>Ga0310122_10001188_pt1 | contig 16673 bp, 5 predicted proteins | sample CB6_Bottom_1051__FD_203503 | JGI IMG/M metagenome (GOLD analysis project Ga0310122, IMG submission 203503) | Marine microbial communities from Western Arctic Ocean, Canada - CB6_Bottom_1051 | ecosystem: Environmental > Aquatic > Marine > Oceanic | place: Canada: Western Arctic Ocean | collected...
CGCATCAAACAATTCTGTCCCATACCTCGCCGTGCTAACGTGCAGGGTTCCGCTGGGTGCGGTTGCGTCTGCGCCTATGCCGACTGTGCCAGCCGCTACCCTCAACCCCTTGCTCATACTGAAGGCTTCTTCGCTGTCATCCCAAGTCAGCTTGCCGCCCCCCGTAACCCCGGTCATGTTAATGATCGTATGATCTTCGTCTGTACCGCTGTTGATATAGATACCACTCGTACCATGCAAAGTGAGGAGAGCCGTCCCAGCCGCCCCAGCTAGACCCAATTTTCCCATTTGGAAATCACCCGTCTCCAACAACTTGGCTGGCTCAACGGCATCGTCGGCTAGTTGGAGGGTGTCTATGCCATCATCCTTAACGTCCAATGCTTCGCTAGTGAGCGCAAACCTGTCGGTGTTGTAGGCAAAGTTAATCGTATTGCTCGACTTCGTAAGGGGCGCAGCAGTTGATCCGTTGGACGTTACGCTGATGTTTCCTACCCCGGTAAACTGGGTGAAGGAGATGGATGACTGACCGATACGGGCTGTGTTGGCAGTAAAGCCAAAGCTGGAGGTCATTACCCATCCAACATTAATATTATCTGTACCATGAGTGACGAACAGGAAGTCACCCTTGTTGATCTGATCTGTGTTCCTGTATTCCTTCCAAGGTTGATCCCCAATAACGGTAGCAGAAGCACCGCTTTTGGCTCTGGTAAGCACCCAAGGACTGCTTCCATCTGCACCCTTGGCTGTTACATCATAGATACCATTCTCGTAGGCCTCACTATTAGTGGTATCCCCCGCCCCAGAGGAACCAAGTCCCTGCCATCTCACCAAGATACGGTCACCATTGGCGACTGCAACTCCGTCAATCGATAAGGCTCCATTGGCATCTGCCGTAATCGTGGAGTTATAGATGGCTGTATTGCTAACTGGGTCTGGTGTGGCGTTGGCATAGGTGGCATCCTTGCTGCCTCCCTTGGTCTTAAATTGTCCAGCGTAAGTCTGTGATAAACGGCAAGGCTCAAGAATGTTCAACCCCTGAACCGCTGCATCGACATAAGATTTGGGAGTCGCATGGGTTGGGTCCGTAGGGGTTCCTACTGCAAGTACCCCGCCTGTCCCGTAGTATGGAATCTTGGCATCAACAGCCGTAGCTGATGTATCCATACCATCAAGCGTAATGGCATCGACAGCCGTGAGATTTACCTGAGAGGCTGCTATAGCCGAATCGGTAGTCAGGATGGTGGCATATGTCTCTGTGCCTGCGTCTACGGTGGATACCTTTGGAAACCCAGCCGTGGTATTAAAGTAAACATGACCCTTGCCTACATTGGTAGGGTCATCATCTGTTGCCTCCAGCCTGAAGTTCTTAGTCTGCCCACCTCCCGAAAAGGTGTAGCCCGTAAAGATTTTCTTTTCTGCCATTTTATCTAAATTCCGCTGTTGCTGATGCTGGTGACGATCCTGAGAACGTCAGTCTGGTTACAGATGTGCTCACATGGGTCACCTCACAATCCAGTTGCACACCGGGAGTGCTCCCTTCAAATATCTGTACCACGGGATGGTAACCAAGATTGTGTGTCACATCATGCAATTGTTGTCCCCCCACTAGAGAGGTGGTAAACGATGTCCTAAGACGCGAGACATCATCAGAAAGCTGGTCAGGGATAGCAAGGATATCTTCACGGGTATCCGAGAGGTCATCCTCAATCTCCTGTTCCCTGAACAAGCTGTACCTATTGGAGTTATCAAGGTCAGCTTCTGTCAGGGGTGCTCCCCCTTGAAAGTCTACAAAGTGAGTCAGCTTAGGTGTGGCTCGCTTTACATAAAGATAATAAGTTGCCGTTGGCGTCAGGTTCATGTTGTTGGTTGAGGCAAACTCATGGCTAAGGTCCAAGGTATAATCGTTGCCAAGGGATAACGCCGAGACATCATCGGCATCTATGTCTGCCGTGAATGCCGTAAGGGTTTGACTATTCGCAGAGATACGAAACTCAAGGTGAGTCTTGGCCAGATAACCAAAATTAATATTATTAGGATTACTGACTGTATGGGTCAGGACACCTGACTCATTCGTTGTGGCTGCTGCGTAGTATCTGGAGTATCTCATCGAGTTAGAGAGAAGTTAAGATTCCTGCGCTGGGTAGACTTGTAACGAGAAAAGGCCTCCAACAGTTCCGGGTATCTCTTAAGTGTCTCCATCTTTGATTTGGCCCTGTATCGCTGCATGATTCCACTAACCCATTTAACTCTCGGATCATCAGACCCAAGAGGCCATTCAGGTCTGTCCGAAAGCTCTGAAGCCTTTCGGTAAGTGCTGTGCCTGAACAGTTTCATTAAAGTTTCCCGTAATGTCCTGCCACTAATCTTGGTTTTTCCGACCCTCTCCTGCCAGTAATCATAGGCTGTTCGCTCATCTGAATCCTTAAAATCACGCATATCCAGAAAGGGCTGATTACTTAGCTTGGGGTCCATCGGTGTGAAGCCATAGTTTAAGAAGGCCAAGTTATCCAGTACCTCGTCATTCTTGATCGTGGCATAAGGGAATGGATTGAATAGTGATGAAGCTCTGGCAGCTAGGTTGTCATCCATTTTTGTGACAGGCTCTCCCATAAGGTTCCTTCGAGGCTCCACGCTACCGGCGAAGCCCGGAATCTGGGCTTTCATGGAGTCCATAAGATCATAGGTGGCCTTGACCATTGGATCGTCTGTCAAGGGGGTGAACTGAGAGAAAGCTTTTGGAATGTAGGAGGTTAGTTGTTTCTCCACCAGACGATCAAAGTATTCCTGTTTACCGGCAGGATTCATCCCGGCCTGTAGAACAGTTGTCAGCCCCGCAAGATAACTCTTGTTAAGGATGTTGTTTGAGATGGAATAGACACCAGACAACATAAGGGTATGAGCCCACTCCTTGTCAAAGTCTCCCAAGCGATCTGCTTCCTCCAAGAATTCCGCGATATCTGCGGACATCCCCAAGACTGAAGCAAAAGGGTCAAGACGTTGGTAACTAATATATTTATTACCAACCTGAATTGAATAGGGCTTCCATCCGGTAGCCATTTTGGTTCTTCTTTGACGAGCGTCCTGTGGTCCAGCACCTGTAACAACCCCGCTTGCGGCTAAAAAACCTAATCCGGTGTACATGAACATACCTGTAGCGATTCTTCCGCGAGCTTCAGCCATCTTTATTGCGTCCCCACTAAGCATGTCGGCCTGATACCGCATGTGAAACCGTTTCATGAGCCCTCCGTTACCGGCCATCTTATCGATTGTCCCTTGACCCGGAGCAATTGGAAAACGTTGAAGGGGGAACTTCAGCAAGTTAACAGGGGTTCTAATAAACGGCATGAGTATCCGAAGGAACCCATGTCTTCCAACTATATCCTGAACCTCCTTCTGAACGGAAGTTGCAAAGGAACCCAGCCTTCCGTGCTCCTGCAAAACCTTAAAATCTTGATCTAGTTGCCTCGTAAACGTGACATCTTCAGCATTCTCCATAGCATAATCTGACAAGGTGGACCGCTTAGAGTCATAATTTTGATCGACATACTTGACTATAAAGTCATCTCTGGTTCCATATTCCTTTGGCAGAGGTTCCCCTGAATCGTTTGCGTGACGAACAGCTTGAGTATACATCGCCCAAGCTTCGTCCTCCAGAATGTCTGGGGTGTATCTGGACCCGCTTTTTCTGACCAAACCCTGAAATCGTGTGCCAGCATAGTTAGACAACTGCTCTTTGGTAGCTCTGATGCCCTGCTTTTCGTAATGCTCAAAGCCTTCTGCCGTTAGACGAGCCATAGCTGAAGCCCTGAAGGATACCTGTTTGAAGAGCTCATCAGTAGAAATCATGAATCGACTTGGGAGTCGTATCATTTTTCCAGCCCAGTTCATCATATCCTGCGCGAGTCTCCCAACGGGAGCCCCTAAGAATTCCGAATTAGCTATACCATCTGGAAGGATATCCCCTGTAATGGCAACTTCAGGCTGCAAATCGAACAAGGCACTTCTGGATTCTAGGGTTGGCTTGCCGCTTCTAAAGGCCTTACGGGCTCCTGCCAAGGCTCCTGCTCCGTGTGTTGCCTTGCCAAAGACTGCCTTACGGCCTTCGTGATACGCCTCATCTCCGGCCCCCTTAATCCCGTGCCGTAGTTTATTCATCCCCAAAATAGTTAGTAACTTTAACGTTTCGGCGGTTATAATGGCACTATACAACAGGTTCTGTCTGAAATATTTCTTGGTATATGCGCTTCCTTGAGTGCCTAAAAGGCCCTCTAGTGGTTTCCATGTTAGGTGAAGAGCCGTGCCTATGGTGTTTACAGCTTGGGTTTTAAAGGAGCTCAAGATTGAATTCAGCCAGTATTCATTATGAATATCAACTCCTGTAATGGTTTTATTAAGAAGCTTTTTAGCTCCTCCCATGCCAGCTTCAGTAGCCCCCATCCTACCGGCTTCCAATAGGTCTGCTGCCTCCTTGCCTTGATCTATAACAGCCTGAACCCTAGTCGCTAGTTTCTGTAATCCTTCCTTTCCACCCCCTCGGTTAATGATTTCCTCCCGCATCTTTTTCATGTTTCCGCCTAGATTCTTATCAATCTCCAGACTCTTATGAGCAGCCAAGGCCCGTCCCGTGGCGGTCCTTAGCTTTTGGAAGGCCGTGAGCTTTGCTTCCAGCTTTTTCAACTCACGAAGATACTCCACGAAAAACTTACTGCCCTTGGCTCCGTCTGCTATTTTCTTATTAAGCTTCTGGAAGTTGGTCATGGATACTACCTGATCAAGGCGATAGGCCCATGTGCGGATATAAAGCTCCTTCATCACGCTGGCGTCTTCCATCAGGGATTTTTCAACATCCTTTGCCGGGACCTTTAACTCTGGGAAGAGCTCCTTGTAATCTCCGTAACCCTTGCGGAACCTCTCCATAACCATTCGGGGATTCATGGAGTTAGTATCAGCAATATTATTAATGTGGTTTATCACATCATTAATAAGATGATCCTTGGGGGTCATTGCTTGTGGGTCTGCAAGCCACCCGATTGCCTTGGCCAGTTGATCACTCTTCGGATCAACAAAGGTCTTCCTCATGTTAATCATAAAGAAGTGCATCAAGCGGGAAGAAAAATACTTCTGACCGGCATCAGTCAGGGTTCCATCAATGTTCATGACCTTGGTGGCCTTCAACAATAAATCATCCATTCCCTTGCCCTTGCCTTGGGCAGCTAACTCAAGCTGACGAGCTATGTACTTAGCATCCTTGGAACCACCCTTGAACAACAGATCATCCATTATCTTCTGATCAACCGTGAGGTGCTCAAAGCCGGGGATGGCATCGAATTCATATTTCCAGAGATTTCCTATTCCCTTTCGTTTCAGGGTATTGGCAGCATGAATATCAAGCCTGTTCTGGTAGGCCTTCTCACCCTTGACCTTGGAGAATTTAATCTTGGCCTGATGTCTTGCTATTAACCACGCCTCGTATTCCGCAGCGTTGTTGAAGGCATCACGGGCTATCTTGCTTTTGCCATAACGAGGCGCACCCTTCTTGGTTACACCTAAGAATTCGGATGGCAACAGGTCACCCGTAACACCCCAAGCCTTGGCAACCAACTCCTGATTAACCAGAACCTCGGCATCGTTGGCCCCTCTAATTATAATATCTACAGCCTTGTTCCCCTTGACAGTCTTGGTAATGGGAGGTGCGAAATCACGGTTATGTAGGACAGGCTTGCCTTCATAGACAGCCGTGTTCAACCCTGTAGCTGGGTCTACTGGCCCATCTCTGGGAACAAGATCATCATCCCACTTGTGTGGAACCAACTCTGTCTCCTCTGCTCTCGCATTCAGGTCACTCTTCTTTGCATCAACAGCATCTAAAGCTTCTTCATGTTTTGAGACTTCCTTGCTAAGTTCTGATTCCTCCTTGGCAACCTTGCCAAGAACTTCATCATCAATATTGGTATCCATGCGAACTTGCTTGCCGGGAGTGGCAAAACTAAGTTCTTCCTCTCCGATCTTAACCTTCTCTGCTTCGCTAAGACCCGCCTTTTCTGCCCTAGCTGCTGTTCGTTCGGCTCCCTTAATGGCTTTCTTGCTGCCTCCTTCGGCTCCCTTTATAAGCAGGCCATCCCTAAGCCAAGCCAGTTTGATGGACTGCCAGAACACATTAAAGAAACCGTTTAGAACAGCACCTTCAGTAGCATACATGCCCCGCCCACTAAGGTTGTGCCATGCCCTACCCATTCGGGTTGTTGTTTCAGCGGTAAGCTCCTCGTTGGTCATTCGTTCCCAACCGGGAATAGTCGTGATATCTCTGTAGGCATCCTGAAGCTCCGGGTTACTCTGGAAGAAGGACATCAATAAACTATGGTCCCCGTCGAAAGCCGAGAAATCCGCAATGTATCCCCTTAAGACACCATCAAGTGTATGAGCCTTTACTTTGCCGAAACTTGAAATACGATTTCCTGTTTTCCAATCAATCCCCTTTCTGGCCAGTTCTCTCTTTCGCACACCCTGCGTAAACTTGTCGGCAGCTTTTGCTCCTCTAACAACCTTAAGACCTTTTGTGGTGGCCCCCACTACAACTCTTCCAACAGGCCCACCAAGCGGTAAGCCGGTAACAAACTGTGTGATGCCGCTGGTTACATCTAGAAATATCTGACCACCCTTAGTGTCAGCCTGACGTCGGACCATCGGCTGAAGATCAAACCGGGACTCCTGTCCCGCTAAGTCACCCGGAACGTTGGCTATGTTGGTGATACCCTCAAAAGCACCATAACCTATGGATGCGCCAAACTTTGTGAATGGACCCTCCTTGTTTCTGGCAGCAGCCCTCCAATCATATTCGCTATTGGTGTACTGCTCCTTGAGTCTCTGCATGTTATTGAAGTTGCGCTGCTCTGTGCTAGTCGCTCTTCCATACGTTTGCGGCTCAAACCCAAAGTTGGGGAGACGGCCTTCCTTTTGAAGCTTCTGTATTTGTGTCTGGTCGCTCATTATTTATTAATCATTAACTCAACCTCTTTAGCCATGAGTTCTTCAGCTATAAAGGACTCGATCTGAGGGGATGCCCTTAAGGGCAGAGCCAAGGGATGAACATTAAAATTCTTTAAGAACGGATGAGAATCAAAACCATCTGAAAGCACCATGCCTTTCAGCAAAGTGTTATAGGCACGGGCCAAGTCTGGACTCTTAAACTCTGCCTTCTTGCGCTCCTCCCAACTCTTGGAGGCTAAGAGAGGCTGACTACTATAGACATCTTTTCCCGGTAGGAGAGAAGGCGCAGCGACACCATCAACAAAGTGGACGCTATTTGGTTTTGACATCTTAACCACAACATCCTCCTTGCTGCCTCCACTTAAGAGATTAAAATATTGATGAAAGCGGTCATCGAATTCCTTGCTACGAAAACGATCTGCTGTATCTGCCATACCGAATGTAAAGAGTTCTAACATATCAGCTAGGAACCCGCTTTGTCTCCTTTTGCCGCTTGTTGGTTCATAAAAATCTCCCCGTTGGCGTCGTTGTGCAACAAGAGGGGGAGGGTCGCCGCTGTCTGGTGACCAAGCTGGAACATCTGGTGAGACGCCCCCCCTTCTGCTCCTGCTCCTCGGAATCTTGGAAGATTCAGGAGCGTACTTCCAACGTGGATCATTAGGATGCCACACTTCATTAGCCTTAGCTTTAAAGTCTATGAAGGGATTAAACTTACGAGCCGAAAGCAAAGGCTTCTCATAACCCATGTCAGCCAAGGTAAGCTCAAAGGCCACGACCGTTTTCATAGGTCCAAAGCCCCCTGAAGCGTAGTCCTCTGACGTAGGCGACTCGTAATCAAACGGCACGAGAAATGTGCCGCTTTGTCCTACCATCCCCGGTGTAGAAGTATAAGGAAAACCCATACTAAAGGCTTTAGTAATCTGGTTACCTGATAGACCCGCATAGAGTCTGTAGAAATCTTTAAGAGTTACTCCATCTTCAACATCCAAGCCTTCGTTTGCTATACGCTGATTGTTGGTGAGTATTGAGCGAACATGCCCCGCTTGTTGAGGAGAATATTCTTCACCAGCATATTGAAAATTCTTACCGGAAGGAACCTTGTAACCCGTGTCTGCCCATTGGTCAGACTCAAAGAAATTCTTAAACGTCTGATCCTTGATGGCCATTTGCTCTGCACCGGGAAGAGCATCAGTATCATGGGCAATCATGTCAGCCCTCCAAGCCTGTGAAGCCTTGCCTAGCTTGCGTATGGCGTCCTCCCTGATGTTGCGGTTATCGCTAAGGATTTGTATACCGCCTGCCGAGAGAACCCCTGCAAATTGTTTAAACCTTTTCCATTGGTCTGTCTCCTTGAGAGCGTCAAAAGCTGCTTGATCTCCCTCGGTTATCGCTTCGTTTAATGTGCTGAAGGTAGAATTTAGTTCCCCAAGTTCGGCCCAGTTGTCCACTATGCGAACCTCTGGAAAGGATATCCCCTCGTTAAACGGAAAGATTTCAATACTCTCCTCCCTGTCGCCTACCTCCATTGAGTATTGTCTGTTGAAAAAGTATGCGTCTCCATCAGAGTTGGTTAGATTTTTATAATCAAAACTCTCGTGCTCCTTTATCAACCGGATATATTGGTTTTTAAGATTAAGCTTCTTGGCTACTTCTTCATGATATTTCTTGGCTTTTTCCGGGTCTTCAAGCTGACCACCTAATGACCTGACCATTTTGGCGTTGGCAACCAAGGCTGTGGAAAGATCGCGTTTAGTCTTATCAACATACTCACGAACCATCTGTTGTTCCTTAAGGAGCTCATCGCCTTTAGGACCCATGTAGGCTTCAACGGCAACATTGTGCTGTTGTCCTTCTGGAACAGAGAGTGTCTCTATGTCTTGCTGTGTGTTGCCTTCAAGGATTTTCCCGGCCGTTTCGCGGCTGTGGTCCCGCATGACTATGTGGGTCGAAGCCTGTGTATCTGCGGAAGACCCTTCATCAGTCGTGGTGGTTCGCGTTGAGCCATCCGGGTTTACGACGGAGTCGGCATCAGGAGCATTTGGATCAGTCCGTTGCTTAAGAAGGCCTGATTGGAGAGGAATCTGTGTATCCAGAAAACGTTCCAGCCCATCTTTAATCTCCTCCAAACCAAATTTATTAAACTCAACCGCTAGTTCAGTAGGATCAGTTATTCCCGTTGCTCTGGTTTTATCGAGCCAATTCTGAGCGAGCTTCGCTCTTTCTTTGGCCATCTCCGTAAGCAGCGCATTAACAGCCATGACTGCTGGAGCCATCTCTGCTATACTCGCACGAACAACTGCTCCTTCTGGGTGTAATAGTGCGCCAGCAGCACCGCCTATAGCAAATGGGTCCCCCGGTGTACGAATGTCTGACTTAGATTGTAGATAGAGATCGATGCCGTTCGTATAAAAATCTTCATCCTGCTTGCCCTTATTTATTAATATATCAAGATTCTGATACTGGGTTGGGTGTCCCGTCTCGGTGAAGATATACTTAACCTCTTGCTGTTCATCAATGCGACTTAGAAGAGCCCTTCCCGCTTGGTCTAACTTCTCGTCCCCATGAATGTTCTCAAAGATAGAGTTGCGTATCCACTCCTCTGCTCCCTTTGGAACTATACCCGTATTCTCCATTTCAGAGGAAATCTCTTTGTACTTGTTGTGAGTAAAGACAAGAGCTTCAGGGACAGCCTCGGTATCGGAGAAAAATTTTCTATCCAAAAACCCTCGCAACGCACCCTGCAACTGTAGTGTGCTCTTATTGTAATTAGGATGCCGTTGACGGTATAGCTCCTCCAAGGTCAGGTAGGTTCCATCAGCTTTCGGATAGGCCCCGCCTTCCTTGCTCTCTATTGTTGGATCATCTATTGGAACGTGGGCCTGTGGGTCAGCCATCAGGCGTCTAAGAAAAAGGTCCTTGTTCAGGCCCCCGCCAATAATCAGCGGCATATACTGATCCCTAAAAGAACCAGCGATACTCTGTAGATAGGGGTCTTGGTTAAAGGTAGCGTCCATAGCACTATTAAAAGCTAACTGGGCTGTACCTTTGTTATCATATTCCTCTGCCGCAAACTTGTTCATCAGGTTCTTAACAACCCTGATCTGGGTTCCCAGTTCGGTCCACATAGCCTGACTTCCTTCGCCGCTATCCATCAGGCTCTGAACATAGGGGCTGTCTGCTGAAACAATATCCAGAAACTCCATGACGTTATGCCTGTCAACATCACGATATGAATTGATATTAATACCTGACAGCTTCTCCTGTACCTCTGGCTCAAACCCTCCTTCCCCGTTGTCTCCTAAGTCTTGTAGCAACCCCTGAAATGTTTCCCGAAACTCTTTCTGTTCTGTTGCTCTTCGGTTGGAGGAGGCTCTGCGACGGTTCTCTGTTGTCTCTGCTGCCTTGGCATACCAAAGCAATGCTTCTTGCTTAAAGTTTCCCCATAGTTCCGTGCTGCCTTTCTCTGTGGTCCGACGCATGGAGCCTACCTTCCGGTAGATTTCAGTTAGCTCATCAACATCAATGTCTTGGTTTTCCAATGCCAACTCAAAGACAGGGGTAATAATATTCGACCAGAACTCTCTATTATAAGTTATTCCCTCCTTCTTGCTTATAGCCCACGGACCATACAGCCCCTCATAGGCTTTCTCTTTAAAGTTAGCTAGTGATTGTTTGGTTCCATCGGCTGTAATGACATCAGTTAACAGGTTACGCGCTACCTTAATACCCGCCAGCCTGACCGCTGACTTCTTACGTTGGTCCCAGAGATTGACATAAACTTCATTTCTCTTCTTTGCTCCTTCCTCATAGGCAGGGTCATAGCCTGTTCTAAAATATTTACTAACCCGTTTATCGGGGTCCAGCCTCTCGATAGCCTGACCCATGATATGGTCTTCCAGAAGCTGTGGAAAATCCTCTGCATCCTTGTTCTCGTTGATCCAATCTTGGGTTTCTTTTTGGCGATAAATCTTATCTAAATCTCGCGGAGCTTCGGTTGCTCCTGTAAATTTTATAGCCGCTGAGTAAAGCGCAGGGTTCCCCCAGCGAACCCCATCAATCTTGTCAAGTGCTTCGCTGATCTCAAGAGTCGTATCCTTTACAGCAGCTTGAAGTGCCGGTACTTGCTCCATTGCCGCCTTCTGTGCATAGCCGGTACGAGCAGAGAGAGCCCTGAGCCCCGACACGTTGAACATCTCAAGGCCTGTCGCCAGTTGACTTAACGGCTCCTGTCCTTGAGCCGGGGCTGCTGCACCAATTGCAGTCAGAGGCTCAATGGGTCTGGCCTTCTGATATTTAGGAACTCCTAATACATCGATGGCATCTGGAGCAATTCTGGTTCTTTTAGCCATCTATGATCCTTTTATATCCCCAAACCCACCTGAGTAATATGTTGATACCCCACCAAGCATGCTGGCTCCTGTTTTCAGGGCGTAAGCAGCGGGAGAGGGGTGGTTGACAGGGCGAAAGGTCGAAACCTGTTTGCCCCTAAAGTTTGCTGCTGATCTGTCCAGAGCCCTTTGCATTCTTGCGGTTGCCGTGTGATCACCAAGAGTAAGGGCATGGCTTAACTGAGCTTCCTGTCCATAATATTCCTGCATCAAGGCATCAATGGAATGTCCCGTTAATCCTGACGCATCTGCCGAGGCCTGAGCCTTGGACCTAGCCAGCATAGCTTTATTCTGGAGCTTCTCCTGCTCTGCTGCCGTGGCTAACTTAGCCTCCAGATCAGAGTTAACCTTGTCAGTCAGATCAGCCGCCTCTTGTTTGGTCAACTCCTTGCTGACGTCCCGCTGATATTGCTCCTGTTTCTTGGCTGCTTGTTTCTGGGCAGAAAACTGGGCCGCACCGCTGGCAGCACTAATGGCCAGCGAGGCCACCATCAGAAGCATGGGGTTACAGGCTAATATCGGTATAAGTTCTATTTCCATCATATCTTATAAACATTATGAACTTTCTACGTTGCACCCCATACTTAGGGAACTCGTGAACGAAGTCAAACTCCAGCCAGTTAAGCCAAGCAACGTGAAGCTTGTTACGCGCATCAATGACATTATACAATAAATCATAACTTTCATGCAGCTTCTTTAGCCATTTCCTTGAGTGTCTAAGAAAGGTGAAGGAGTAGGCAAGGAGATCATCAGTTCCGCACATCCAGACCACGCCGACATCGGGATAGTCAGATTCACGGACACCAAAGATTCCACAAGGTCTTCCGGTTGAGGTGATCTTGATCGTAAAGCAGGGATTGGAGGTGGACACTCCATCTTCAAGGACTCGTAAAGGACATTGGTCCGTGCTGGCAGAAATTTCGTCTCTGTCAGCTTTCCGCAAGTGTCGCTCAACATGTAAAACATCTGCTTTGGAACTATGTTCAACATATAATCCTTTGTAATCCCAACGTTTCTTATCCGGTCCAACGCGCTCCTCTTGAATAGACGTTTCCTTCATAGTCAAAGCTAAGAAAATCTGCGGGGTAGGGCGAGGTGTTCTCAATGTCTATTGAAATCCTGTCGTTCCTACCCATGATACCAAAGGTGTACGCCCCTTCAGACAGCGTGTCTGCTCCTATAACTGCTGATGCGTACCCCAACTCAACGCCAGTAAAGCTGTAACTATTCGTGGTGGTAACATCCTGTGGATAATGTGTGACCTTGACATCAAACTTTTTAGCTCCTGAAAACTCTAGGGTTCCCCTTGTTAGCTGGAATCTCCCACCCAAGAGGACCCCTCGACCTCCGGTTCCTGTGTTCTTTCTAAGGTGTGGACGAGAGAGCGTGTATTTAAAATCATAAGGCTGACCTATGAAAAACGTTGTTGCCTTGAGATTGACCCCCGCAAACGTCGCAACATCTGTTGTTAAGGTTGCAGTCGGATGCCTTCCACCAGCAATCGTTACCACCTCAACCTTCTCCTTGGCAGTAGGTGTGTAGTCAAGTGTTACAGAACTGATGCCTGTGTTTGAGTCATAGGTAACATTCGAGGCTGTTGTACCATCGATAAACTGTCGCCTATCCAGAAGGACCTGATAATCAAGTCCCGTATCTTTCTGGTCATCCTCAAAGACTAGGGATTCTATTACCACCAGATCGTTTCGCTTGATAACAAGATAAAGCGTGTTGGCAATGAATCGAAGGGCCAGAATCTTATCGTCGCTGTCGCCTACAACATACTTGGACCATGCTGATTGGGTCTTCTGTCCCTGAGCATCTAGAAAATATTTATAAATATAAACAACAGCCTGAGTTGAATCATCAGTTAAAACTACAAGTACCTTTTCCTCTGGACAGGAAGCCATTGAAATCACCTTGCCCGATATGTATTTCGGGATGTGAGCAGATATGTCTCTGGATTCCATCGCTTCTATCTGGTCCTTGGAAACAAAGTATTCAGAAACAGCCCCAAATTCAGACCTTGGGTAGGTAAAGAATATCATGCTGCCTGCGTTTATGGGTTTGGTTACCACAGAATTCTCAAACTTCGAGGTGGTAGCCAGTTGAACTGTCTTTGGGGAAAAGAAAGGCTCTCCCGTGAGGGCGAACTGGGCTTGTGAGCTAAACAAAAGCAACTGATTGGAGAAGGGGATCGCATGGTTCAGCTTGGAGACTGCGGTGGTTGACGTACCAACATCGATGGGAGCGGTATCCAGCAGCGCAGCGACGGTTGACCTGAACAGGTTGAAGTGTTCGCCTGATTCACTAAGTATGACGCTCTCGCCTGACAGGAATCCAAGCCTGTTCTTATAAAGAAAGATATCAGTAAGAGGTTTGTGGGTGAACGAGGGGAAAGGATTGGTTTGATTATCTCCAGCCTGTCGGTATCTCCACGGGCTTAGTTTTAAAGAGAAAAACCTATTCCCGTCTGCATCATATTCTCTTGTCAATACGACGGGCAGGGTTCTCGGATCAAACGCTGCTTTTTGCCCATAACCCAAGCATTCTTTCCACGTTCCGTTCTGCAAATCATGGTTTTTGGGATTATTACCATGAAATTTCAAGTAGTAGTCATCAGCCTCCTCCCGTGCATCGCCAACAACCCGGACCACATGGCCGTGCTGACATATTTCAGGGAGCTTGGATGCTTCAGAAACTTCAGTATAAGTCAGGGTCAAGCCGTTCCCACCCATGTCATCATCCACGGTGATATCAAATTTAATATTTTCCGGGTGTCTAATGGCCACCACGTTACCTCTTTGCCGAATGTCCCACGGCCTCTCAGCACCGGAAAGAAACTCATGGTCACCTGAAGCTCTTCTCACTCCCCCACCAAAAGCGTCTAACCCGATAGCCTCCTCTTCCATGTCAGCGTGATAAAGTCCGTCCACAATAGGACGCCCATCAGGTTTCTTGGGGACAACAATGCCGCGATTTACAAGCGCACCATCATTGTCAACTTTCTTGTTACCGCCATTAATGATTATTGCGTCACTAGATAATGCTTCTGCTATGCGTTGAGTTCCAATAGGTGCTTGATCATCTTTCTCTCCTGTCCATCGAGGAGATTTATAATAAAATTCCCCATCATAAACCGTTCTCTTTGGAGAAAACTCCGTAACTGGAACTGTTCCCCGACCATCAGTAGTGTATGCTTGGCTTCTATTTAAATACTGAAAGGTCATTCCACTTGTGGCGAGGGTTCGGGTCACTAACCCCGGAACAAAAATAAAAGTCCAGAACCAACCTCCTACCAGATGGCTATAGGCCCACGGAGAGGCGGCGGTTCCACCATAGTATTCGGTATCACGCCCAAAAGTCATGTCTCCCCAACTCCATTCCGATTGCGACATCGATATAAAATCGGCATGTACTTCTATTTTTAAAAAGTGCCAATCCTCATCGTCATGCCCCACCACCGTATCAGAATCAAACCCAGCCTCTCCTTCCACCAGCCCTGCTTCGTCACAAGGAAGCATCTCCCAGTTTTCGTTGAATTCAGCAAGACTGTTCGCGTAGGTAACCAGTTCTGTTACCGTGGTGGTAGCCTTGTGCTTATTTTTATAGTCCCCACCGTGTTTTGCCCAAGGAAAGTTCACCCACATGACAAACTCTTCCGGGTCTCTGTAACAATCTATCGCTGCCCTAAAGTTCTTATGCACATGTCGCTTGACATCTTGAAAAGGTTCCATGTTGTCCCTTCCAGCTTGCTTGGTGTTCTCCAAGTTAAGGACATCCCTGTGAAAACCGTGCCAATACCAAGCGGTTTGGGGGTCCTTCGACTTAGCCTTTCTAGCTTCCTTTCCCGGTGGAACATCGTATGACCCCTTATAATCCCACCAGCCTTTTGTTTTGCTGGAATTTCCGTCCTGTCCGTGACCATACCAGTTCTGAGCCAAACGAAACTCAAACCTATTCCACTCGAACCCTAGTTTTTTTGCCCGAATTTTTACAACCTTGCGAGGGAGATCGTTCCCAGCGGTATTGCCGTAAAAGAATGTCTCGGATTTTTTAGCCACAACATCGTTTGGATCAGCAGCATCTAAAGTAACAGTCTCTTTGCCCACATACACCCTGTAATATTTGCCATAGTCAGCCTGCATAATCGTCAGGAAAGCCTGATTGCTTTTGTATTCAGGATAAGGTTCGTATGAAGAGTCTCGTACTGAGATGGTTTTATTGAGAAGGAAAGTGGTGTCACCTACGGTTACCGCCCTTAAATCTGAAGAGGGATCATCAATATCCATGAGATATTGCAAGGCACGTTGGTCGATATCCCCGGCTAAAGGAATCTTTGCGCCTGTCTGAAGATCATAAACAAAAGGACCGGACCCCTTCTTGGATTGAAAGGCTGTATACGTTACATCATCCGTCCCAATCCAAGCATACTCCCCGTCAGTCGTGTTATCTCCTGAAGCTGATTCCCTGTAGTCAAGCTCATCGGGACATCTGGTGCTGTAGTCACTCTTTCGGGACCAGAACCAAAGATTAATAATATTATCCTCATCACTCCACGCATCAAAATAGTCTCCTGTTCCGTTTGCGTTAGCATCATACTTCTCTATACCAGCAGAAGCTTGAGTCTGCGTAGTCGAAGGGATGAGAACTATTTTACCCGTTCCCGCTGCACCAGCAGTAACGCTTTTAATGATGGCACGTTGATTCTTATGATGACTACCCAGCTTAACAAGTTGTCCCGGCTTTAAGGTAGCAGCCCTCGCAGCACTAAGGGTTCCATATTCGATGTCCAGAGACCAATCATCCAAGGACCACTCAAGAGCACCTAAGTCCGTGCCAGAATCATAAGCAATACTGCCATCTCCAAGCTGTGTCCAACCAACAAGACCAGAGGCTCCGTTGCTTGGTCCATCCTGATAATAATTATCACTTGGGCCAGTAAGCCAGAACTTGTTAGCTGTCTCACCTGTAGACAAAGCATCGCCACCTATGGTTTTGATGGTTGTATCGTCCGGTGCTTTCTTGGTGAGGAACGCTGGGCCTCCGCTCTTTACCAAGTAACGGGACAGCCCAGACAAATCATTAATATGAATCTCGTCCCCCTCCACATAGGTATGACCTATTCCAGATGTTACTGATTGAAAGCGAACGGTTATAACCCCATCAATCCAGCTACCATCAATTTCCGAGTTAGCGTTGTCCGTTACCTTTACAGACTCAATAAGGAGACCGGCTTTATACTGGTCATCAGTAGCACCAAACTCAGCATCAGTAAGCTGAACCTGTCCTACCGTCAGG
>Ga0310122_10001189_pt1 | contig 16665 bp, 15 predicted proteins | sample CB6_Bottom_1051__FD_203503 | JGI IMG/M metagenome (GOLD analysis project Ga0310122, IMG submission 203503) | Marine microbial communities from Western Arctic Ocean, Canada - CB6_Bottom_1051 | ecosystem: Environmental > Aquatic > Marine > Oceanic | place: Canada: Western Arctic Ocean | collected...
AACTCAAAAAACACCTTGAAAACCTTGACCGCTACAGCCGAAAACTGCTTCCTAACTGCCTGGCGTGAGTCAAAATAGGGCCTTTGAATACCCTATACGTCCCACCTTCATCACGAGACACAAGCGGGAGGCGACCGAGCAGTACGAGCCGGTGCGGGCGCGTTTGAACGACCAGGCCCCGGTAGACTGCTGGGGCCGGGCGGGAGACATCCTGTTCTGGCACCACCGCATCGGCCACATGGCGGGGCACAACCGCTCACGCCAGATCCGCCAGGCAGTACTCTACGATTTCGTCAAAAAGGAGATCGAACAGACCCAGGACGAGCCGCCCCTCGAGGATATCTGGCTCGACTGGTCAGAGCAGGTGCAGGCGGCGGGGTGATCGAATGTCGTACATGCAATACCAATCCGGCATCAGCGGGTTTCGGGCGGTGACCACGCCATCTGCAGCTTGCGCTCGTTAACGGCACAGTCCCGGAGATACAGATTGATCAAGCTCTGGTAGGGGATAGCAGTGTCCTCCGCCATGGCTTTGAAGTAAGTAACCGTGTCGCGGTCAAGCCGCATTGTGACCGGTTGCTTCAGGTACTTGGTGTAGGGATTCTTCCGTCCCTTCATCTTCGAGAAGTCGTACTGGTCTCTCACAGTCTTCGCCTCCAGTAGTCTTGTTCCTCGGCGCGCTTCGCCTTTCGAGCGGATATGATTCGCACTATAGTCTCACTGTCTCGAAAACAATGGCAGACGATCAGGACTCGCAGTCTGTGACTGATTCCGAGGAGGATGAAGCGTTCCTCTGAATCAGAGTGATCGGGGTCGAAGAACTGGATGGCAAACTCGTCGTAGAAAGCGCTGCGCGCCTCCTCAAAAGAGACGCCGTGTTTGCTGACATTCGCCCTGTCCTTCCTCCCATCCCACTCAAATCAAACCATAAATACAATGTATGTATGAACTGCGTTGTCATCAAGGCGCCTCAGTGCGCATCGCGCGTCGGCGAACGGGGTACGCGTTTGTCCGGCGGCCAGCGACAGCGCATCGCCATTGCGCGGGCTCTGCTCAAGGATGCCCCGATCCTCTTGCTCGACGAGGCTACCTCAGCGCTGGACTCCGAGTCGGAGCAACTGGTTCAGGACGCGCTGGAAGTCCTCATGCGGGGACGCACCACCATCGCCATCGCCCACAGGCTTTCGACCATCGAGCAAGCACGCCGACGTGATTTATGTCCTCGACCAGGGACGCGTGTGCGAACAGGGAACACATCGGCAGCTGTTGGCTCGACAAGGGGTCTACCGACGCCTGCACGGCTTCCAGTTCCGCGCCGATTCTGCGCAGCATTGACTCGATTCGGGATTCTGCCGCTCTACACCTCGAAAAAAGTCGGTCACTCGGTACTCCAACGAATCGGTCTGGCATTCCTTACCATGAGATCCACGGGAGGACTTATCATGGACCGTCGGCAGGAACTCGCTGAGCTCGTCGGGAATGCCCAAAGGGGATGGAGCTTTCCGCCTCCCAGACCTTGAGTTCCGTGTTCCCGCTACCGTGGGGAGGAGGGGGACGTGTGCCGGCTCGATACGGCCGTGCTGCCACGGGTGGAGTGGCGCCCAAGTCCGATGTGCTCTGATGGGCGCACCAAACGGGGCGCGCCGTGCGATGGGAGCTGTGGGACAATTGACGTTGCACAACTCGCCGCCGATCAAATCGAATATCAACTCAAGAGCCGACGCTCGCCTGCTATACCGCTTGAGCTGTAAGGGCAAGCCGACCTTGTCGTTGCCGAGGCAGGACGCGCCGGAGTGGCTTGCGGTCCATATCGCCGGTGGCTACAGGACCCCCCGCGGAGATTTTAGATATCAGCTGAGCGCATCCAATAGATCTATCTCCGGCAAGATCTGGGTCATGGTGGGCCAGATCCTCCCCCAGTTCGCTCCGGCCGAACAGAGGTATTACAACGACATCTGGAACTCCTCCGAGGCCTCAACTGGGAGAAGGTGAGTCCCGGAGAGCCGTCGTGGCCGCAGCGCGGCATGATCGGCGGGAGTGTCGTCCCAGGCACATGGTCCCGAAAGGGAGCGATGAGCTGCGGCGGAATCAACGATGCAGGAGTCCATCCGGCGGCTGTTCGGGAAGGCTGCTCCAGTCCCGCGCGCCTGTCGTACGAGCGCTCCAGCTGGAGCGAGAGATACGTTCGCTGGAACTGCGTCGCCGTTCTGGTCTTTGCCGTCTCCAGTTTGGCACACCGTCAAGCGGCCTGCGACAGTCTGAGTGAGGTCGTCCTGCCCCTGCTGAATCTCGCTGACGTCGACTACGCTGATGTGAGCCCGGATCCCGGGCTCGATCTGTGGCGCGAACCAGCGGGGAGTCGAGTTTCGCTCCGCTTTCGGGATGAGGATGTGTTGCGCAAATACGTCGATGGCGTTCGCGTTGCGCGTCTGGCCAATCGCAGCAGCCTGCTCACCATCGGCCTCGAGCGCCTCTCCGAAGGTGGCAGGCGACACGGTCTGACGCTGCAGGCATCAGGAGGGGCGCTGGAGTACGATGGCCGCGACAGCGACGGCGACTGGTCAGGTGGGGCGGGTACGAGGGACCGGTACTCGCGATTGGAGTACCGACTCGAGGCGGGGCGACATCGGGCGGGGGTGGGAATTTCGCAGTCTCGTTCCTCCGGGCGAGACCAGCAGGTCAGCATCGAGCGCTTCCGCAGCTCGAAGACAGACGTCCGAATGAACCGCTTCTTCTGGGATCTGCTAGAGCCGACCTTCGGGCGGGAGATCGACTTCACATGGCGCGATCACCGCTGGGAGCTCGACGCGGGGTGGTTGGTGGCGCTGAGCCGGCGCACCCGCTTCGGCCTGGCGGCTCGCCTGCAAGAGGCACGGCCGCGGACAGAGGTCCACTACGTCAACGACGGAGCCATGGCCGAGCTTCGGGGGCTTCGCCGAGCGGATGTACGGCAGAAGCTGCAGAACCTGCGCCTGTCGCTGGCCTACGAGCATCGATTCAGGCCGGACTGGCTCGCGTGGGGCGAGGCGGCCTATACACGCCAGCGACTTCGGGCCACGGTCGTGCAGCGAGACGTACCCCGTTCCGACTCGGGAGTGATTCTCGATGTGCTCGAGCTGGGTTCCGGTGCGGGCACGAGGGAGGGAGTCGATCTGAAGGCGAGAGCCCGGTGGAGGCGGTCAAAGCAGTCGAGTCTGGTGACCACAGCGGGGTGGGGACGAGCCACCTACGACGCGGAGGGAGAGGGTTCGACGCCGGTGTTGGGGCTCAGCCTGCGCACGCTGCCGATCGCCCACAGGGCCGATACGAACCTGTCCGGGACGATCGAGACCTGGTTTGCAGGGGTGCACTGGGAGCGCAATTGGTCCAGGATGGCCCTGCGAGCGGGCGGTCTCGCGGCCCGCTCCGAGATAGAGGCACAGACGCGAGCGAACGCTCACATGGCGTTTGGTCTGTTCGTCGCCCCGGTGAGCGCTGCGTCAGAATACGATGTGGCAGTGTACCGGCTTTTCCTGGCCCCCTCCGCGCGCCTGTGGGCTAGGATCTGTCTGGACTACCAGGCGACGCAATACCTCGCCAACGTCAACCGCCGCGAGCCCGAGCCAGAGCCGCAGCGGCAAGAGAAGATAAGAGGCGGGATGATACACACTCTAACCCTCACCTACGATCTGTGAAAGGGGACTCCTGCGATGGACTACAAGGGAATGGAACGATGCCGTGTGAGAGGATTGCGAGCGGTCCTTCGCGGACTCGCGCTGACGGGGCTATTCGCCCTGCCGGCCGCCACCCAGGAGGATGCAGATCTCACCTTCCGCACCGATGTGACGCCGGACTACGAAAGCTATCTCAGTGACAGGGATGTCGATCTGACCGCCCAGATCGATGCCGGAGAAGACGTGGACGGCGCCAAGATGGCACTGGTCCTGGTCAAACTGGGTCAGATCCACGCAGAGCTGGATCGTGCGCGGAACCGGATAGATGCGGCGAGCGAGGACCTGAATTTTCAACTGGAAGATCTGGAAGAAGCGTTGCGCGGCGAACTGGAAAAGGAGGACACTGACAGCATCGAAGGTCTCCTGCGCGCCCTGCGGCTGCGGTTCGTGGAGGATCGCGACGAGGACTTCGAGACGCGAGTCGAGGATATCTTCGACCAGATCGAGGTGGACAACGAAGAGATCGGCGACGCCCTGCAGGACCTCAGCGAGACCCTCGAAGACCACCTGGAGGAGATCGGGACTAATCTGGTAGACCTGCACGACAGCGACGAGGAGTTCGTCGTCACCTTCCTCATCATCGGGGGCGGATTCGATGAAGACGATCTGTTCGAAGTCAGTCGTGAGAATATTGACGACGTCGATTCACTGGGCGAGTCGCTGGCGGAGGCGGCGGACGATCTCCAGGATGCGCTGGACCTGCTGGAGGAAGCGGAGACGGCCGACGACAACGAGGCGTCCATCATGCAGATGAGGGTGGCACTGGCGACATTCGACGAAGCACTGGCCACTGTACTCGGCATCCTGGACGGGCAGCCGTTCAGCGTTCTGGCAGAGGAAGTGAGTCTGATCGACGAGCTCAGCAGCGCTGCCGACCGGGCCCGCAGCTGGGTCGCCGACCTGGACGAGGTGCTGGGCGGACGGACCTTTGACGTGGGCGACAAGGTGGTCCGGCCGGTTGCCCTCATCGAGAGCCGGACGCAGAGCGCGTCGCTGGACGGTGACCTCGTCCCCGGGGCTATTCTACTGAGCCTGCTGGCGCGGCAGCAGGTCGAAGAAGGAGATGACCGGGAAGAGGCGTTTGGAGGTGATGACCCCTTTGGAGGTGACGCTCCCCTCAACGAAAGTGAGTTCGCCGATGCCGAAACGGCGCGCCTGAAAGGTTGGGTGCTGGTGATGCTGGCCGCCGGCATCAGCGGCATCAGCGATCCCCCCGAGGATCTCTTTCTCGAGTTCTGGAGCGCCGACGAACCCGAAGCGCACACGTTTCGCGGGCTCTTCCCCGATGGCCTGTCGCCGGCCATGCTGGCGCTCATCGGCGCCGACATGATCGTCAACGCCAACGCCTCCCGGGAAGAGCTAGATCTCTACTTCGAGGACTTGCGGGAGGAGTTTGAAGACCGCGTGGAGGCGGATCCTGACAACGCCGAGGCGAATGCCGGTCTGGCCATCATCCGCACCTACTTCCTCATCGCCGACAACCACGAAGACGTGCAGGACGTGATCGAGATGGCGGTGGCGGGTGACATCGCCGGCATCGCGGACCGGTTCGCGATCGAGGATTTCGATTACAGCGACTCTTTCGACAGCACCCGTGCCAACATCGAGATCGCCAGAGAGGACGAGGACATGGTCTTCATCATTCTCGAAAAGCTCGGGGATGATGATGACACCCTCTTCGAAATAGGAGAGCGGGATGAGGTCTTGCCGATGCCGCTAACAGGAGGCCTGCTGGGAGTGGCACTCGACGTAGCGGAGGGCATGGGATCGGCCGCCACGGCGCTGGCATTGACGGCCGTCGGCCTGCTGGAGCGGGCAGAGGAGTCTTTCGAACTCGACCTGGATCCCAATCTCCTCGACTTCACCGAGGCGGAGTCCGGCCTTGACTTCGCCATGGCCGTGGAGCTCTCGAACGGGAACTTTCTGCAGATTACGCCGGAAGGCGAGGAGAACCTGCTTAGCGCCGGCCGAGACATCGAGGACCAGCTGGAGGAGTTCAGTGAGGCAGTGACGGAGATGCGGAAATTGATCGTTGCGCTGGATGAACAGGACGATGTGGAGCTCGAGCTAACCGGGATGGCAGACTTCGCGACGGACTTCGAAGACTTCTACCATGATGTCCACGCCGATTTCGACGAACCCGAGAACACGACACAGATCGACGGCAGGGAGGTCGACCTGTCCGCCTGGTTCGACGAGCCGCCCGACAGTCTGCTGCAGCGCTTCATCTGGTACCTGGACGAAGACGGCTCAACCGACAACACGCTCGGCGGGCTCTTCCCGGGAGAGGGGCTCACCGCCGTGGTCGAGGATCGCAGCGACGCCCTGCCCACCAGCTTCGCGCTGGAGCAGAACCACCCCAACCCCTTCAACAGCGAGACGGTGTTCGGCTTCTCGATTACAGAATCCGGGCCAGTGCGGCTGGAGCTGTACAACCTGGCGGGTCAGACAGAGGTGACTCTGGTCGAGGGATATCGGCTGGCCGGAGTGTACAGAGTGGCGTGGGACGGGCGCAGCAATAGCGGTGAGGATCTGGCCACCGGAGTGTACCTGTACCGGCTGTGGGCGGGCGAGCAGATGCAGGTGCGCAAGATGCTGCTGCTCCGCTGACGCGGGCTCGTCGGGCTCGGGCGCCGTCATCGACCTCACATTGCCTACAAGTTCTCCAGGACCGCGTACGTCAGCAGCACCAGCAAGGCGACGACGGCTACCGCGAGGATGCTCAGATTCATGCGGTGCTTCTTGATACCGACCGTCACGATCCACGTGTGGGGCATGCTGGATACGTCCACGTGCAGCACGGACATGGTGTTGAGCAAGATTGCGGTGTACGCGCTCATCTGACCGTCAGCTCCCCGGCTAGGTTTCGCCAGAGCTGCGCGCCTATCTGGACTGCGGCATTTTGGCTCGGGTTCCTGCGCATGCGGTGTGGGGACTGCGATCAGGACCGCGTCGTGGCGCTGCTCCTGCCAGTGACGCTATGTGCTCTGATGCGCACCAACGGGGCGCGCCGTGCCGGACTGGAAGGAGCGAAAAGCGCTTGCGGCAACCGGTCAGTCACCCAGCTCCGTGATTGACACACTACCGATATTACCCCTTTATCCTCACTAACCTCTTTGAGACTATTCGCTTGATGCATCGGGTGCTGGTGAATGCGGGTTTCGAAGCGCCCAGGATCGGGGTTTTGGGGTTGAACCCGCATGCGGGCGAACATGGTTTGTTTGGAAATGAGGATGAGGAAATGATTGCACTCCGCATTGATATCGCAGAACGGGCAGGGATAGAGGTGGAAGGACCTTTGCCGCCGGATACCATTTTTGTGCGAGCAAGACGGGGTTGTTGAAGTGACCAGCTTCCCGCGCACCATTGACGAGATCACGCCCGAGTGGCTGACGGAGACGCTGCGCGAGAGCGGGGCGATTGCGAACGCGAAGGTCGAATCGATTGAGCTCGCGAACCTCGAAGGTGGGATCGTCGGTGAGGTAAACCGGGTCAAGCTGACCTATGACCGGCACGAGGTCGGAGCGCCAGGGACTGTCGTTGCCAAACTTGCGAACGCGGACGATCGTCTCCGAAAGGGCAGGGACCGTGTGGGCTTATATGAACGGGAAGTGCGGGTCTACCGGGAGCTAGCTTCAGTAGGGAGCGGCATCAGATTGCCTGCGCTGTACTTCGCGGATTACGACGGGGCCACGTCCTACGCCACCATCCTTATGGAAGACCTGGGCCAACTCCGTGCGGTGAAACCGACGGAAGGGTGCAGCACTGAAGACGTTGGTGCGGCGTTGAAGTACCTCGCCAGACTTCATTCGATCTGGTGGGAGGATCAGCGGCCCACTGGATATTCATGGATGTCTGGCTTCGATGATGATGTCTCCGGAGAACAAGACCAGGAGGCGTTCATTCAGGTTCTCGAGTTGTTCCTGGAGCGCGTCGGTGACCAGCTGCCCCCAGGTGTCCAGGAGATCGCCAGGAAACTCGCCCCAAGGCTGGCAGACGTCCGAAGTAGATTGGCCTGCGGCCCCGTAACTATGATTCACGGAGACTTCCATCTCGGCAATCTGTTCTTTGACGACGCCGAGAGTGGTGCAGATTCAATTGTTCCGATCGACTGGCAGACGGCCAGGCCCAGCAGACCCGCTGCGGACGTTGGGGTCCTTCTGCTAACGAGTCTTCTACCTGCGAAAAGGCGTGAGTATGAGAATCGACTTCTAGCTGGCTATTTCCGCGACCTGACGGAGCGCGGAGTCGGCGACTACAAGTACGAAGAGTTTCTGATCGACTATCGACTCGCCTTACTAAATCGCTTCGCACTAATTGCCAGGACTTTCGTGGCACTCTCACGAGGGACGCCCGACGAGGAGCCGAAACCAGCGGGCTTATTTGGGCCGTTCCAGGCGCTCGTCGACTGATCCGTGCCCTGCCTGCGTGCGTTCGGGGGGGCACAGAGACAGGGGATTCAGCAGTCGAGGACCATTGGAAAGCGAACTGTCAACCTTTTCGCAGGGAAAGAGGAGATAGGCATGGAGATCACGGGCATCAAGACATACATGACGCGAGAGGGAACCGGTCCCGCGCTCTGTGCAAGGTGACGACGGATGAAGGGATCGACGGCTGGGGGGAGTGCTATAGCCCCGGACCGGATATGGCGATATAGCCGTTCTGGCCACCAACTCGACACCACCGCCAGAAATCGACGGAGCGTCTCAAGGTGAAATCTCCAGGCACGGGGCCCAAAAACCTGCTGCCCAACGCCAGCTTCGAGCTGGATTTCGGGCAGGCCAAGCACGGCTGGATCAGATATAACCCGGGCGAAGGCGCGTCCGACAACTGGACCGATTTTCTCAATCCGATGACCCTGCACCTGGCGGCCAGCGGCCAGGTACCCCGGGTCAAGCCGGAGATCCGGACCGTAACCGAGGCGCCCCACGGGGATCGAGTGGCCGTCCTGGTAACAAGGAAGGGCGTGCCCGCGCACCTGACGTCGCCGGTGGTGCCGGTGAAGGGTGGACAGGCCTATACGCTCTCCGCTTACGCGCGCAGCGATACTCGGGGAGCCACGCTTCGGCTGGGCGTCTGGAACCGTCCGATGGACTGGGGTGAAAGGCCGGACGCGCAGAGCGAGCCGTTGCCGCTGGGCGTCGAATGGCAGCGCTACGAGCTTACCTTCAACGTGGCCTCCTACTCTGACCAAGGTGCCGTGGATATCGTCGCCCAGGCCGATTCGGGAGCGGGGGCCATTGTCTGCCTCGATACCGTACAACTAGAGGTGGGTCCTACCACAACTCCATTCGAAACGCGGTATCAGGTTGAGGCGAGGCTGACCGCCCACAAGTACTTCAGCGGCATGCTGCACCTGCTCGGCGATCCGCTGGAGCTGGATCTGGTCTGCCACGCAGGCCAGACGCTGGGAGCGCCAGGAATTCTGGAAGTGACCATCGAAACACTCGATGGAGAGCTGATCCAGACCCATCCGATCGGCTGCCACGATGCGGCTGGTACGACCACCCACGAGTTGGCTCTGGACTTCCCCCTGGTAGGCAACTACAGGGCACGGGTTTTCTCCGGGGCCGGCGACCCGGTCGATGTCTCCAGCTATGGATACATGTTTACGGTGCATCCGGTGATGCGCTGCGGTTTCGGGTGGACGGCGTTGGAACCGGAAAAGGGCGACTTCCAGGGCATCCTGTATTCCCGCGCCGGCCGCATCCACGAGTTGCCCGCCGAGCGCACTCGGCTGCCGCGTTTCGCCAGTGAAGGCTCGTGGAATTTCACCGTCACCGACGATAACATGATCTACCTGATGGCGGTGACGGACGCCAATGGGCCCTCCAGTGAACTCATGCGCTCGGGAGACGGCGGACGCACGTGGGATGTAGTGACGGTCACCCGACCCGTGTCAAGCGTGCTGCGGGATGGGACTCTTCTGACCCCACACGTTCCCGCTGGAACCGCGCAGAAGTGGCCGACAGAGGACGGCCGGCTTTTGCTCTTTCGCTCTGGAGACCTGGGTCAAACGTGGCAGGAGCTGGGTGGGCCGGGGCCGCTGCCCGTGGACCTCTACCCGCAAGCAGGGCCCGTCACTCAACTGCGCGATGGTACGCTGGTTTGGCCGGTTGGCATTGCCGTGCCCGGGACCAACCATGTGACCTATGCATTTCGCTCAGCGGACGGTGGCCGCACCTGGTCGGAAGGGTCACCGATATGTCCAACCGGCGAACCGTCGGTGATCGAACTGGCTTCCGGTCGCCTTCTGGCTGTTATCCGCAACAATCTGCCGCCGCGACCCGACGCCTGGCCGGTGTATCTGGCAAACGAAAATCAGCACGCCTGGCGGCTGTGGGCGATGCAATACGGCGGTTTCGACCCGCGTCAGGAAACCGACTTTCATCCGCTGCCCTCCACTCTGGGCTCGGTTCACAAGAATGTCTTGCTGGCGGATTCCGATGACGGCGGACGAACATGGACCAATGTCCGCGCCGGCAGTAATCTTCTCGGCGAGATGCACGGTTCCGCGGTGGAACTACCCGACGGCCGCATCGCCCTCATGCACGTACACCGTGTACCCTGGCTGCACGGCGGCGAGCGCGCACGGGTTAGCCGTGACGGCGGCAACACCTGGACGCCGGAGACCTACTATCTCAGCACGGTGCTCACTTACCCCGAATACTCCACAAGCTGCGTCCTGCCGCCGGAACTGGCCGATGGTGAGCCGGGGATGATTCTCACAGTGCTCGGCGATCGGCCTTTCGCGGTGGGCGTCGACCGGCCGGGCCTGATGCAGGCGGTGCGCTGGCGTCCGCTGCCGTGAGTCCGTGGGCAGGTCTCTCGGCGCTAGACGAGGCCGGATGCGCAGAGTGGTCCTACACGGCTCGCGAAAGGTGGCAACGCAACTCAACCGGCGAGTTCGGTTGAGTTGAAAGCGCAGCGAGCCAGCCGCGACGGCGTCTGTGTTGGTCCTCGCCTACATTCTGTCGCTTCATAAGCGCAACTCCCATGAGCAGGACAATGGCCGCATCGACCACCCGCATCGACAGGATCTACTTCCTCATCCACCCATGCTGTTGGTCGATGGCGGACCGTCCTGACCCGGACTACCTCGAGACCTACCACGTGCGCGCCTCTGAGTGGTTTGCCGCCCGCAACCGCGAGCGGGAGACGAACAGAAAGCAGAAGGAATTGATCCAGGCCATGGGGCCGAACGAAGCGCTTATCATCTATCCTATCGGCCAGAGCGAACCGATGCTCGACCTGATCGCTACCGGTGAGCGCGAATTAGGCCCTCGCTGCATCGTGCAGCAAGCGCCGTGCTGCGAGGCGCCGCCGCAGTTGAGAGGCATGTCCGAGCCGATCAGGCATTTCCTCGACGACGAGGAGATGGAAGGTCGCCAGGCCTACTGGGATGTCGTTCCCGAATCGCTGCGGTCGGAGATCGAGCAGGAGATCCGCGATGTCTGCGCTCTGCACGGCTACGACTGGGACCCGGGTGCGCTGAAGGTAATCCAGGGCAACCGCGTCTACGCCCAGGAATTCGCCGCGGCCTTCGAACAGCGCGGCCTGGCAGTCGACCCCGAAACGGTGACCGCCGAGGCCTTTGGCGAAGGCTTCGAGCAGTGTGCGATGACCTGGAAGTCGATGGTGGCCGGCTATCTGGGCTGGCGTCATCCGATCGAGAATAACTTTGAACTGTCGGTCAGCGGCTTTCCGCATCTGTTTGATGCGGAATTCAGGGAGCGCATCCACCTGGACCACGACATTCGCCTGTTCCTCTGGCAGAAATGGCACGGTCTGCCGATGGCGTTGATCACGCGTGCTCAGAGCCGGCTGGCGGACCCGCGCTACCACATTGATCTGCCAGTCGACGACGGCTTCATCGAAGTGTACAGTGGCCGCGACATGATCTGGCCCGCCGATAAATCGCCTCTCTCGGTTAAGGACGGCCTGATGCGGGTGCCCGTGATGACCGGCCAGCGCCAGTATGCCAGTTGCGACTGTTGCTATCTGTTCGGCGCCAGCTACAGCTATGAGGAGTTCCGCAGACTGCTACTCAGCGCGGAGATTTCGTCGGACTGATCCGCTCACCCACACCACTCAAGGAGACCCCATGGCCACCAGCACCGGCGTCACGGATATTGACCGGGAGTTCTTTGCGCGCGAGCTTGACTCGTTCTTGCCCGACAGGATCTACGATGCCCACGCGCACATCTGGAAGCAGGACTGGGCAAAATTCACCCTGGGGCCGGAGATTCGCGAAGCCGATCTCGAGCAGTATGACCGTGCCATCGCCGATATCCACGGTGGCCGACCGACCGAGGTTCTGTTGCTCTCCTTCGCGCTGCCCGATCACCGGGAACATATCGCCGCGGCCAACGCCTGGACGGCTGAGCAGATCGCCGAGCGGCCAGCGTGCCGGGCCCATTTCTTTGTAACGCCGCAGGATGATCCCGAGTGGGTGCGCGACGAGGTCCGCCGACTGGGGTTGCACGGACTGAAGTGCTACCACTCCTTCGCTGATGTCGATCCCACCTGGGAGGCGTCGATCCCCGATTATCTCCCGGAACCCCTCGTCGCAGTCGCCGATCAAGAAGGCTGGACGATCACCCTCCATATGGTGAAGTCACGGGCCGTCGCCGATCCCGACAATCAGCACTGGATCCGTCACTACTGCACCACCTATCCCCGCATGCAGCTTATCCTGGCGCATTCGGCCCGCAGCTTCCAGCCCGGACATAATATGGAAGGCCTGCAAGCGCTTACCGGCCTCGATAATCTCTGGTTCGACACCGCCGCCAACTGCGAGCCCATCGCCCACCAGGCGATCCTGCGTCTCTTTGGCCACGAACGCCTGATGTATGGCAGCGACCTGCCGGTCAGCCATTCGCGCGGGCGATCTCTGGGCGCGGGCGACAGCTTCCTTTGGCTCTATGAGGACTCGCCGGTATGGGGCGAAAAGCACATGAAAATAGAACCTGTTCTGATAGGCCTGGAGCACCTTCGCTCGGTGAAGTGGGCGTGTTGGTCGGAGAGGCTGAGCGACGCTCAGGTGGAGGACGTGTTCTGGAATAATGCGGCGAGGCTGTTTGAGGTCAAATAACGGGCGTTAGGCACGCAGGCGCTCGTGGAGGAATCCTGTCCCTCTCAAGAACTGACGGACTTCCACTCACTCACTCACTTACTCACTTACTCACTCCCACACGTGCAATAAGCCCATGACAGGAAAGGAATTTTTGGCCCATGTCGGCCATATGCAGCGGGATGGCTTTGCGATACTTCCAGGAATCCTGACGCCTGACGAATGTGATTCCGCGCGAAACGAGTTGGATCGTTTGGCCGGGGAACGCGATTGCGGCGGGTTCGAGTGTCTGTTCAACAAGGCCCGTGTCTTTGAGCGGATATATCAGGGACCGCTCCTGCTGAAATTCGTCCGCTACTTTCTTGGGGCGGATGCCCTGTTGAGCTCGATGCATGGGTCGATACTCGCTCCGGGAGAGGGCGGGGATGGCTTGCATGCCGACGGGGCGATCACCGGGCATTTGCGACAGCAGTCGTTGGCTCCGGCCGACGCAAACAGCCGCATTACTACCCATATGGTCGCCCTGAACGCGATTATCTGTATCAGCGAGTTCACGGAGAATAACGGGGCGACCGAACTAGTGCCCGGCAGCCATCTGTACGCCGGCGTCGATAGGCCGCCCAATGCGGCGAACGAAGCGCAAATCGCCGCTGCCGAGCCAGGCTCAGCTGTGGTCTTCAACGCCAATACGTGGCACGGTAGTTCGAAAAATCGCAGTGAGACGGCACGCCATGCGGTTCTGAATCCCTGGCGTCGCCAGTGGACCCGCTGCGAATACGAGCTGGCGCGCATCGTCGACTCGGAGGTTCTGGCGCGGGCCGGCGAGGAGGGGAAGGCGATTTTTGGGTTAAGTGCTCTGCCACCCTATCTGGAGCGCTGGCAATGGGAGCGAGAGGAGGGACGACCGAATGCGGCGGCGACCCACTTGCGGCGCGATTGACGCGGAATGCCTCTAACGGTTCACCCATCTGACGAGGCCGGCGAGGTCTGCGTCGAGACCTGCCAATCGGAAGGAGTTCTGGCGTTGCGCTCGGATCCCCTCTCCCAGGCAACGGTCTCGCCGTCGCAATACTCGATGCGATCCACCCCCTGCCAGTCAGGTGGAATCTTCAGCAGCTGGGCCTGATAGTTCACCTCGATGCTGTGCCTGGCGGGTAGGATCCCGAAGCGCGGAACACCCAACAGCGGACCTGCGGTCAATGTATCCCTGAGGTGTACGGCCATCGGCACGGACCCGAACTCCACACCCCAAGTGGTGGTCCTGCTACTGTACGGCAGAATATCCAGGCCCTCGTGTTCACACCAGATTGACGTCCACGGGAAGATCTGGCGCGGAAACAGGTAGACCAGCAGCAATCCGAGCTGCGGATTCGACACGGCCGTAAAGGCGTGCGCCTCATTGGGCTCCAATAAGACAGACACCCCGTAGCTGTAGCGCTCCTCGGGATATCGCCGCAGGTCGAGGGTACCGCCGGCCTGAAGCGGAACCTGGGGCCAGTCGTAGGGCAGGTCCGGTGTCAGTAGATCGCTGCCATCACCGGCAGCCGGACAGGTGTGCCCGCGCTGCGCCGGCAGGTCGAGGATGGAAACGCCTCCTTCCACAAAGGGCGGGCCCAGGGTGACATGCTGCTGGCAGCAAAACGGCGCATCCGAACGCGTCAGACTGGTCGTTGTCTCCTTTATGTAGAGAGTGGACTCACCCGGTAGGATGCGCAGAATTCGCCGAAACCGCATCTGTGCTTGCGGCAGATCTAACCCGTAGTCGAGCCGGGCCTCGGACGAGTCCGCTGCCTGTTCGAACACCGTCCAGGGCAGATTGGACGTCTCCCCGTGATGGTAACCTTTGGCCGCCTCCTCGGCTTCGGTGAGATCGCCAAAGTGATTCAGGCAGACATTGTGGCCGACCAGCGATGCCAGCATCCGGCCCTCTCCCGGGCCGTATATATCCAGGTGTTTGTCCGGGTCGAAATCGCCGGGTTCGAGCCCCGGCCACGGCGGCTCCCAGAGCGGATTCACATCCACATCCGGAATGCGCAGGCTGGCCAGGTGGCCGGAGCCGGTCGTGGTCACGACCTCGAAGGAATCGCTCTGCAGTCGGGTGGCGCGGCGATCGCGAAAGGTGATGTTGCTGCATTCAAGGCTCATTGGACAAGCTCACAGGTGAGGGAGACTCGATTCTCGAAAGGGAGTGTGAAAGAAGGTGTTGATCGAAAATGTTATCCCCCTACTCTCCCACCTTCTGAAACTCCCCCCATGCCTCACCGGCTGCCGCAGCCTGCTTCTCCAGCTCTCCTCGCCATCCCAGCACCTGTCCTGATTTGATGTTCTTGATGTCCCACGTCGCGTATCGATCTTCCAGCGCATCTCCCAGTTTTTCGGTTTCCGCCCAACGGTCCCACGCCGTCTTCATCCACCCGTGAGGCAGCGCTTCGCGCACGGCCGGATCAAGCTGCCAGGCCCAGCGCCCGTCGGCCACCTTCGGCTCTGCTTCGAACGTGCCGCCCCACTTGGACCAGCCGATTGCCAGAGAATTCCGCTCGCGATCAGCCACCGTATGCCCGGTATGGATGCTCGTCCCGATTCGGATCAACGCCTGCCCCGCTTTGAGCCGGACCGCGGTCTGACCTGGGAGTGGGCCCTCCCCATCCCAGCTGGGTGTATACGGCACTCCCGCATCCTTCATATCCTTAGGTAGGAGAACATCGTGCTCAAACGGTGTCCGCCACCGGCGGTGGCTTCCCGCGACGATCTCGTGGCACTCGTCGTCGACGAGGGCAAGGAAGATACTCACACCATTGCGCTCGTCGACCTGCTTGTTGTTCCGTTCCTGGATCTTCTCCCAGACGGCCCTTTCCGCCTCCTCGGAATACGCCTCGGTCCCGCCCGCTCGACCTTCCTGGGACTTTCGGCTTTCCCCGGTGCCCCACCACACAGTGTCCCGATGCCAGCCGAGTTTATGCTCGTGTTCCCTGTTGTTGCACCAGAGCAAGATCGTGCTCAGGGTAAAATCTTCCGGTTGGAGCCCGTTGCACCAGCCCGCGAGGAACTCCAGCATCTCGTCGGAGCCGTGAAACTCAGCGAAGCTCGGCTCCTTAAACGCCGGATGGATGATCCCGCGAATCGCCCATGGCTCGTCCTGCTCGGTCCGGTGGACATAGCCTTTGGAGGAGTCGATAACACTGTATCCCTTGTCGGGCCGGCAAGCTTCGGTCACGCGGCGGCCAGCCTCGCGCAGAATCGGGATCCATTCGCTGTCGACGAAGTCGTCGATGATGACGACGCTGTGTTCACGGAGACCCTCCAGACGGGCCTCGGTAGCGCCTTTGCCAGACCACTCAGGCTGGAAGTCTAAAAACGCGGGAGCACGATAAGAGGAAGCGGTGGAAGATGCGACGCTCATTGTCTGATTCTCCTTATAGCCGACTGGGCTACTCTTGGGCCCCATGACGTACGGGGCAGCGGTGACAGCATCGGGCGCCCTGCAGCGGTTCATCACACCGGAGGCCCAATTGGGAGAATATAGCTCAGTGACCGGATCAGCGTGCAGGCTTCGCTCCATGGTGAACTGCGATCGACGCGCACCAGCTGGCTTCCTACCTGCTCCTGACTCGATTCCGAAGTTGCCGCCAGGCGCATGATTGTTCACGACTCTTGCCCTCGAACTACGAAGAACGACACCCTCCTTTATCCAGGCCAGAGCTGCGAAGTGCTGATTTCATTCACCTCACTTGACCACCTGCTCAGGATTCCTTACACATGAATGACGATCTCGGAAAAAGGGGGAGGCACCCTCCTCCATGCATGATTCTGTCGTATAAACCCGGTTTTTCGCCGGGAGAGTCAGTCTCGGCTTGACCGGTCACCGTGTTAGTCTGAATG
>Ga0310122_10001190_pt1 | contig 16664 bp, 19 predicted proteins | sample CB6_Bottom_1051__FD_203503 | JGI IMG/M metagenome (GOLD analysis project Ga0310122, IMG submission 203503) | Marine microbial communities from Western Arctic Ocean, Canada - CB6_Bottom_1051 | ecosystem: Environmental > Aquatic > Marine > Oceanic | place: Canada: Western Arctic Ocean | collected...
TTTAGTAAAAGTCAATTGTACTATTTAGTATAATAAAATTATTTTTATTCATTAATTTAAAGTTTAGGTTGAACTATTTTGCATTGTTCAATGGATTTGGGTTCTCTTATTCGTGTTCTATCAAATTTATTAGAAGCGCTCGTACTTAGACCACGACACATAAAAAAAATGTTTTCTTATTAAATCTAAGTTTATTTAGGTTCTAACACAACATCCCAATATAGATAGTCCATCCAACTTTCGTGTAAAAAGTTTGGTGGGAAATTTTTTCCGTTTTCGTGCAAATCATCAATCGTTGGCCTAAAAGGTTTTCTATTTAATACCATCCCTGATTTAGTATGCCTCCTTCCACCTTTTTTAACATTACAAGTTGAACAAGCAGTCACAACATTTTCCCAATCTGTAATTCCTCCTTTTGACTTTGGTAACAGATGATCAAAGGTTAAATCTTTTTTATCTCCACAATACTGACAAGTAAATTTATCCCTTAAGAATACATTGAATCTAGTGAAATTTGGATGCTCGGAAGGTTTAATAAAACTTCTTAATGCTATAACACTTGGCAGACTCATTTCAAAGGAAGGGCTTCTTATTTTTCTTTTATAATTTGAAACAATACTCACTTTTTCAAGAAACACAGATTTAACAGCATCCTGCCAACACCATAGTGAAAGCGGATAATAGTTTAAAGGTCTAAAATCTGCATTTAATACTAATGCTGGACATTTTTCTAACGGCACTTTTTCGGAGGCTGCTATAATCATACAAATAAGTTAGCGGATTAGACCAAGTTTTGCAAGAAATTGTTTGTTAAAAAATTGTTTCAATTATAAAAGATTTTTTTTCAAAAATCCTAAACCAAGACTGCCACCTTCCACAGGTATTCTATGTTCACAATCCTTAAACATTTTAGTTTTAATTTTTAAACCATGTTTTACTAAATATTCTTTTGCTTCTAATAGATGAGTTGGAGGAACAAGTGTATCATTTGCTCCATGCATTAGAAATATTTTTGGTTTTGAATGAATGTTATCCGATAAATGTTTTTGATTAATTACTTTTCCAGAATAACCAATTAAACAACTTATTTGTTTCTTTTTTTTAAGTGCAATTTGAATGCTCATCATACAACCTTGACTAAAACCTACCAATGCAAGGTTGTTGGGTTCTAATTGAAAATTGTTAAGAATTTGATCTATAAATGTATTAAGTTTTTCTTCAACAATTAAAGATTTTTCTAGGATTAATTCTTCTTTATCCGAGGATAAATCAAACCATTGATAGCCTTGTGGATTCACGGCACAAATTTCAGGAGCATTTGGACATAAAAATATAGCTTCTGGTAAAAAACGTTGCCAATTAATAGCAAGGGTACTTATATCTTTTCCATCACCACCATATCCATGACACAATACAATAACTTGTTGAGGCTTATTTTTTGAAAACGGAGATATAGATATAGCTTCCAAATTATAATTAGTCATAGTTTGATAGCCATTTTAAGAATTTTTGATCTTGAAAATCAATTGATCCAATTATCCTCGCAAATTCTTCACTTTTTTTATTAATTAAAACAGTTGTAGGAACTCCCCTAAGCTTAAATTCTTTTACAAAACTCAAATTTTGATCAAAGAAAATTTCTAACTTTTGAATATTTAAATCAGTAAAAAACTTTTTTGTTTTTGTCGTATTCGGTTGCTCCATATTTACAGCAAAAACGACTAAATTATTGAGGTTGTTATCCTGATAAAAACGATCCAATGAAGGCATTTCTTCTTTACAGGGAGCACACCACGTTGCCCAAAAATTAATAATGACGAGACTCCCTATATAATCGTTCAAATTAACTTCATTGCCTAAAAAATCTTCAAATACTATAGATGAAATTGGCTTCGGACTTTCATATAGGACTATATTATGGAGTGGAACATCTTCATTTGCTTGTGATATTGATAAAAAAACATTAAAAAAAAGATAGAAAAAAATTAAAAACTTTGTAGTTTTTGGAATTCTAAACATAAGAAACACAAACATAACATATGAAAAACAAAAATAAAACTGTTTGGGGCGCAAGATTCAAAAATCCTATATCAAAAATTTTTGAACAAATTGGTGCATCAATTGATACTGATAAAAGGTTGTTTGAAGAAGATATTGTGGGTTCAATTGTTCACACTCAAATGTTAACTAAACAAAAAATAATTCACAATAAAAAAGGCAAGAAAATAATTAATGGCTTAAAAAAAATAAGAATTGAAATCAAAAAAAAAAGATTCTCTTTTAGTAAAAAATACGAAGATATTCATCAAAATATTGAAAAAAGACTTTTTGAAATTATTGGTTCTGATGCAGGTTATTTACATATCGCAAGATCGAGAAACGACCAGGTAATTACAGATTTTAAGTTATGGATAAAAAAGTCATCAAAACAGGTAATTAAAAATCTGCATAATTTAATTAATAGTTTTTTAAGAAAATCAGAAAGCAATATTCAAACAGTAATGCCAGGATTTACCCATCTGAAAAATGCACAGCCAATTTCTTTTGCACATTATCTACTAGCTTATGTTGAAATGTTCAAAAGAGATCAAAGGAGATTCTCCAGTAATATTAATTACATTGACGAATGCCCTCTTGGTGTCAGCGCCTTGGCGGGAACTTCTTATAATATAGATAGAAATTTTACTTCGAAAAAATTAGGTTTTAAAAAACCAACAGCTAATTCGATCGATACCGTATCAGATAGAGATTTTGTTTTGGATTTTTTATCCTCAGCATCTATTTGCGCAATGCATATATCTAGACTTGCCGAAGAATTAATTATTTGGAATTCAGATATATTTAAACTTATCAAGTTTGATGACAAAATGTTAACCGGGTCTTCGATCATGCCGCAAAAGAAAAATCCGGATCCAGCTGAATTAATCAGAGGTAGAGCGGGACAAAACTTTGGACAACTTCAAGCAATGTTAACTACCATGAAGGGTTTACCGCTTTCATATTACAAAGACATGCAAGAAGACAAAAAACTGGTCTTTGAGAGTTACGATATTTTGATGGAATCGATTTTAATTACTAATGAATTAATTAAAAATTTAAAACCTAATAAACAGAGAATGCTTGCTCTATCTAACGAAGGATACACTACGGCAACTGATTTTGCAGATTATTTAGTTCAAAACAAAAATCTGTCATTTAGAGAAGCATATAAAATTGCTGCAAAGCTGGTAAATTATGCTGAAAAGAAAAAGAAGAAATTGAACGAACTTGATTTAAGTGAAATAAAAAAAGTCAAAAATGACTTGGATAAAAATGTAATGAAAGTTTTCAATGTTAGAAATTCCGTAAATTCAAAGTCTTCATACGGAGGAACTTCTATAAAAAATATCAAAAAAATGATATTAAAACTTAAAAAGGAATTTAAATAATGAGAACATTATTAATAATAATTAGCATCAGCATAATTTGTTCTTCATGCGGTAAAAAAGGGAATCCAGAGTATAAATCTACAAGCCTCGGCAACCTAACCGTATATTCAAGATAAAAATAATGAATTCTATTCGACTTAGGAAAAATAACCTTTGTATTGAAAATATATCAGCACTTAAGCTTGCCACAAAGTATAAAACTCCCTTTTATTGTTATTCACTTTCACAATTAAAAGATAACTTTAATCGCTTTAATAATACATTCAAAACTATTAAACCAATAATATGTTTTTCTGTAAAATCTAACTCGAACTTGACTTTACTCAAGGAACTAAAAAAAATTGGCTCTGGTGCTGATGTTGTATCGCTTGGAGAATTACTAAAAGCAATAAAAGCAGGAATGAATCCCAAAAAAATTGTTTTTTCTGGTGTTGGAAAAACAGAAGAGGAAATTAGAGCAGCAATAAAAAAAAGGATACTTTTAATAAATGTTGAGTCAGAAAATGAAGCTGTTCTCATTAATAAAATTTCAAAAAAATTATCCAGAAAAACTTCCATTGGAATAAGATTAAATCCCAATGTAACTGGGAAAACACATAAAAAAATCTCAACAGGTGGAAAAAACGAAAAATTTGGTTTGCTTTATAATGATTGCGTAAATCTTTGCCAAAAAATTAAAAGAATGGAAAATTTAAAATTAGAAGGATTAAGCGTTCACATCGGTAGTCAAATAACAAATATTAAACCATTTAAAGAAGTATTATCTATACTCAATAAAATACTTAATAAAACAAAAATAGATTTTAAATTTATAGATTTAGGTGGAGGCATGGGAATCTCTTACTCAAATAAAGAAAAGAAACTAAATTTAAAACAATACGCTCAACTAGTAAGAAAATTCACAAAAAACAAAAATGTTAAAATTATATTTGAACCTGGTAGATTTATTGTTGGAAACACAGCGGTGTTAATTTCCAAAATTATTTATATTAAGAAAAGCAATAATAAAAAATTCGTCATTTTGGATACCGGCATGAATGACTTAATAAGACCAGCTCTATATAATGCAGAACACAAAATAGTTCCGCTTAAAAAAACAAATAAGAGAATTGGAGGAAATATTGAATTCGTAGGTCCAGTCTGTGAAAGTGCTGATAAATTTTTAAGTCAAAAGGGTTTTGCCCAAATCAAAGAAGGCGACTATGTGGGTTTAACTCATGTAGGTGCTTATGGAATGTCTTTATCTTCAAATTACAATTGCAGACCTACCGCTGCCGAAATTATGGTAACTGGTTCTAAACATAAGTTAATTAGAAAAAGGCAAAGTTTAGAAAATTTAGTTAATAATTAATTTAAGATTTAGTTTAAATGTTACTTTTAAGATCATTATTGTTTAATCTTTTTTTATATGCAGGAATCGTCGCTGTATTTCTAATTGCTTTACCAACACTGTTCTTGCCGCCACAATTTGCCCTACTCTTCGGAAAATGCCTAGGTCACTATGTAATTTTTATCGTAAGAATCTTTTTAGGCACGAAAGTAGAATTTAAGGGAGTCAATAATATTCCTAAAACAGAAAAATATTTTGTAGCTTCAGCACACCAGTCAATGTTTGAAACTTTTGCACTCCAAAGTGTACTTGATTATCCGGTGTTTATTGTAAAAAAAGAGCTTTTAAAAATTCCATTATTTGGACTTTATTTAAAAAAAATAAAATCAATAGAAATAGTAAGAGATACAACTACAAAAGATAACATTAGTTTCTTTGACAAAGTTGCAGCCATTATTAAAAATGAAAATAGGCCTCTTTTAATATTCCCTCAAGGCACAAGAGTAAAAGTGGATGAAAAAGTGCCCTTTAAAAAGGGAGTTGGAAGAATATACGAAGCATTAAATATTTCGTGTGTTCCAATTGCACTAAATTCAGGTAAGGTTTGGCCAAAAAAAGGAATAGTTAAATACCCCGGTGAAATAACAGTATCTTTTTTAGAACCGATAAAACCTGGCTTAAATAGAGATGAATTTATTAAAAGTTTAGAAAAGAAAATTTATGATGAAATAGAAAATATTTCATAATTTTTACTTTCTTCCAAAATCAGGTTTCCTTACATCTTGACCTGCTTCTATAATCTCTTTTCTAATTTTTTGTGTTTTTGTAAAAATTTCCTCTAATTTCTTTCCATCTTCATTTTCAATTGCTTTCTTTAATCCCTCTAAATTTTCTATAAATTTATCGATCATTTCCGATGTGTTTTTTTTGTTTTGTATAAAAACATCTCTCCACATAATAGGATTAGAAGCTGCAATTCTTGTAAAATCTCTTAGCCCACCTGCGCTGTATTTCACAATCGAAGACTCTTTTTCATCTTGAATATTAATCGATGTATTTACAATATTATATGCTATCAAATGTGGCATATGACTTGTAATTGATAAAATATAGTCATGTTGTTTTGCATCCATAATATCAACTTTGCTTCCTATTTTTTTCCAAAAAGTCTCAAGCAATTTAACATCTTTTTCTTTTGCCTTTTTGCTCGGAGTTAAAATACACCATCTATTTTGAAAGAGTTCAGAAAATCCTGCATCAGGTCCACTTTCTTCTGTTCCAGCAATTGGATGTGATGAAATCCAAGAAACATTTTCGGGAACGGCTTTTTCAACCAAACTAATTACATTTTCTTTAACTGATCCAACGTCGGTTAATATAGTTCCATTTTTTAATGAGTCTTTTATTTTTAAAATTACACTTTCATAGCTGCTTAAAGGAGTAGCAATTATAATTAAATCTGAGCCATCAGCCATTTTTTTGGTATCTGGGCTTGAATCATCCACTATCTTTAATTCGATTACTTTTTTGTTTACAGAATCTGATCTGTTAGAAGAAACTATTTTACTTGAAAGGCCATTTTTCTTTATTGCTCTTGCTAGAGAAGATCCAATTAAACCACATCCAATTATACATACTTTCTTAAACATTATTTAAAAATACTCCCTACAGATTGAATAAAGTGCTCATTTGCATGTTCATTTCCGATGGTTAATCTTAAAGCATTAGGTATTTTATATTGTGTCATTTTTCGTAAAATTAGACGTTTGCTAGCTAATTTTTCAAAAGCTTCATCAGAGTTAATTTTTGTTTCATCAAAATTCATCAAAAAGAAATTTGCTGTAGGTTCATTTGTTCTAATTTTATATCTCTTTAAAATAGAAAATATTTTTTTTGACCATAATGTATTATGCTCAATTGCTCTTTCTGTCCATTCGTTATCCTTGATACCCTCAATGCCTGCAGCAAGGGCAACTCTGTTAACATTAAAAGGGGGTTTGATTTGATACATTGAATCAATAATTTCTTTAGACGAATAACCCCAGCCCAATCTTAAACCAGCAAGACCGTAAATCTTAGAAAAAGTTCTGGTAATTAAAACGTTCGCCTGATCCTTAAAAAGATCTAATCCAGAAGTAAAATCATCTTTGTTTAAAAATTCAAAGTACGCATCATCAACTACTAGTAATATGTCATTTCTAAGTTTTTTTCTTAATTTAAGCATTTCATTTTCAGATAAATAAGTCCCTGTTGGATTATTCGGATTAGCAATAAATACTATTTTAGTTTTATCGGTAACCTTTTTTAATATTTCATCAACTGATGCTTTAAAGTTTTTTTCCTTAGCTAATAACACCTTAGCCTTATGAAGGGATGCGTATATCCTGTGCATGATAAATCCAAATTTCGTAACAATAACCTCGTCTTCTGGTTCCAAAAATAATTGACACGTCAAATCAAATATCTGATCTGATCCAGCTCCACAAATAATTCTTTTTGAATCAATGTTAAATTTACTAGATAAAACATCTCTTAAAGAATTTGAGTCAGATTCTGGATACTTAAAAATTTTATCTTTATCTCTTTCAAATGCCTCGATTGCTTTCGGGCTTGGTCCTAAAGCAGATTCATTTGCAGATAATTTGATTGGATTATCAATTTTTTTTAGTTGAGATAATCCTCCCACATACCTTTCGACATCTATTTTTATCGGTTTTGGCAAAGTCATAATTCAAAATAATATATAAGTTGTATCGGTAAATACTATATACGGGACTTTGTGGCAAAATAAATACAACCTAAATTGACAATAGATGTACTTTTTAGTACAAAAAGACGGCGCTGATTTAACTTGAATTGCGAGCGCTTAAAAAAAACAGCTAAAAAAGGTTTTTTTGCCCAGTTTAGCTGGGCTTTTTTTTTATTTGATATGAATAAAGAAACTAAAAACATAAAAAAATTAATTATTGATCAATCTCTTGAGCTTGATTGCGGAAAAACGATTAAAGATTTTCCTTTAGCTTATGAAACATATGGAACTTTGAATAAAAGTAAGACCAATGCAATACTTGTATTCCATGCTTTAAGTGGAGATCAGTTTGTTACCAATATCAATCCAATTACCAAAAAAAAAGGATGGTGGACAACTGCTGTAGGTCCTGGAAAGGCAATTGATACTGACAAATTTTTTGTCATTTGTGTAAACGTTTTGGGTGGATGCATGGGAAGTATTGGACCAAAAGAAATAAATCCAGAAACTAATGAATTATTTGCTACTACATTTCCTGTAATTACAATCAAAGACATGGTTAAAGCTCAAATTTACTTATTAGAACATTTAGGTATTAATAAACTACTTTCTGTCACAGGTGGATCAATGGGGGGTATGCAAGTTCTACAATTTGCCTCCTTATATCCTGATAAAACATATTCTGCTATTCCAATAGCATGTAGCGCAAGTCACTCAGCACAAAATATTGCATTAAATGAACTTGGGCGACAAGCAATCATGGCTGATCCTAACTGGAATAAAGGAAATTATTTTAAAACAAATTTGTCTCCAGATAAGGGTTTAGCTGTGGCAAGAATGGCAGCACATATAACTTATTTATCAGATAAGGGTCTACAAGAAAAATTTGGAAGAAAATTACAAGTAAAAGGTAATCTTAAATTTAGTTTTGATGCTGATTTTCAAATAGAAAGTTACCTAAGACATCAGGGTTCAGTTTTTGTCGATCGATTTGATGCAAATAGCTATTTATATATCACTCGAGCTATGGATTATTTTGATTTGACAAAACAATTTAATGGAAATCTTGCTAATGCATTTAAAAAAACAAAAACAAAATTTTGTGTTATTTCTTTTTCGTCAGATTGGTTGTATCCCACAAAAGAAAATAAAGAAATTGTTATTGCTTTAAATGCTAGTGGTGCCAATGTGAGTTTTGTTGAAATCAATTCAGATAAAGGACATGATTCATTTTTATTAGATATCCCCGAATTTTTAAAAACTTTGGGTGAATTTATTAACTCCAATTATAAAGAATTTAATAATGAAACAAGAATTTAACGTAATATCTCAAATAATTCAAAACAATAAAAGAGTGTTAGATATTGGTTGTGGAGACGGAACGCTTATGCAATACCTTAAGTCCAATCAACAGAATGATGTTAGAGGTCTAGAACCTCAAAAGAATCTTGTACAAAAATGTATTGCAAAAGGTCTTTCGGTTATTGAAGGCGATGCAGAAAAAGAATTAGTCCAATTCCCCAACAAATCATTTGATTATGCTGTGCTAAGTCAAACACTTCAGGCCTTTCTTACTCCTGAAGAAGTTTTAAAACAATTGCTTAGAATTGGGAAACAAACGATTGTTTCAATTCCTAATTTTGGATATTGGAAAGTGCGTCTTCATTTATTATTTAAGGGAACAATGCCCATAACCAAAAATTTACCTAATGAATGGTATAATACTCCAAATTTACATATGTGCACAATTCAAGATTTTGTTAATTTTTGTAATAAAAAAAATATTAAAATTAATAGATCTTTGTGTTTAACAAATGAAAAAATTTCTGAAATTACAAATAAAAATATGTTTTACAAGAACATGCTTTCACAACTTGGAATATTTCTTATACAATAGTTAATTATGCAAGTAATTCCTATACCTTGTTTAGTAGATAATTATGCATATATCATTAACGATAATATTTCTAAAGCAGTAGCTGTAGTTGATCCGTCAGAAGCTTCGCCAGTTATTGATTTTCTTAAAAAACAAAATTTAAAACTAGATTATATATTAAATACGCATCATCATTATGATCATATAGGGGGAAATATTGAACTAAAAAAATTATATAATGCCAAAGTAATTGGTTTCGCTGGTGACAAAAATCGCATCCCCGGTATTGATATAGCCCTTGAAGATAATGTGAAATGGACCTTTGGAAAGTCATCAGTCAAAATATTACATATTCCGGGTCATACTTTAGGTCATATATGTTTTTTTTTTGAAAACGAACAAATTGCCTTTACAGGAGATACGTTATTTTCTCTTGGATGTGGAAGAATCTTTGAAGGCGATCACAAACAAATGCTAACATCATTAAATAAAATAAAAAAACTTCCTAGAGATACAAAAATTTATTGTGGTCATGAATATACCTATAAAAATGCAGAGTTTTGTATGAAATATGATAGTGACAACATTGATCTCAAAAAAAAATTTGAAAAAATAAAAAAATTAAGATCTAACAATCTACCAACACTACCAACCATCCTAGAAGAAGAGTTAAAATCCAACATTTTTCTAAGATGTGATCAAAATGACCTGAAAATTAAATTAAATATGAAAAACCAAGAGGATTTTAAAGTTTTCAAGAAAGTCAGAGATTTAAAAGACAGTTTTTAATCGCTGTTATAACTTGACATGATAAGTTAGCAAGTTATATTGCCCATATTTCCAAATATGAAATTAAACCAATGTCTTTCGCAGTTATTCAAACAGGTGGCAAGCAATATAAGGTTTCAGCAAGTGAAATTCTTAAGATCGAAAGACTTAATAATGAAGAAGGCAAAACTGTAGAATTCAAAAACGTTCTGTTTTTGAATGATGATAAAACCACTGAAATTGGCAACCCAAATATACAAGGCGCAAAAGTTGAAGCAACTATTTTAAAAAATATAAAAAATAAAACCATATTAGTTTTTAAAAAACGAAGAAGAAAAAATTCAAGAAAAAAATATGGTCATAGACAACCGATTTCCCTTATTAGAATAACAAAAATTTTTTCAAAAAATGGAAAATTAATCTCTCAAGCTGGACCGCAAAAACAAATAACAAAAGAAATAGTAAAAGCTGATCGTACAAGAAATGAGCAGGTGTTTGAGGCAAAAAAAACTAAAATAGAAGAACATAAAAAAATCAAAAAAACATTAAAAAAAATTGAGGCTAAAGAAGGATCTGTAAGAATGCTAAAAGCAGATGAAACAAGAAAATTGCAAGAGAAAGCCGCTAAACAATATGATGAACAAGAGAAAAAAAGATTGGAATTTGCTCAAGAAAAACTAAAATTAAAGGTGAAAAAAAGTGATGTGGGTAAGAAAAAAATAGCAAGTAAAAAGAAACCTTTAACAACTAAAAAAAAATGATAGAATTAAAGTGAGGTATTAAAACATGGCAACAAAAAAAGCAGGTGGATCATCAAGGAACGGACGTGATAGTGCAGGACGACGCCTAGGTGTGAAAAGATATGGTGGTCAATTAGTGTTGCCGGGAAATATAATAGTTAGACAAAGAGGCACAAGAATACATCCTGGTGACCATGTAGGTATTGGTAAAGATCATACTATATTCTCTTTAGTCAAAGGAAAAGTTCAATTCAAAACTCAAAAACTAAACAGAACATTTGTATCTGTTATCCCCAGCTAATTTCTAATAACTTCAATATTTAATTAATTGTTGTTGCGCTATGAAATTTTTAGATCAAGCAAAAATATATGTAAAAGCAGGAGATGGTGGATCCGGCTCTGCAAGTTTTCGTAGAGAAAAATTTGTAGAATTCGGTGGGCCTGACGGTGGAGATGGTGGAAGTGGAGGTTCGATAGTTTTCGTAGCTGAAAGAAATTTAAATACACTTATTGATTTCAGGTATCAACAACACTTTAAAGCTGAAAAAGGACAAGATGGAAAGGGAAAGAAAAAAACTGGAAAAAGTGGAAAAGATTTAATTTTAAAAGTTCCAATGGGAACACAAATTTTTGAAGAAGATAATAACACTTTAATTGATGATTTCACCAAATCGGATCAAAAGATATTTGTGGCAAATGGAGGCAAGGGTGGCTTGGGAAATGTAAGATTTAAAAGTTCCACAAATCGAGCACCAAGAAAAAAAACAGATGGAAACAAGGGTGAAAGTTTTTGGATCTGGTTACAACTTAAAGTTATTGCAGATATTGGCATAGTCGGCATGCCTAATTCAGGAAAATCCAGCTTGCTGTCGGTACTAACAAGCGCCAAACCAAAAATTGCTAATTATCCATTTACTACAATTAATCCAAATCTTGGCGTTGCTAATTATAATAACAAAGAAGTAACTTTAGCCGATATACCCGGCCTCATTGAAGGAGCTCATGAAGGGATAGGTTTGGGAGATAAATTTTTGAGACACATAGAAAGATGCAAAAATATTCTTCATTTAATTGATATTACTAATAAAAACGTATTGGAAAGTTATTACAAAGTTAGAAAAGAGCTTTCCAAATATAGCAACAAGCTTATAAAAAAAAGAGAAATTATTGTATTTAATAAAGTTGATATGCTCAGCGAGGAAGAAATTAACGAAAAAATAAATGCTTTTAAAAAAGAATTAAAAAAAAACATTTACACAATATCTGCGTTAAAAAATAAAGGCTTAAAAACTATAAAAAAAATATTGGTTAATTATGTACATTGATAAGTTCAAAAAAATTGTAATAAAAGTCGGATCATCAATTTTGATCGACAAAAAAGGTAAGCCAAAAAAATCTTGGCTTAAAGGGTTTGTTCAAGACATTAAGCTTCTTATAAAGAAAAAAAAACAAGTAGTGATTGTTTCATCAGGAGCCATTGCGCTTGGCTGCGAATATCTTGGAATCCAAAAAAAGGGTTTAAAAATAGATAAAAGTCAAGCAGTAGCTTCAATTGGCCAAATCGAATTAATGGATTTTTATAAAAAAACATTTGAAAAAAGTAGAATAAAAATTTCTCAAATATTACTCACTTTAGATGACACAGAACAAAGGAGAAGAGCAATAAATGCAAAAAGAACAATTGATAATTTGTTAGCAATGAAAATAGTTCCGATTGTCAACGAAAACGATACTACCGCAACAACCGAAATTAAATATGGAGACAATGACAGGCTTGCTTCCAGAGTAGCTCAAATAATTAGCGCTGACTGTTTAATTTTACTATCAGATGTAGATGGTCTGTATACCGATAACCCCAAAAAAAATGAGAAAGCAAAATTAATAAAGACCGTAAAAGAAATAGATGAAAGCATAAAAAAATATGCAAACAAAACAGAAAATTTTTATGGATCAGGTGGAATGAAAACAAAAATTGAAGCAGCAAAAATCTGTCAATTGGCAGGATGCTACATGGCTATCGCTAATGGAAATTATATTAATCCAATAAAAAAAATGATTCAAAACCAAAGATGTACCTGGTTTATGCCAAAAGTTTCAAAACTTGATGCTAGAAAACAGTGGATCATAGGATCGATTGCTCCGAAAGGTGAAGTAATTATTGATGATGGTGCCTTAAAAGCAATTAGTAATGGAAAAAGTTTGTTGCCAGTTGGAGTTAAAAAAATTAATGGAACTTTTGAAAAGGGTGATCATGTTTTGATTAAAGATCAAAATAATGTTGAATGTGGTAGAGGCTTAATTTCATTCTCTTCGCTCGAGATTGAAAAAATAAAAGGTTCTCACAGCAGTAAAATAAAAAATTTACTGGGCTATTCTAGTAGAGAAGAAATTATTCACAAAGACGATTTGGTAAGGGTGTAAAAATGTCTCGAAATTTATATATGGAAAAATTAGGTGAAAAAGCAAAACTTGCTTCTCTTCATTTATCTAACGTAAATATTAAAAAGAGAAATTCTGCTTTAAAACAATTTAGTCAATATTTAAAAACCAATACACAAATAATTTTGAAAGCAAACAAAAAAGATGTGTCTAATGCAAAATCTAAAAATATTAAAGATAACATGATTGATAGACTCAAATTGAGCAATAAAAAAATTTTACAAATTAGAAATTCAATAGATGAAATAATAAAATTTAAAGATCCTATAGGAAAAACTTTATCTTCTTGGAAGAGACCAAATGGTTTAATTATAAAAAGAGTGTCCATACCGATTGGTGTTATCGGTGTAATTTATGAAAGCAGACCAAATGTTACTGCTGATGTTTCGGTTTTGTGTTTTAAGACTGGAAATGCAGTAATATTACGTGGAGGATCAGAAGCATTCTACTCAAATAAAATATTAGCTGAACTTTTCAGGAGAGCTCTTAAAAAGAAAAAATGTGATGAAAATTGTGTTCAATTTATTGAAAGCAAAGATAGATATCACGTTGATTATCTTTTATCAGGTATGAAAAAATATGTTGATGTAATTATTCCTAGAGGAGGAAAAAGTTTAGTCAAGAAAGTTCAGAAAAAATCTGTAGTTCCAACCATTGGACACCTTGAAGGCATATGCCATGTTTATGTCGATCGAGAAGCCGATTTAAATATGGCAATTAAAATTGTTGAAAACGCAAAAATGAGAAATACGAGTGTTTGTGGAGCAGCAGAAACTTTATTGATAGATAAAAAATGCCTAAAAACTCATTGCGAACCTATATTGAATCATTTAAATAATTTTGGATGTGAAATTATAGGGGATAAAACGATAAAAAAAAATTTTTCTGGTAGAATGAAAATTGCATCAAAAAAAGATTGGAAAACAGAATATCTTTCTCCTGCTATTTCTGTAAAAAGTGTGAATGGAGTTCAAGAAGCTATAAGTCACATTAATGAATACGGCACATTACACACAGACTCAATAGTAACAAAAAATAAAAAAACAGCTAAAAAATTTCTATCAAATATCAACAGCTCCATAGTCATACATAATGCTTCTACACAGTTTGCAGATGGTGGAGAATTTGGTTTTGGTGCTGAGGTTGGTATATCAACTGGTAAACTTCATCCCCGCGGTCCTGTTGGTCTTGATCAACTTACCACTTACAAGTACATTTTGGAGGGAAAAGGACAAATAAGGAAGTAATTTTTGCAAAAACTATTTAAAAAAAATTACAATAAAATTGGTATCTTGGGAGGTACTTTTGATCCACCTCACATAGGTCATTTGCATATATCTAAAATTGCTTTAAAAAAACTTAGACTGAATGCCGTAATATGGGTAATTACAAAACAAAATCCACTAAAAAAAAAACCTTATTTAAGTACAAAAACAAGAATGAGTTTGTCAAAAGGCATGATTAAAAGTCAAAAAAAAATTTTTGTAGAATATCTAGATGATAAAATCAAATCTAGAAATACATTTGATTTACTTAATTTTTTGAAAAAAAAAAACAAAAAAATAAAATTATTTTTTTTAATTGGCGCTGATAATTTGATTAAATTTCATAAGTGGAATAAGTGGGAAAAAATTCCAGAACTTGCAAAAATAATTGTCTTTGCCAGACCCAATTACTCAATTAAAGCTCTTAATTCCATTGCATCAAAAAAACTTAAAAAAAAGGATTGGATGTATATAAATGCTAAAAAGATGAATATTTCATCTTCATTAATTAGAAAATTTTGATAACATGAATTTAAATGCAATTTAAAGAAATTGATCAACTGAGAGAAGAAATAGAACAAATCTTACACGATAATAAAGCAGTAGAGGTAAAATCAATAAATCTAAAAGGTAAAACCTCAATTGCTGATTTTATGATTATCGCAAGCGGTAATTCATCAAGACACATACAAGCAATATCGGAAATATTGTTAGAAAAACTTAAAAAAAAAGGTGTCAAAAACTGTCGTTTAGAAGGACGTAGTAGTAGTGAGTGGAAACTTATAGATGCAATAGATATTATTATTCATATTTTTCACCCTGAAAAAAGAAAATTTTATGATTTAGAAAGAATGTGGTCTGAATTAATGCCAAAAGAAAGATTAACGATATGAAAGAAAATTTTAACTTAAAATATATTTTAATCATCATAACCCTAATATTATTAAATATTTTCAATATAGCTTACTCAAAAAATATAGATAAACTGTACGAAAAAATTGATCTTTTAGGTGAAGTTCTAGAAAAAGTGCAAGACGAATATGTCGATGAAATAGATCAGGCAGAAGTAATGGACTTTGCAATCAATGGGATTCTTCAATCTTTAGATCCGTACTCAGCTTACATGAACCCAAAAATTTTTGAAGAGATGCAGACTGAAACAAGCGGTGAATTCGGAGGTTTAGGAATAGAAGTAAGTATGGAAGGTGGAGTTGTTAAAGTCATTTCGCCAATAGATGATACGCCGGCAGCAAGAGTTGGTGTAAAAGCTGGAGATTATATTGTCAGAATAAATGGTGAACAGGTTCAAGGAAAAACACTTATGGAGGCTGTGAATTTAATGAGAGGACCGGTAGGTTCACCTATTGAAATAACGATAAGAAGGAAAGGTTTAAAAAAAGCAAAAATTTTTACAATCATTAGAGAAATTATTGAAATAAAATCAGTAATTTCTAAGTTAATTGATAATGAAATAGGCTACCTTAGATTAAGAGCCTTTAATGAAAACAGTAGCAATCAATTAAAAGGGGAAATTTCAAAATTAGAAAAAAACAATAAATTAGTGGGATATATTCTTGATTTAAGAAATAATCCCGGAGGTCTTTTGTCCCAAGCTGTTAGAATTTCTGACTTCTTCCTCGATGATGGAGAAATTGTTTCTACTAGAGGAAGAAAAAGTAGAGAAAATAGAAAATTTTTTGCTAAAAAAGGAGACCGAATTAAGGGTAAACCTTTAATTGTTTTAATCAATAATGGATCAGCGTCAGCTGCTGAAATTGTGGCGGGAGCCTTACAAGATCAAAAAAGAGCAGTATTATTGGGTGAAGCTACATATGGTAAAGGATCAGTTCAATCCATTATTCCTCTAAGAAATAAGGGGGCAATACGATTAACAATATCCAAATACTATTTACCATCTGGAAAATCTATTTCAGAAGTGGGAGTAACTCCTGATATCAGAGTTGAGGAGGAAGATGAAGAATTTTCAATCAACACTATTACAGATAATCAATTAAATTACGCAGTTAAACTTTTCAGTGGCTAAAGTTTAATGAAGAATAGAAAAGAAT
>Ga0310122_10001191_pt1 | contig 16662 bp, 15 predicted proteins | sample CB6_Bottom_1051__FD_203503 | JGI IMG/M metagenome (GOLD analysis project Ga0310122, IMG submission 203503) | Marine microbial communities from Western Arctic Ocean, Canada - CB6_Bottom_1051 | ecosystem: Environmental > Aquatic > Marine > Oceanic | place: Canada: Western Arctic Ocean | collected...
GCAGATTATCGGCCGGCGGGCAGGACGAGCAGCCTTGCGAAGTATAAAGCTCGACCACCGTCAGCCGGTCCTGGCTGGCTTGGACTTTTTGGCCGGCATCGGCGCCGCCCGGCAATGCCGAAAGCGCCAGCCATGCTATCGCCAAAGCCGCCGCCACGGGTAATATTCGTATGGGTTTCATCTTTTTAAAATTAGTGCATGCCGGCACCAACCGCCAATCAAATGGCGGTGATAGTTGCGTGACTTCTGGGCTCTCGGGGGGGGCACCCGGCGGGCGCCCGGCGGCATGGGCGGCGCCCCGCTCCGGCCTCCCTCCGGCCGCCTTCAGGCCGCTTTCAGACGGCGGAGGACATATTGGAGGATGCCGTCGTGGCGGTAATATTCCACCTCGTCGGCGGTATCGATGCGGCAGAGGAGCTGGATGTCTTCTGAAGAGCCATCGGCCCTGGTGATGCGGCAGGCCACGTCCATGCGCGGCTCGATGCCGTCCTTGATGCCGGTGATATCGAATATCTCGGTGCCCTCAAGGCCCAGTGTCTTGCGCGTGGCGCCGTCTTTGAACTGCAGCGGCAAGATGCCCATGCCGACCAGGTTGGAGCGGTGAATACGCTCGAAGCTCTCCACAATGACCGCCTTGACGCCCAACAGGCGGGTGCCCTTGGCGGCCCAGTCGCGGGACGAGCCGTTGCCATATTCCTTGCCGCCGATGATCACCAGCGGCGTGCCCTCGCCCGCATATTTCATCGCCGCGTCATAGATCGACATGGGCTCGCCCGACGGCTGGTGCACGGTAACGCCGCCTTCGGTGCCGGGCGCCATTTCGTTGCGGATACGGATATTGGCGAAGGTGCCGCGCATCATCACTTCGTGATTGCCGCGCCTGGAGCCGTAGGAGTTGAACTGGGCCGGGCGCACCTGGCGCTCGGTCAAATAGATGCCCGCCGGGCCGCTTTCGGGGATGGCGCCGGCCGGGGAAATGTGATCGGTGGTCACCGAATCCCCCAATATGGCCAATTCGCGTGCGCCTTCGACGTCGGCGAAATCGCCGGCTTCCTCGGTCATGCCGTCGAAGAAGGTGGGAAATTTCACATAGGTGGATTGTTCCTGCCAGCCATAGGTCAGTTCGCCCGCCGATTTGATATCCTGCCATTGCTGCGGGCCGGCCCAAACCTCGTCGCCGTAGCGCTGGGCGAACATTTCGGGCGTGATGTGCTTGGCCACCGCCTCCTGGATTTCCTTGTTGGTCGGCCAGATGTCCTTCAAATAGACCGGCTCGCCGTCCGATCCCTTGCCCAGGGGATCGTGATACAAATCCCGCCGCATCGAGCCGGCGATGGCGTAGGCGACCACCAGCGGCGGCGAGGCCAGATAATTGGTCTTGACCTGGGCGTGGATGCGGCCCTCGAAATTGCGGTTGCCGGACAGCACCGAACAAACCGTCAGATCGCCGGCGTCGACGGCATTCGCCACCGGTTCCGGCAGCGGCCCGGAATTGCCGATGCAGGTGGTGCAGCCATAACCGACCACGTTGAAGCCAAGGGTCTGCAAATCCCCTAAGACGCCGGCTTCGGCGAGGTAATCGGTGACCACCTTCGAGCCCGGCGCCAGGGAGGTTTTGACCCAGGGTTTGGGCCGCAATCCCTTGGCCACCGCGTTGCGCGCCAGAAGGCCGGCGGCCAGCAATACCGACGGGTTCGAGGTGTTGGTGCAGCTGGTGATGGCGGCGATGACCACGTCGCCGTCCTCGATCGAATAATCGGTGCCGGCGGCGGCAATCGGACCGCTACCCCGGCCCACATCGGTTAAGGCTTGTTCGAACGCCTTGGCGGCGGCGGACAGCGGAATGCGGTCTTGCGGCCGTTTCGGGCCCGACAGCGACGGCTCGACGGTGGCAATATCCAATTCCAATATGTCGGTGAAATCGGGATCGGGGGTGGCGGCGTCCCGCCACATGCCTTGCGCCTTGGCATAGGACTCGACCAGGGCGATGCGCCCCGCCTCCCGCGAGGTGAATTTCAAGAAGCGGATGGTCTCTGCATCGACCGGGAAGAAGCCGCAGGTGGCGCCGTATTCGGGGGCCATGTTGGCCAGGGTGGCGCGGTCCGGAAGCGACAGGGAATCCAGGGCCGGGCCAAAGAATTCCACGAACTTGCCGACCACGCCCTTGGCGCGCAGCATTTGCACCACGGTCAGCACCAGATCGGTGGCCGTGGTTCCTTCGCGCATTTTCCCGGTCAGCTTGAAGCCGACCACGTCGGGGATCAGCATGGAGACCGGCTGGCCGAGCATGGCGGCTTCGGCCTCGATGCCGCCGACGCCCCAGCCCAGCACCGCCAGGCCATTGATCATGGTGGTGTGGCTGTCGGTGCCGACCACCGTGTCGGGATAGGCAACCGTTTTTCCGTCCATATCCGCGGTCCAGACGGTCTGCGCCAGGAATTCCAGATTGACCTGGTGGCAGATGCCGGTGCCGGGCGGCACGACGCGGAAATTATCGAAGGCTTCCGATCCCCAGCGCAGAAATTCGTAGCGTTCCTGATTGCGCTCGAACTCCATTTCCACGTTGGCGTCGAAGGCCGCTTCGGTGCCGAATTTGTCGATCATCACGGAATGATCGATGACCAGATCGACCGGGCTTTGCGGATTGATTTTTCTGGGGTCGCCGCCGAGATCGCTCATCGCTTCGCGCATGGCGGCCAGATCGACCACCGCCGGCACGCCGGTAAAATCCTGCAACAGGACGCGGCCCGGGCGAAAGGCAATCTCGTGGTTCGGGCGGCGCTCGGCCAGGGCCTTGATGTCATCGGCGCTGACGCTGATGCCGTCTTCGTAGCGAAGCAGGTTTTCGAGCAGGACTTTTAAGGAATAGGGCAGCTTTGATAAATCGCCGAGCCCGGCTTCGGAGGCCGCGGCCAGGCTGTAGTATTCATAGCTTTTGCCGCCCGCCTCGAGCGTGCGCCGTGTTTTCAAGCTGTCCTGTCCGAGAACCGGCATGGGCGTTTCCTCCAATATATCCGCAAGATTGCGGCTCCTGCCTACACCATCGGGCTTCGCCATTCCAGCCCCGCAACGGCAGCATCGGCAGGACCAAATATATCCTTTTTTCTTTGCATATATAAGTACAGCACGGATTGGATTCAATTGCCTCATATTTTTGCCACATTTCCGGGCTTATATGGCGGCGATCAGGCCTCCTGATTAAGAGACCAGTACTCTCTTACCCCCCTATTGGCAGGACATGCCAAACACCTTCGGCCGGGAAGCAACCCCTGACTTCCCGGCCGCTTTTTCCTGTCCGCTTTTATTTGAAATGCTGTTCCGCTAGGTTGCGGGCGGCAGGCATTTGGGCGGCAGGATCAATGGGGCAATTTACCGGCAGCGGCCTGAGCAGTTTTCGCGGGCAAAGGTTAGTCTTTCGCGGCCTTGATTTTGACGTCGGCGAAGGCGCGATGCTGCATCTGGTGGGCCCCAACGGCAGCGGCAAATCGACCCTGCTGCGCATCATGGCGGGCTTGCTTCCGGTGATCGAGGGGCAGCTCCGCTGGGACGGAACGCCGCTGGCCGAGGACCGGGACGGGCACCGGGCGCGGCTCCTCTATGTGGGCCACGCCGATGCCGTCAAGGGGGCGCTCAGCGTCACCGAAAACCTGCAATTCTGGTGCGATATGTCCGGCGGCGGCGATATGGCTGGCGCCCTGGAGCGTTTCAACCTGGGCTCCTTGGCCGATCTGCCGGCGCGCTTTTTGTCGGCCGGCCAGCGCCGGCGCCTGAACCTGGCGCGCCTGGCGGCGGTGCCTGCGGCGCTGTGGCTGCTGGACGAGCCGGCGGCGTCGCTGGACATTGCGTCGGCGGCCATTCTCGAACAGGCGATCGCGCGCCATCTGGCCGATGGCGGGTGCGCCGTGATGGCCTCGCACGGGCGCCATCCGCCGGACGGCATGGTTCTCGCGCTGGACCAATATGCGGGCAATATGGCGGATTTGGGAGACCCGGTTCTATGAGCGCGCCGGATCCCTCCCCGGGGTCCCCGCTGGGTGCCCTGATCGCCCGCGATATCCGACTGGCGCTGCGCCAGGGCGCCGACTCGATGATGGTGATCGTGTTTTTCGTCCTGGTGGTGGTTTTGTTCCCCCTCGGCGTCGGGCCGGAGCCGGCCATCTTAGGCCGCATCGCCGCCGGCGTCATCTGGGTGGCGGCCTTGCTGGCGGCGATGCTGTCCATGGACCGCTTGTTCCAGACCGATCACGAAGACGGATCGCTGGAACTGCTGGTTTTGTCGCCGCTGCCGCTGGAACTGCAATTCCTGGCCAAGGCAACCGCCCATTGGCTGACCACCGGCTTGCCGCTGATCATCGTGGCGCCGCTGCTCGGGCTTTTGCTGAACATGGCGCCGGCGGGCTATCCGGTTATGCTACTGGCCCTGGCCCTCGGCACGCCGAGCCTGAGCCTGATCGGCGGCGTCGGCGCGGCGCTCAGCCTGGGCGCCAGGCGTTCCGGCGTCCTGTTGTCGCTGCTGGTATTGCCGTTGTTTATCCCGGTGCTGATCTTCGGCGTCAGCGCCGTCGATGCCGGCCTCACCGGATCGGCGGCCAAGGCGCAATTGCTGATCCTCGGCGGACTTTTGCTCGGCGCGGTGGCCTTGGCGCCTTGGGCCGCCGCCGCCGCCTTGCGCCAGGCGGCGGAATAACCACATGATAGGGATCAAGGTCAATTCATCGCGAGCCCGCTAGAAATTTGGGCGCAACAGATTTACAACATATGCCATGCATCGCTTTGCCAACCCGACCCGTTTTCTAAAGCTTATCAGCGCCCTGCAGCCGTGGGCGATGGGGATAAGCGTCCTCTGCCTGGCCACCGGGCTCTATTTCGCGCTGATCGTTTCGCCCGCCGATTATCAGCAAAGCGAAACCGTGCGTATCATGTATGTGCATGTGCCGGCTTCCTGGATGGCCATGTTCTGCTATTCGGCCCTGGCGGGCGCCAGCGCCGCGGGCCTGATCTGGCGGCATTTGACCGCCTTCGTGGTGGCCCGCGCCACCGCCCCGATCGGCGCCGCCTTTACCTTTTTGGCGCTGGCCACCGGCTCGCTTTGGGGCAAGCCCATGTGGGGCACCTGGTGGGTCTGGGACGCGCGCCTGACATCGGTCTTGATCCTGTTGTTTCTTTATCTCGGCTTTATCGCCCTGGAAGGGGCGTTTGATGACCGCTCCCGGGGGATGCGCGCCGCCGCCATCCTGGCCATCGTCGGCGCCGTCAATGTGCCGATCATCAAATATTCGGTGGATTGGTGGAACACCCTGCATCAGCCCGCCAGCGTCGTGAAACTGGACGGGCCGGCGATCCAGTCCTCGATGCTGACGCCGTTGTTGCTGATGGCTGTCGGTTATACGGCGTTTTATTTCTGGGTGATGTTCGTGCGCGTCCGCGCCGAGTTCAACGATGCCCGCATCCAGGCCCTGCGCCTGCGCCATAGCCAGGCTTAGGCGGCCGCCATGGATATCAACGCATTCCTGGACATGGGCGGCTACGGGGCTTTCGTCTGGCCCTCTTATGGCTTGTCGGCGCTGGTCCTGATCGCCGTCCTCTGGCAAAGCCACGCCCGCCTCAAGCGCTCTGGCGCCGAGCTTGAAAGCCTGCGCGGGCGGAACCGGGAGGCGGCGCCATGAAACCCAAGCATCAAAGGCTGGCGTTTATCAGCCTCGGATTTCTGCTGCTGGCGGGCGCCGTGGCGCTGGTGCTGACCGCCTTTCAGGAAAACCTTGTTTTTTTCCACAGCCCCACCGATTTAAAGACCAAGGTGGTCAAACCGGAACAGCGCTTGCGCATCGGCGGGCTGGTGGTACAGGGAAGCGTCAAAAATATGGCCGACGCCAATATCCGTTTCACGGTGACCGATCTCGCCAATTCGGTGCAGGTCAATTTCCGCGGCATCCTGCCGGATCTGTTTCGCGAAGGCCAAGGCATCGTCGCCGAGGGCTATTTCCGGAACGGCGTCTTCCAGGCCACCGACGTGCTCGCCAAACATGACGAAACCTACATGCCCGCCGAGGTCGCCGACGCCATCAAGAAGGCGGGGCAATGGAAGGGAGGCCCAGGAGGGGCAAACGCAAAATGATTTCAGAGCTCGGACATTTCGCGCTGATCATGGCGCTTGGCGTCGCCGCCGTGCAGGCCTTCACCGGCCTCGCCGGACCGTGGCGCGGCAACGAAAACTGGTCGGCCATTGTGGCGCCGGCGGCGCTTTTGCAGGCGGTGTTGGTATCGCTCTCCTTCGCCGCCCTGACGCATGCGTTCGTGACCTCGGATTTTTCCCTGGCCATCGTGGCCAACAATTCGCACACCCTGAAACCCATGCTTTACAAGGTGTCCGGGGTTTGGGGGAACCATGAAGGCTCGATGCTGATGTGGGCGCTGATCCTGGCCCTTTACGGCGGCGCCGTGGCGTTTTTCGGCGGCAACCTCCGGCCCAGCCTCAAGGCGCGGGTGCTGGCCGTGCAGGCGCTGATCGGCATCGGCATCCTGGCGTTCATCCTGTTTACCTCGAACCCGTTCGCGCGCCTGAGCCCGGCGCCGTTCGACGGCAGCGGCCTCAACCCGTTGCTGCAGGACCCGGGCCTGGCCTTTCATCCGCCGCTCCTCTATCTCGGCTATGTGGGGCTGTCGACGACCTTTTCGTTTGCCGCCGCCGCCCTCATTGAAGGCCGCATCGACGCCGCCTGGGCGCGCTGGGTGCGGCCCTGGACCCTGGCCGCCTGGGGCTTCCTCACCGGCGGCATCGCGCTCGGCTCCTGGTGGGCCTATTACGAATTGGGCTGGGGCGGCTGGTGGTTCTGGGACCCGGTCGAAAACGCCAGCTTCATGCCCTGGCTGGCGGCAACGGCGCTACTGCATTCGGCCATCGTTTCGGAAAAGCGCGACGCCTTGAAGGCCTGGACCGTGTTCCTGGCGATCATCGCCTTTGCGCTGTCCCTGCTCGGCACCTTCCTGGTGCGCTCCGGCGTGCTGACTTCGGTGCACGCTTTCGCCTCCGATCCCAGCCGCGGCGTTTTCATCCTGGCCTTCTTGGTTGTCACCGTCGGCGCCGCCTTTGCGCTGTTTGCCTGGCGCGGGCCGAACCTTACCGGGCGCGGCACCTTCGATCCCATTTCCCGGGAAGGCGGGCTGGTGATCAACAATTTCCTGCTTACCGTGGCCGCCGCCTCGGTGCTGCTGGGCACGCTCTACCCAATGTTCCTGGATGTGCTCGATCTCGGCAAGGTGTCGGTGGGGGCGCCCTATTTCAATACGGTGTTTATCCCGATGATGATTCCGGCGATCATTCTGATGGGCGTCGCGCCGCTGATGCAGTGGAAGCGCGGCGACGGCGCCAAAGCCGTGGCGCGGCTCAAATTCGTGTTTATGATCGCGGCGGCGGTGGGCTTCGGCTTTTGGCTGTTCCTCGATCGGGCCAGCGCGCTGGCGTCCTTCGGCATGGCGCTGGCGGCGTGGCTTTTGGCCGCCACCCTTTACGAATTTGCATCGCGGGTGCGCCTGTTCGAACCCGGCCTGGCCGATACCTGGCGGCGCATCCGGCACCAGCCGCGCGCCAGTTGGGGTATGACCCTGGCCCATGGCGGGCTGGCCATCGCGGTCGCCGGGATGACCGCGTCCAGCGCCTGGCGCAGCGAAAGCATCCAGGTCATGCACCCCGGCGACACGGTGACGGTGAGCGGCTATGAATTTACCCTGAAAGGCGCCGAAACCATCCAGGGCCCCAACTACCAGGCCCTGCAAGGCCGCTTCGAGGTCAACCAGGGGGGCCGCTTGCTTTACACCCTGGTGCCGGAAAAACGCACCTACCTGGTTTCGCGCCAGCCAACCACCGAGGCCGCCATCCAGCCCACCTTCCTCGGCGATCTTTATGCGGTGATCGGCGATGCCGACGGCAAGGGCGGCTATGTCACCCGCCTCTATTTCAATCCCCTGGTGCCCTGGATGTGGACCGGCGCGCTGATCATGGTGCTCGGCGCCGGTATCAGCCTGACCGACCGGCGCTACCGCATCGGCGCGCCGTCGAAGCGGCCGGCCCGCCAAGAAGCGGAACCGGAAGCCGGCGCCGGGGCCAAAGCCTGATGGACCGACGCGCTTGATCAAACGGCTTCTCTTTCTGACCCCGATCCTGGTGCTCGGCGTTCTGGCCATCTATTTCACCCTCGGCCTCCAGCGCGATTCCAAGATTTTGCCATCGGTGCTGATCAATACGCCGGTGCCGGAATTTTCGCTGGCCGCAATCGAAGGCGCGGAGCAGGGATTTTCTAGCCTGGACCTCAAGGGCAAGGTCACCCTGGTCAATATCTTCGGCTCCTGGTGCTATGCCTGCCTCGCCGAGCATCCGTTCCTGATGCAACTGACCAAAAACAAGGTGCTGCCCATTTACGGCATCGATTGGCGTGAGCAGGACCGCACCTCGGGGCCGCGCTGGCTGAAACGGCGGGGCAATCCTTATGTGCTGGTCGGCGACGATCCGAAAAGCCGGGGCGCCATCGCCTTCGGCGTCACCGGCGCACCGGAGAGCTTCATCGTCGACAAAGCCGGGATTATCCGCTACAAACATATCGGTGTCATCAACGAAGCCAACTGGAACCAAACGCTGTTTCCGATCGTGCAAAAACTGAGGCAGAAATAATGCGCCGGTGGCGCATCGCAACGCTGCTTCTGGGCGTGCTGATATGGGCGCCGCTGATTTGGACACCCGCGGCGGGCGCCGTCGAGCCCAGCGAAATATTAAAGGACCAAGCCCTCGAGACCCGGGCCCGCGATATTTCCAAGGGTCTGCGCTGTGTTGTCTGCCAGAACCAGTCGATCGACGAGTCCGACGCCCAATTGGCGCGCGATTTGCGCGTGCTGGTGCGCGACCGGCTGCTGGCCGGCGATTCCGACCAGGGCGTGGTCGATTACATCCAGTCCCGTTACGGCGACTATGTGCTCCTGCGCCCGCCGGTAAAAGCCACCACGGTGGTGTTGTGGGCAGGGCCGGTGCTGTTCGCCCTGATCGGCATTTTCGGCATCGCCCTCTATTTCCGCCGGCAAAAGAAATTGCAAGTTTCCGGCGCCGATAAAGATCGCCGCCCATGAACATCTGGATACTGGCCAGCCTGTTGTCGCTGGCGGTGCTTGTTTGGTTGATGCTGCCCGTGTTCCGCCGCTCACCACCCCGGGCCGGCCATGAGGCCGGTGTCTACGCCGATCAGGCCGCCGAGATCGCCAACGCCCGGGGCCTCGGCCTGATCGATCAAAACGAAGCCGAAACCCTGACCCAGGAGATCGCAAAGCGGCTGGACCGCGCCACCGAAGCCGCCACATGTGAGGCTGGGGCCGGCGCCGCCAGGGCGGCCAGGGCGCCGAAAGCGGCAGCCATGGCGGCCGCCTTGGGGTTGGTAATTCTGGTGCCGGTGTTCTCCTTCGCCGTTTATGGCTGGCTCGGCTCGCCCGCCTTGCCGGGCCTCCCCCATGCCGAGCGCGGCCCCAAAGTTGATCCTGAATCCCAACACTTGGCAGATACGGTCGCGTCCCTGGCCCGGCGCATGCAGCAATTCCCGGAACGGCTGGAGGGCTGGAAGCTGCTCGGCCGGTCCGCCATGCAGTTGGCGGATTTCGCCCAGGCCGCCCATGCCTTCCGCCAGGCAAGCAATCTTGCGCCGCACGATGTGCCGATGCTGACGGCCCTGGCGGAAGCCCTGTATTTCGCCTCCGGCCAGCGCTTCGATGGGGAATCCCGGGCGGCGCTGGAAACCGCGCTGCATATCGATCCGCGCCTGGCAAAAGCGCTCTTCTACCGGGGTCTGGCCTACAGCCAAGCCGGCCAGAACCGCCCGGCCGTGCAGACCTGGACCGATCTGGTCGCCATCGCGCCCGCCGGCGCGCCTTATCTGGAAACCGTGCAACGCCAAATCGCCAACGCCGCCAAGGCCGGCGGCATCGATCTGGCCACCGTCCGGCCAAACCTGGCGCCGGCCCAAGGTCCAATCGGGCGTCCAAACGGAGGTCCAAGCCCAGGTCCAAGCCGCGAAGACGTGGAAGCGGTATCGCGCATGTCCGAGGACGACCGCGCCGAATTCATCCGTTCCATGGTCGCCCGGCTGGCCGCAAGGCTCGAGGAACAGCCCGGCGATGCCGCCGGATGGCGCCGTTTGGCGCGCGCCTATGGCGTACTCGGCGAGCCCGAAAAAGCGGCGGCGGCGGCGCACCGGGCAAATGAAATCGAACCCGTTGGGCCGCGGCGAATATCGCCCGCAAAACCTGACGGTAAAACCCCCTAAAAAAGCCCGCGGAAATCGACCGGTTGGGGCTTGATATTCGGCTTTGGAGCACCATATTTATTGACTTGTGGTGATATCGGAGAGTTGTCCATGGGTGACAATACGTTTCGACTGGTGACGCGGGCGGATTTTGACGGCGTGGTCGCCGGCGGCCTGCTGATCGAGTTGGATTTGGTTGACCGCGAGGTTCTTTTCGCCGAGCCCCGCGATGTCCAGCAAGGCCGCGTCGATATCACCGAGCGCGATATTACCACCAACCTGCCTTATGTGGACGGGGTGCATCTTTGCTTCGACCACCACCTCAGCGAAACCGTGCGCGTCGGCAAGCGCAAGAGCCACATCATCGATCCCAACGCGCCGTCGGCGGCGCGTGTCGTCTATGAATATTACGGTGGCGAAAACGCCTTTCCCAAGATTTCCTCCGAAATGATGGATGCCGTCGATAAGGCGGATTCGGCGCGCTATTCGGAGCGGGAAATCCTGGCGCCGTCGGACTGGGCGCTGCTGAATTTTATCATCGATCCGCGCACCGGTATTTCGCGCCTGGATCAATTCAGCTTCGCCAACGATGATTTTATGCGCGATATGATGGTCTATTGCCGGCACCATCCGGTCGAGGAAATTCTGGCCATTGCGGAGGTTGAGGAACGGCTGCACGTGTTTCAGAAACATGAAGAGCTGGCGGAAATGCAGATCCGGCGTTGCGCCACCCTCGACGGCAATGTGGTGGTCGCCGATTTTCGCGGCGAGGACCCGATCTATGTGTGCAACCGCTTCCTGCTGTACGGCATTTTTCCGAGCGCCCAGGTTTCCATCAACGTGCTGCCCGGCGATTCCGGCGACACGGTCCTGCTGGCGGTGGGCAAATCCATCCTCAACCGGGGATCAAACGCCAATATCGGACTTTTAATGCTGGAACGGGGCGGCGGCGGCCACGAAGGCGTCGGCACCTGCCAGATCGACAAAGACCAAGCCGAAACCGTCCTGGTCGAATTGATCGGCGCCATCAACCAAGCCGGCTAAGGCTGGAACCCTTTCTAACTTAGCCTTCGCCGTTGCCCTGCGCGTGCAGGAAACGCGGCAGCGAGGCGATGTCCGGACAGCCGATCTGACCCAAAATCTGCGCCAATTCCAAACCCAACAATTCCACCGCGTGGGCGGCGCCGGGCGCGCCCATGGCCGCCACCGCATACATGAAGGCGCGCCCCAGGAAGACGAAATCGGCGCCCCTGGCCAAGGCCCGCGCCACATCGAGGCCGGAGCGGGCGCCGCTGTCGACGAACAAATTCAAGGCGCCATCGGTGGATGCGCGAACCGCATCGATCATGTCCAGGGGATGCACCAGGGATTCCGACTGGCGGCCGCCATGGTTGGACAGCAGCACCGCATCGACGCCGAGACGCGCGGAATGTTCGGCGTCCGAGGCACTGAGCAAGCCCTTGACGATCATCGGCCCATCCCAAGCTTTGCGCAACGCCTCGATCTCGGGCCAGCCGATGTGCCGCGCCAGCAGCCCGCTGATCATTTCGGCGACCGATTGGTAATTTGCGCCGGGCGGAAAATAGGGCATCAGGGATTCGAATTTGGGCGGCCCGGCGGCCAGCGTCGCCAGCGCCCAGGAAGGGTTGAGGGCGATGCGCGCCATATTGTTCAGGGACAGTTTCGGCGGCACCGTCATGCCGTTTTTGATCTCGCGCAATCCGCGCCGCGTGGTCGGCATATCGACGGTGACCAGGAGGGCGCCGAACCCGGCCGCCTTGGCCCGGTCGAGAAGCTCCTTTTCGGTGCCGTGATCGGCCAGCGGATAAAGCTGGAACCAGGCGTGATCGCCGGCGATGGCGCCGATTTTTTCGATGCTCGACGTGGCCATGGCGCTCAGGCAAAAAGGGATATTGGCGGCTTTGGCGGCGGCGGCGAGATATTCGGCGGCGCGCGGCCAGATCAGCCCCGAAAGCCCCACCGGAGCGACGCCCAAGGGCATGCCAAAGGAGCGCCCGAAAATTTCGGCGCTTAAATCGGGGGCCTCCCTTTGTTCAAGATAATCGGGCACGAATTGCACCGCATTGAAGGCCGCCCGGTTGGTGGCTAGCCCGCCTTCGTCGCCGGCGCCGCCATCCAGGTAATCGAAGGCGAAGCGCGGCAATCGGCGGCGGGCGCCGGCGCCAAGATCAGCAACGGAAGGATATTTTTTCATGGCGTTTTTAAGGGACATGGCGGCGAGACTAGACGTTTTTTTGGGCTCGTTCAAAACGGAATTCCTTGTTCGCGGCGGCCCGGTTGATACACACGGCGCAAACCAAGGCACGGGGCGGCGGATTTCATGGCAGAGAAAGAAAACTTGCTAGAGCACATCGTAACCTGGGCCGAGGTGCCCCGGGATACCAAGCTGCTGGTCAACCGGCTCATCGACGCCGGACCCTGGCGCGGCATCGTCGGCATATCCAGGGGCGGGCTGGTGCCGGCCACCATCCTCGCAAGGGAAATGGAAATCCGCTACGTGGACACCATCTGCATCGCGTCGTACGACGAAAAGGACCAGAGCAAAATCACCCTGATCAAATCGCCGGCCGAAGCGGTGGCCGACGCCGGCAAGGGCTGGCTGTTGGTGGACGATCTGGTCGATACCGGCGCCACCATGCGCGCCGCCAAGGAGTTATTGCCCGAAAGCCACGTGGCCACCGTCTATGCCAAGCCGGGCGGCATGCCCTATGTGGACACCTTCGTCCACGAAGTGGCGCAAGCGGTCTGGATCTTTTTCACCTGGGATACGGATCTCGCCTACACCACGCCGATGATGGCCAGGAAAAACCCGATTCCGGCGCCGCGGTAAACATAGAATTTGGTCGGAAATTTTATTAAGCGCCCCGGATGCGGTCCCGGTGGCTGGTCAGGGCGCGGGTGGCGCCCCGGGTATCGATCACCAATTGGCTGGCCGCCACCAGCGCTTCGAAATTGATAGCGTCGTGGTCGGTGACGATCAGCGCCGCATCGAAATCCTTGAGCGCGCCTTCGTTGAGTGCCACCGAGCGGCGCCCGGCCAGCGCCGCGTGGTCCCTGGTCACCGGTATTTCGGGAACGAACGGGTCGTGGTATGCGGCGCTTGCGCCGGCATTTTCCAAAAGCTCGATCAAGATAAGCGCCGGACTTTCGCGGATATCGTTGACGTTTTTCTTGTAGGCGAGGCCGACACAAATAATGCGGGCGCCCTCCAGCGTCTTGCCTTGATCGGCGAGGGCAGCCTCCAGCACCCGGACAACGCGGCCGGGCATGGCCGTGTTGATCTCGCCGGCCAACTCGATAAAGCGGGTTTCGGCGCCCACTTGCCGAGCCCGCCAGGTCAGGTAAAAGGGATCGATGGGGATACAATGGCCGCCGAGGCCGGGGCCCGGATAAAACGCCATATAGCCGAACGGCTTGGTTTTGGCGGCGTCGATCACTTCCCACACATCGATGCCCATTTTTTCGTAGACCATCTTCAATTCGTTGACCAGGGCGATATTGACGGCGCGGAATATATTCTCGGTCAATTTCACCGCTTCGGCCACTTCCAGGGTGGAGACCGGTATCGTCTCGACGACGATCTGATCGTAATGCGCCGAGGCCGCTTGCAAGGCTTCCTCGCCGTCGCCGCCGACCACCTTGGGGATCAGTGAGGTGCGGAATTCGGCGTTGCCCGGGTCTTCGCGCTCGGGCGAATAGGCGAGCAGGAAATCGGTGCCGGATTTGAGCCCGCTCGCCTCCAGGATCGGTTTCATCACGTCGCGGCTGGTGCCGGGATAGGTGGTCGATTCCAAGATCACCAGCTGCCCCTTTTGCAAATGGGTGGCGATGATTTTGGCGGTGTCGGTCACATAGCGAAGGTCCGGCTGGCGCTCCGGTCCGAGCGGCGTCGGCACGCAAAGGATGATGGCGTCCATGTCCCGGATGCGGGCGAAATCGGTGGTCGCGTGCAGATGCCCGGCGGCCATGGCGGCTTCGATAAGGGTGCCCGGAATATGGCTCAGATAGCTGCGGCCTTGGTTGACGGCGCCGACCTTAATCGCGTCAATATCGAAACCGGTGACCGCAAATCCCTCAGCCGCAAAGGTCAGGGCCAGGGGCAGACCTACATAGCCAATGCCGATGACGCCGATTTTGGCGGACCGGTCCTTGAAGCGCGCAATCAGTTCGTCGTGGTTCATGGATCAAAGTCTCGGGGATCAAAGCCGGGCCAGGCGCCATTTGACCGTGGTGCCGCTGGCTTCGGTCAGGCCGGAAAGGACGATCTGCTGGCAGCGCCGGCGCCGTTGCGGCGCATCGAAATAGACGCTGTCCTCCAGGGCGAGGGCAAAGGCGGCGGCGGAGAATTTCCAGCCCTTGCCCCGGTGCGGTTTTATGAGAACCCCATGGCCGTCCTGGATTACGGTCGCCTGGATATTGGGATGCAAATGGAAGCGGGCATCGAAACGGACGCCGGTTTTGCCGTAAATCTGATCCTCGCCCTGCAATTCGCCGCCGTCGGGGCTCAGCATCAGCAAGCGCCGGTGGGTGAGCCCAAGGGACTGCTCGTAGCCTTCGGAAACCGCCTCGATGATGGTGTTGCCGTCGAGCTCGCGGCGGCTTGAAGTTACCTGCCGGGGGGGGCGCGCCGCACCGCCGTCCGGATTGACCGGCGCCGAGTTGAGATCGCCGATAACCACCGTCGAATGGGCCGCCGTCGAGCGCAGCGCCTGGCGCCATTCGCCGCCGAGGCCGCCGCCGCCGCAATTGACGATCAGCCGTTCCTTGCCGGCGCTCATCTCGAACGACAGCGCGCCCGCATGTCCCCAGCGGTTGGCGTCGCGCCCGGGCATGTTGCCGGTATCCATGATCACCGCCGAACGCCCGGCGCTTAAGCGGTGGAAGCCGGAATGGGGGGCGCTGGATTGGGTGCGGGCGCGCACGCCCGACTTGCTCAAAATCTGATCGATGACATCGGCGTCTTCCATGGCGCCGCCGTTGAACAGGCCCAGTCCGCCATCGCCGAGGCGCAAGCTGCGCAGCATGGGCGCCATCAGGCGCACCGAATCCTTGAGCCAGGCCGGCTGCTCCAAATGGGCGGCGGCGAGGGTTTCGGTGACGGCGATCAGATCGCTCAGCAATTGCAAATGAATCGAGGGGTTGCGCGATATATGGCCGCCGTCGGGCAATATCTGGCGGTGCAATTCGAGGCCTAACTGGCGCAGGCCCTGATGCAGAAATTTATCGCACCCGGGCAGCGATACGCCGCAATAGATAAGCCCCTTCAACGACGTGATGCGTTTCGACGACGATGCCGCCTTGCCGGCGTTGCGGGCCAGATGGCGGGCCTGGCGGGCCAGTTCCGTATAGAGCGTCAGGCGAAATTCTTCCGGCGCGTCGGCGGCAAAAAAGCCGAAATGGGTGAGCCAGTTGATCAGCCGCTGAGCGGTCACCTCGGGGCGCCACGGCAGCGCCGACCAATGACCATGGGCCCTGATCCAGCTTGTCGTCAGGCGCCTTGCATGGTGCCTGGCCTGGTCCGAGCCCACCGCCCGCAAATCGCCCAGCCAGGCAAAGCCGTTGAGGTGGCAGAGCCAGGCCTCGCCGGCATCGGCGGACGCGGCGCCCAGATCCACCAACGCGCGCCGCTCGCCGGCAAAGGCAAGGTAGCCGGCCAGGATCGCCTGACCGGCGGCGGCGTCGCCGAGAATGATCTCGGGCGGCGTGCCCAGCAGCCGGTCGGGGGTGCGCCCGAGCAGCGTATAGCGGTACAGCGGACTGCCATAGCCAAAGCGCAGAATCGCGCCCATGAGGCCCGGCCGGTTTTCGATTCCCTGGAGTTCAGAGAGCAAAACACTCTCCCCGATCATCTTCGTTTATCCCTCCAGCCTAGGTAAACTAAATTGGCGAAGAATTGGTTAATCAATTGCCTATTCGTCGCGTATCAGGCGCGCCGCGTAAAATCCGTCCATGCCGCCCTGGGCGCCAAGATGGCACGGCAGGCTGCGCAATTCGCCGGCTGGCGTGACCGCTTCGGCCAAGCCGCCGATTTCGCCCGCCGCGATCGGCGAACGCCGCAGCCGGTCGTCGGATGCTAGCAGATTTGCGACAATTTCGGGACCCTCTTCCGGGGCTAAAGAGCAGGTTGCGAAAACCAGCACGCCGCCGGGCCGCACCAGGTCCGCCGCGTGGGCCGCCAGCCGCGCCTGCAGCTCCGCCGCCCGCGCCACCTCCGCCGCGCGCCGGGTGCGCTGGATATCGGGATGGCGGCGGATGGTGCCGGTGGCGCTGCAGGGCGCATCCAGGAGCACCGCGTCCAAGGGCGCGTCCGGGCGCCAGGCAACCGCGTCGGCACACACCAGATCGGCGTGCAGGCCCAGGCGCT
>Ga0310122_10001192_pt1 | contig 16656 bp, 12 predicted proteins | sample CB6_Bottom_1051__FD_203503 | JGI IMG/M metagenome (GOLD analysis project Ga0310122, IMG submission 203503) | Marine microbial communities from Western Arctic Ocean, Canada - CB6_Bottom_1051 | ecosystem: Environmental > Aquatic > Marine > Oceanic | place: Canada: Western Arctic Ocean | collected...
GGCTGTTCGCGAAAAACCAAAACCGGATGCTCGAGCCACGCCCGCTTGATCTCGTCAATGCGGTCACCGTCGCCCGGGTCGGCAATGGAAAAACCCCGGACCTCGGTACCGATCACCGGATGCAGCCGGTTGAGTTCGATCGGGGTTAAGTCTTTGGCTCCAGTCACCACGTGCAATCCTGTTCTGCAATTAAGACTCTGAGGTTGACGGCCAGCCCGAAGACGGAATCTGTCCGAACACTGTCCACGACAACGAGGTCACGCTACAAAATCAACCGAACAAAATATTGGATCGCCAGCCAAGTATCGTTTGTTATCCGCTGCTACGCTTGCCAAGGGGTGGCCCAACTCCTTTTCTCTCCGTTATAAGTTGATAACTATCAATCTCCCGGTGCATCCCAAGGTTCAAGTGGTTTTCCCTATAGGGTCTCCCAAGATCAAGATCACAAACAGCGGCAACTAATTCATCCCCCAAAGTTACGCTTTGGGCAACAATTTCTCCAGAAGGCGCGATGATTGCGCTTTGTCCAATCATGTCACAGCCTTCCTCACACCCTGCTTTAGCGACACCGACGACCCAAGTCGAATTTTGGTACGCGCCTGCTTGCATCGAAAGATGATTATGAAATAGTGTCAAAGCGTCCGCTTCCGGCGATTCATTCGGAGGATAATGTGTAGGGGTGTTATAGCCCAATAGAACAACTTCAACTCCTTGTAGGCCCATCACTCTGTAAGTCTCTGGCCAACGTCTGTCGTTACAAATACACATACCCATTTTTACACCTTCGCTTTCCCAAACAGGAAAACCCAAGTTTCCGCTCTCAAAATAACGCTTCTCAAGATGTTGAAATGGCCAATTGGGTTCGTGATCAAAATGGCCTGGGATGTGCACTTTGCGAAATTTCCCGACAATTTTTCCATTTTTATCGACCAAAATAGACGTGTTATACCGGTGGACCGTCCCACTTTCTTGCGAGAGTTCGGCATAGCCTAAATAGAAGCCGATCTCGTTTTCGACCGCAAATTGGAACAACGATTTAGTTGCCGTCCCCGGCATCTCGTGCTCAAAAAAACTATCTACGTCCTCTTGATTTTCCATGTACCAGCGTGGGAAAAAACTTGTTAGCGCAAGCTCGGGGTACACTACGATGTCGCAACCCGATTTTTTTGCTTTTCGCATAAGTTCGATTAATCTCTCAACGACTATTTTGCGACTATCACTTCGCGCAATGGGCCCAAGCTGTGCTGCTCCGATAGTTATTTCCTTTCTCATAATTTCAGATCCCCGTGATGTTTAGTTTCCAGGCTACGACGTATTCGGGAAGGAGATATACATCGTAAGCAGTCATTTCAGTACTAGATCAGTTTCTCGAAGTTGGAAAAGGCCTTGCGCCAGCGGTTGACAGTTACGTTCTCAAACAGGCTTGCCCTGGGAAACGGGTCGCCGGCAATAAACGCTTCCGCCTCGCTTCGACCGTCGGTATCGATGATGGTCATTCCGCCCTGTTCACCCGATCCGTAATCTTCAATCAGCGCCCCTGCTGCGGGCAGCCGGTGCTGATTGGTGACCAGGTACTCGAGATGAACCGGCCGGTTTTCGTTGCGTACGCGCAAATGATCGGGCTTATCGGTAGTTAAGATTGCGTAGGGCATTGTGGGTACCGCCGAGTTATTCGGCTCCACTGCTAGGCCGGTGGCTTACGACAGCATTCTACTCAAGCCAGGTTACGCCCGCCTACAGGGCGGCGCCATCGAGAACGTCAGGTACCCGAGAACATTCTAATGATTTCCATAGCGCCACTCTACGGCCCCAACTGGTTCGCACGGTGGGCATGAAATACCCAAGAAACCAAAGCCAAAACTCAAGCGCAAAGCGCGCAAGATGGGTCTAGGCAAGAAATCGGTTGCGGAACCGGAAGAAGGGGAAATTCTGCAGACGCTAAATTAGTCGTCAATTACTTCTTTGGCCGTTTTCTAATGTCAAGAAGTTCGTCGAATTTTTTCATGATCTCGGGATCGGCACGAGTGTGCTTGCGCCAATCCTTTTTGTCTTCGATCAACTGTCCCAAATCTTTAACAGCGATCCACTTCGCTCTGCCGATCTTCACAATTGGCAAATCGCCTGGATTCACCAACCGGCGAGGGGTTCTTTCGCTGACACTCAAAAGATCAGCGGCTTCTTTGAAAGTGGGGCAACATTACAACACTAAAAGGTTCTATTCAGCCCCCACTGGACTAGATTATTGGGCCGGTCACTAGTGTTCGACGAATAGATCATGGGTCTCGATATTTCTCCAGCCTAAGTTACATTCTCTAGCGGGGTCTAAAGATGCCAGGGGGTGGATCCATGTGATCGCCCAAACGTGAAGGTTTGAGGTGAGTTCGCCTAACCAGTTCATCGGCGAATTTTCCCTGAACCGGCAAGGTCTGCCGTTGCTGGCCGTGCGGCCAAGCTGGTGAAAGGTATGCTATCGTCGATACGGAAGTGTAATTAAGCACGTCCTGCGGAGCCTGGCCTTGCGATAGCATTGCATCGCAAGGCGGGGTGTCCTGTACTTCAACCCCGGGGAACGGCCTTGATTCTAATCGGAGTGGATGTTGGTGGTACCTTCACCGACTTCGTGGTGACGAACACCGAGTCACGCGAAACCGGGGTGCATAAGGTACCGACCACGCCGGATGACCCGTCGCAGGGTGTTATCACTGGCCTAAAGGAAATGTGCGAGCGCTTCGACATCAGCGCTGGCGACGTCCACCACATCCTTCACGGAACCACCATCGCAACCAACGCTGTGCTTGAATACGATGGTGCGCGAACGGGTCTGATCACAACCGAGGGTTACCGAGACATCCTCCATATCGGTCGTCATCAGCGGCCCCAGCATTACTCGATCATGCAGGACATCCCTTGGCAGGACCGGCCGTTGGTCCGTCGCGCCCAACGCCTAACGGTGCCCGAGAGGATGGTACCACCCAACGGCGAGGTACTGGTTCCGCTCGACGAGAATGCCGTCCGTGTAGCGTCACGCCAACTGAAGTCTGATGGCGTTGATTCGATCGCGGTCTGTTTCCTCTTTTCCTATCTCAACCCGATGCACGAGGAACGTGCACGAGAAATCATTGAGGCCGAACATCCTGACTGCTTCGTTACCACCTCCGCCAGTGTCTCACCCCAATTCAGGGAGTTCGAGCGCTTTACGACTGCCGCGATGAATGCCTTCATCGGGCCCAAGGTCCGGACTTACGTCAACGAACTCGAGTCAACACTCTCCGCTCAGGGTTTTTGCTCAGCGGAACTGCACTTGATGAGCTCGAATGGTGGCGTTGCGACTGCCCAGATGGTGGCGGAACGACCCGTGATCACCCTGCTCTCCGGCCCGACAGCGGGCGTCATGGGCGGAAAGCTCAGCGGGGAACTGCTAGACCGTCAGAACTTGATTACTTTCGATGTCGGTGGTACCTCGGCCGATATTGGTCTCATCGTCAACGGCACTTATTCCGAGGCCTCCGCGCGAGATACTTGGATTGGCGGGTACCCGGTGATGGCGCCGACGATCGACATCAATACCATTGGCGCCGGCGGCGGTTCAATTGCCTACATTGACGGTGGGGGTGCCTTCCGTGTCGGCCCGGAGAGTGCCGGCGCCCATCCCGGGCCAGCGGCTTACGGCCACGGCGGTGACAGGCCGACGGTCACCGACGCCCACCTCGTGCTCGGCCGTCTACTCCAGGGTAATTTCCTTGGTGGCGAAATGAATCTCGACCTGGCCGCAGCCATCGGTGTCATTGACGGGCTCGCTAGGCAACTGCAACTGGACCGGGAGGAAGCCGCCGAGGGGATCATTACTGTCGTCAACGCAAATATGGCGAATGCGATTCGTTCGCGGACGGTCCAGAAGGGACACGACCCGCGGGAATTCTCACTCGTTGCCTTCGGTGGTGCAGGCCCGCTGCACGGCGTAGAAGTGGCCCGCATTCTCGGCATTCCGGAGGTAATCATCCCACCGTACCCTGGTATTACCTCGGCGGTGGGGTTGCTTACCACTGACCTCAAGTACGATGCGATCCGTACCGAGTTCCAGACCAGCGTCCAGATCAATTCTGACCGACTAAGCAACGACTTCAACCGGATGCAGGCAGAACTTGCCAGCCAGTTCGAAAAGGGCGGACTCAACGAGCATGATGTCACCTACACTCGGAGCGGCGACCTACGCTACATCGGCCAGGGCTATGAGTTGCGCGTTCCCTTTGCCGACGGGCCCCTCGATGAGACCATACTGGCAGAAGTGTTCCAGGCATTCGAGACTATTCACATCAGGGAATATGGTCACGTCTTTGAGCAGAGCCCGATTGAAATCGTCAATATCCGCCTGACCGGTTCGCGGGGGATGGCGAAGATTAAGCTACGGCCAGGTGAGGCAAAGCCCGGCGCCACTCTATCTGCGTTCGAGGAACGACCGTGTTTTTTCCGTGTTGATGACTCGCTCCAGGCCCTCGATACCCCGCTCTACCAACGGGAGCAACTGGCAACGGGCCACCGGGTGACAGGCCCCGTCATCATTGTGCAAAAAGACACCACCATTGCGGTCCCGCCAGGCGCATCGGCGACGGCAGATGCCAGCAACAACCTCTTGATCGATACCGGAGTTTGAGATGAAAAGAACCAACGGGAAGGTCGACCATATTACCGCGAGTGTTATCCACGGGGCGCTTGAAAACATCGCGGTCGAGATGGGCTACAAGCTGATGCGCATGTCCTACTCCTCGATAATCCGTGAATCGGAGGACTTCGGTGCAGCCCTCGTCGATAGCGAAGGACGGGGATTGGCGGAATCGGCCCAGTCGACGCCGCTACAATCTGGACCGATCCCAGGCTACGTCCGTGGCGCATTGCGCGCGCTCGCCGATCGCGATGAAACGGTCAATCCAGGTGATGTCATCATGCACAACGATGCCTATGCCGGCGCCAGCCATGGCCCGGATGTCGCCTTCATCGTGCCGGTTTTCCACGAGGATGAGGTGATTGCGTTTGCCACTACCACTGCTCACCATCTCGACATTGGTGCCCTGACGCCGGGTAGTTGCGGCATCGTTGATGCGATCGATGCTTACGCCGAGGGGTTACAGTTCAAGGCGATTAAGGTCTACGATGCAGGGAAAAAGGTCGCACCGGTGTGGCATTTGCTGCGCGATAATATTCGCGTCTCTAATCTTGTCGTCGGCGATATGGAGGCACAGATCGCGGCGGCACGTTTTGGCGCGGAGCAACTCGCTAACTTGATTGAACGGTATGGCCAGCCTACCTTTGACGCCGCCTGCGCTGCGGTGATGGATTATTCCGAGCGCCTGATGCGCCAGGCGATTGCCGCCCTACCCGACGGCAGTTACCGCGCGACGACATACATCGATGGCTACCTTGACGACCCAGAGCCGGCCCGGCGAGAACTCCCGATCATGGTCACAATCACAATTGCCGGTGACCAGATGACTGTCGACCTGACCGGTACCGCAGCGCAGGTTTCCGACCGGCCAATCAACATGCCGCTGGAGGGTACGGTCGATATTGCAATCTGGTTGACCGTCCGCTCGGTGTTGCTCGACACTGCGATCCATGGCCATATCCCGGTGAACGACGGTCTGGTCCGCCCGATCCACATTGTCGTGCCCGAGAGATGTCTCGCCAACCCGGAATTCCCGGCCCCGACCATCGCCCGTTTTTGCCCGGGGAACCAGTTGGCGGACACGGTAATGAAAGCACTCGCTCAGGTTGCCCCGACCCGGGTCTCGGCAGGCGTCGGCAACCTCAGGGTGATCGCCTTTTCGGGCCTCCAGAATTCAGAGCACTGGGTGCATATGGAAATTTTCGAAGGCAGTTACGGCGGTCGCTACGGTAAGGATGGGATGGATGCGGTCGATACCCTCTATGCCAATACCCGCAACAACCCAATCGAGGATATCGAGTCCCACCTGCCTCTCAGGGTCAGGCGTTACGAGTTGCGCGAGAACGCCTATGGCGCTGGTGAGTGGCGCGGCGGCCTAGGTTCGATACGCGAATTCGAATATCTGTCAGACGGCGCGGCTGCGGTCGAGGGTGAAGGTCACAAGTTTCCACCGTGGGGCTTCGACGGCGGCAAGGACGGTCAGGTCGCGGGACTGCAACTCGTGCGGATTGACGGCAGCCGCCAGGATTTGCCGTCCAAGGTGCCGCACACCGCACTCAAGGCAGGCGATCGCTTTATCTGCGTCGGACCGGCCGGCGGTGGCTACGGTGATCCGTTCAAGCGCAACCCCGAACTTGTCCTCGACGACGTGGTGGATGGAGTGATCTCACCCGAGTCAGCCATGCGTGATTTTGGTGTTGTTATCTCCAAGGATCTTACCCTCGATCAATCTGCGACCGCCGTGTTGCGTGACTCTCGCGCCTCCTAATGGTCGAGAAATCCCAATAGAGCAGCTCGTAAGTCACCAGGCGGAAAAGGAGATTGGCACGGGATGGATACCATGAAGGCGGCAAAGGTTGATGAACCAGGCGGTCTAAATAACATATTGATAAAGGAAGTCGATATCCCTAAACCTCGCCTAGGACAAATACTTATCAAAGTTAGCTATTGCGGGTGTAACTGGGCGGATACCCAAATGAGGGAGGGAAACTATCCTCACAAAACAAAATACCCTCTAGTTCTAGGTATGGAAGTGGCGGGGGAAGTGGTCGATGTCGGGCCGAACGTCAGTCACTTGCAGTTGGGACAGCAGGTTACAGCTATGGTTGAAGGAGGTGGATATGCGAACTTTTGCGTTGCAAATGCAGGCCTAGCGACAACAATACCAAAAGGATTGTCGATGGCATCTGCGGCAGCATATCCGGTACAAGGCCTCACAGCCTATCATTTGTTGTACACAGTCGGCAGGATTTCTGCGGGAGATACGGTACTGGTCCATGCATCTGGAGGAGGCGTAGGCTTATTTGTTACACAACTTGCAGTTCGAGCCGGCGCTACAGTCATCGGAACTGTTGGAACATCAGGTAAGGAATTGAAGCCGCTGGCGTACGGAGCAACACACGTTATCAATCTGAGTCAAGGCAACTTTGCAGAACAGGTACTTGATCTGACTGGAGGACGCGGAGTTGACTTAGCGATAGATTCTCTTGGAGCAACTACGCTCGATAAAACCTTCAGCGCAGTAAGAATACTCGGCCAGATCATCAATATTGGTGAGGCAGAAGGCCAGCCGATAGAAAATATTAGACAAAGATGTCTTGTTCGATCGCAAACTTTCACCCGATTTCATCTCGGGCATGTAATGGAAATACCTTCTCTATGGAAAGAAGGTAATGATTTCGTTCTGGGAGCATTAACGGCTGGATGGCTAGATCCTACTATCGTTGAGATATTCCCCCTTGAGAGGGCTCGCGATATGCACGAGAGAATCGAAGATCGATCTAACTCAGGAAAACTTTTACTTCAGGCGGATCCGAATGCTAGATAGCGAATTGAGGCAGACTCCGGTGCAGTTGCCCAAATTTAGACCAATGGATAAAACTGCCTAACGCGAGCAACAGTTAAGTGCGTTTTAGGTACAGTTGAAGAGAAGAGCTGTGATCAGACTTCGTAAGTCATTGAAAAGATGGTGGGCCCGGTTGGACTTGAACCTACGACCAATGGATTACGAGTCCCAGCACTTCCACAAGTCGATTCACCCCAACTTACAGAAACACTTGTGAACACTCAATTAGTGACGTGGTGACAATAAGCCCATGTGAGTAGATCGGAACAGGGTTGGGGTAAGAATGGCACTACGATTGCACCACTAAGAGAGTCGACCGCAATTACAGGTGTTGTGTAGCTTTCAGCAGATTTTCAGGATTTGTCAGCGCTCGAACGAGCCGTGAGTAGGTGAATTCAGTTCCTCTACGTCATCGTATCTTAGGCAAGATTACCCGCGCACTCCGCTGGTACGTAAAGTAAGCCCAGGACCACTCGAATAGTACGACCAGTCGGTTGCGAAACCCGATCAGCGAGGCGATGTGTACGACCAGCCAGAGGAACCATGCAATCAAACCCGAGAAGTTACAGCCGAAAATTGACGCCACCCCGGCCCGGCGCCCAATCGCAGCAAGCATCCCGCGGTCCTTATAATGGAACGACGTACGCGGGCGACCTCGGAGCACCGCTTGGATCATATTTGCTGCGTGGCGGCCTTCCTGGATTGCTGGCGGCGCCATTGCTGGCACCGGCTGGCCATCATGGTCTACGTGGGCTAGATCGCCGACCACGAACAACTCTGGATAGCCTGGGACAGAAAGATCAGGCTCAACGTACAGCCGGTCCCACTCGTCTCGGGGCGTATTCAAGCTTTCGGCAAGCGGCGATGCCTTGACTCCTGCTGCCCAGAGAACGGTGCGCGCAGATATCTTCTCGGGTGCCGTTGCCAAGGATGTTGTCGAGGTCAAGGTGAGGCCCAACGCATCGATGTCGACGACTTGTGAGCTCGTTTGAACTTCTACCCCAAGTGCCTCCAGCATGACACGGGCCTTCTGCGACAACGGTTCTGGAAAGGTTGGAAGTACGCGATCCGCCGCGTCAATGAGGACTACTCGAGTCGATCCAGGATCAAAATTGCGGAAATCCCGGGCGAGTGTGTGCTGGGCGATTTCCCGAAGGACTCCTGCGAGTTCAGATCCGGTAGGCCCCGCCCCCACGATAGCAAAGGTGAGGTGTGCCCGCTGTTTGTCGGGATCTGTCTCCCGTTCGGCCGCCTCGAAGGCCAGTAGCACCTGGCGACGGATTTCAAATGCGTCCTCAACACTCTTCAAGCTCGTTGCATGCTGAGCCCACTCGTCGTGACCGAAGTAGTTAGGCGTTGAACCCGTGGCCAGGATTAAGAAGTCGTAGGCCAGTTCACCACCGTCCAGAACGAGGCATCGGTGGTTCGGATTGACGCGCTTTATTTCGGCGAGCAGAACGGTCGCGTTGGCCTGTTCCCGAAGGATGCCTCGGATGGGCGACGCAATGTCGGGGGCCGAAAGACCGGCTGTTGCGACCTGGTAAAGGAGCGGCTGAAACAGATGGTGATTTCGCCGATCGACGATTGTTACCCGGACAGGTGCTGTTTTCAGTGAACGCGCGGCATAAAGACCCGAAAAACCGGCCCCGGCGATGACGACGTGGGGGCGCTCCCCCGTTGCACTCATCACGCCAGTCCCAACGCTACTCGATCGGGGTGTCCGAGGGCAACAAGGAACATGACGCTCTTTCCAGCGGCGTGGGGCGAGAAGAAATCAACCACTTCGTCGTCAAAGAACGTGAGTCCAGTGGCGCCGAAGCGTTGCGCATACGCTGCCAGGTACAGACGCCCACCCACGATTCCCCCCTCAATCTGCGCCGCCCGGTAACCTCGATTGCCGAGGCGTTCGAGCACCCTGCGAAGATCGATTAGGCTGTAAATGTTAACCGCCGCTGCAGCGGGGAGGTCCTGGCCGAGCCCGAGTCGCCCGGCCGTTGCCCGAAAATTGCCTTCGCGTAACAGTTCGAGTGACTGCTCGGCGCGCCGGTAGTAATAGGCCCCGGGGGTAAGACCGTCCACTGCGTTGATGATTAAATACAGGTCTATAAGTGTTGCGCCGGGTGGCTCGAGAAAATCAGCAGCCACGCCACGGGTGGCTCGATCAAGCGAGGTGGAAAGCGCTTCAAACGAAATGGATTTCTCGGCATCGAAGATGCGGGTCGAACCGCGCCGTACAATGACGCGGTCGAGCGACTCGCGCGGCAGTTGGTTATTTCGGCGAGGCCGCAGGGCAGTCAGTAATCCGTGTGAACTAGCCCCCCGGGGTGCTGGTACCCGATTAGCCCACGCAGCCACCTCGCTAAAATTGACCAAAGACGATGCCGCGTGCGCCGCTCGGATCGCCGGGTAATCCACCTCAGAACTCGAGAGCGGTTCGGTCTCAAGTCGCAGTTCTGGTATCTCGGGCCGGGATGGGGGTGCCTGATGTGAGCGGCCGAGGGGCACAAGGGTGAGGGCGCCCTCGCGTGACGGATCGAGGCCGAGCAACCGCTCCACCGGAGCATCGGTCCAGCCTAGAATCAGCTGCGGCTCGAGGTTGTCAGTAGCGGCTACCGCGAGCAAATTAGCATGCAGGGTGCCGGCGTCCCAGAAGCAATGGCGCCAGGTCCGAGCTTGGTATTTCCAGCTGTTCCGCCAGTAAGTAGAGGCACTTGCCACAATCACCGGTGCTCGAGCGAGGACCGGGTTATTCCCTGAAGCCTCCACCAGAACTCCACGCCAATCGCCCTCGCGCAGGCCGCGCAGGGCAGAGTCCTGAGGGTCGAATTGGTAGATGCCAGAAGGAAGATCTGAAAGTTCCCCGGCTATGAGGTAGAGATCGACGTGATGTAAGGCACCCGTATTTGCATAGGCGCGAAAACAGTGCTTACCGCCGCCCGGATAGTTCCGAGTCTTGGTAATACCCGCGGAGAGCTGGAGGATGCGCGACAGTACGGTGAGATTAAAAACTTGATCTTGTTGTGTTTTTTGGGCGGCAACCGCATTCGCCCCTGCGATCGCTTCAAGAGCGGGAACCCCACTGTCGGGCAAGTCGCGCAGCAAGGGGATCGGCTCAAGATCTCGGTAGACCTTGAATGGGGTCGGCTGATTGTCCCAGTCGAGCGTGTGCTGTCTGGCGCGAACGCTCCATTCGCTGTGCTTCGTATCCTCGTGGTATTTGAGGACCGCCTCTATATCACGATTGCTCATAGCACCCCTGTCTCCGAAAAAATGTTGGCGGAAAATCGGGCACGCGGCAAGTCTGCACGGTAGAGGAGCGCACCAGTTTAAGTCCGGTTGGTCATCCGGAAAAGACGCCCTTTCGGCCGCGGGAGCAGAACAACCGGAGTAACGCGAATTAACGCGTAGGGAGGGCGATGCCAATTATCTATGGTGCTGTGGTCTGCACAAAACGAACATTGTCCGTCCACAATCAACAAAACCCGAGGACTGACTATGTCAACTCTATCTCACCCTCAATCAATACTTCGACCCCAACATCCGGCACCCGCAATACAACGGAAACTGGCAATGTTTCAGTACCGCTCAACGTGCCTTTCTCAATGTTATAACGGACAGCCTGCTCGATTTCCCGTTGCGACTGCACCCCGACCTTTTTCAGAAACTTACGTACTTCCAGATTGAAGACTTCTTCATCCATGTCTCAAGACCTCCCAACTTTCTATTTGATCATTACGGTGAAGCACCACGCATTGCCTAGTCTAGTCATTTCAGTTAACCACTGGACCGCTTATTAGTTGATAATGATTAAGTCGTGTGAAAATCCCCCGAAAAGCAAATACAAACCGAAGGATGCCGGTTCTCTCTAGAATAGGCTATCGACCAGTTTCTCTTTGACACATCTTCTGGAATTACTCATACGAAACGAAACACCAGTCGCTCAAATAAGTTCTTTGCATATCGCACACCAGCCGCTCGCAACATTGTCAAGATTGTAGCCACCACCGCCATAGACCAGGAGACGCCCTTTGGCGTATTTGGTTGCCAGTTCAACCAGGCGCCTGGTTGCGTGCGTATGCGCCGCCACAGAGAATCGAAGATGGGTCAAGGGGTCCCCGACCATGCTATCGACACCGGCTTGAAAGATGATGAATTCGGGCTTGTGGTCTTCGACCAAGGCTTCAACCCGGGACCAAGCGCGAAAAAAATCGCTGTCATCACTGTCCGGCGGCAAAGGAATGTTCAATTTGGTACCCCGCGCCATCCCCTTGCCCTCCTCGTTGGCAGCCCCGCTTCCTGGGTAGAGATAACGGCCGTCCTCATGAATATCCGCGATGGCGAGGTCAGGGTCCTCTTCGAATGCATAGTAGACACCGTCACCATGGTGGGCATCGATATCAACATACGCGAGGCGGATAATTCCAAAACGGCGTCGCAGTGCCTCGATTATGATTCCACAATCATTGAATACGCTGAAACCGGCGGCGCCATCCCGCCGGGCATGATGAAGCCCTCCAATTGGCACAAACGCGTGATGCCAGTCGTGTTTTAGGATTCGATTGATCGCAGCTAATCCAGTTCCAACGACGAACCGACCAGCATCGTAAATTCCTGGATGCGCAGGAGTATCGCCACAATCGAGATACCCCTCGCCAATGGTCGACAGCTCTTCTACTCGCTGGACATACTCCGGCTCATGAAACAAAATGAGGTCGGTAACGTTACACGCCACAGGAACTGCAATTTCTGCGCTTCGATCAATTCCCTCGCGGATGGCCGCAACACGAAATGCAGTGAGTCGATCCTGCCCAAGGGGGTGTCCCTCTCCGAATCCGTACCGTCCAAGTTCTTCTCCCCAGTAGACGGTGAGATGGGCGTTGTTCATTGTTCTAGCAGAAGAGGAGACTCCGCAGATGCCGAATTAATCACTACCATTTTTATCGGGACGCCTTGAAGCCACCAAGAGGGTAATGAATCCTCCAATAATTGCGACAGCAAAAGTAGTGTAGCACTTGACTGTCAGGCAGTATCCAAACTGCCCCAGCTGACCACACGCTTGATCCGGATCGCGACCACAGGCAGGTCTCCGATTTGCATTCCGTCCAGTTGAGGATAGCGGGCTTTCAGTAATCGCTGCGCCTTTGCGTGCTCTTTGCCGCTGTCCAGTAAGGCGGCCTCGCCCTGAACCATCACCCAGCCGAGCCGGGCCCAGTCCTCGTCATAACGGTCAACCACGAATGCAACGTGTGGGTTCTGTTGCAGATTCCTGATGCGCTTGAGCGGCTTGTCCGTCGACCGCTTGGGCTTTTGATCAATGGTGAAGTATGCCGTGTCGCTGGACACCGCGTAGCAGATTGGCACGACGTGAGGCTGACCTCCGAGGTCTGCGGTCGCGAATCTGGCGACCCGGTGACTGTCCAGAAAACGACGCGTCTGGTTCGTTAACATGGGTGCAACCAGAGAATCCAGGAAACGACGAATCTAACATGGTTGCCCAATTGGCCATGCGCACGACAGACGGGTTACGAGTCCCCGTACTACCTCAGGTCGACCCACGCGAACTCACAAGCACTTGTAAGCATTCAATGAATGACGCGGTGGTAGTGAGCCTATGTGAGTAGATCAGAGTCGGGTTGGGGTCAGAATTGCGCCACAATTGCTCCAAAAGAAAGCCCCGCTGGAGCGGGATCTTGCATCAGAGGAGATTCTGCAGACGCTATATTAGTTGTCATACCAACCCTTTTCTGTCAGTGCCATAAGGTCTGCCAAGTTCGTTCTCAAAAAACGTTGTCGCAAGATCATGGCCGTCGACGGATACGTCTGCAACAATTACTCTACGAGCCGCGGGTAGAGGTTGAGGTCCCGCGCCCTTAGACCGAGACCAGTCAGACCGCCCGGGTCGACGAGCGCCTGGGTACCGATGAGGAGATCACCCAAATGGTGTCAATTCTTGACCACATAGGCAACACCCCGCTTCTAAAGTTGAATCATGTTGTGGATTCCTCGGAGGTCGACATCTACGTCAAGTGTGAGTTTACGAATCCTGGGGGGAGCATCAAGGATCGTATGGCTCTCAGCATGATTGAAGAAGCTGAGAACAGAGGGGAACTCAAACCTGGCGGCACCATTGTTGATCAGTCGACCGGCAATACCGGGCCGGCTTTGGCTTTCGTTGGCGCGGTCAAGGGGTATGATGTTCAATTATTTCTGCCGGCACAGCTTTCCAGTTCATACGATCCTGTGGATCGGATTCGAATTGCCCAACTCTATGGTTGCACCGTGACTGCCATCGATCTGAACGAGCACATCGAAGATGCCGATCAATTGCAAGGAGTAGAGAGAGCCGCGACTTTTGTGGCTATTCGAATGAAGCATTGCTACGACCTGCAACAGAGCGACCCGTCCCATTGGTGGGCCAACCAACTGTGCAATGCCGACAACACCAGGGTTCACCGGGAACATACCGGGCGGGAAATCCTCGACCAGATGGGTGGCGGGATTGATGGCTGGGTGGCATCGGTAGGCACTGGCGGCACCCTTCTCGGTGTGGCCCAAACCGTTAAGGAAGAAAATCCCGAATTGCGGGTTACCGGTGTGGTGCCAACAGATGATCCACGAATTGAATGGGTCCGTTCCCGGGCGGTCCACAAGGCCCTGGCGAAGTTTGGTGTTCCCGAATTGAGGTTCCTAATTGAAGATCTTCTTGACGATAACGTTATGGACAATGAGGTTACCGTTGGCAATGCCGAGGCCAAGAGAATGGCCGACAGACTATGCCGGGAGGAAGGCCTGTACTGCGGAATGTCATCAGGAGCCAACGTGTGCGCTGCTATCGAGATGGCCAAGACGATGAAAAAGGGGTCAAGGATCGTGACCGTAGTCGTGGACAGAAGAGACCGGTACTTCGCCGAGTATCCCAACGAACATTACGTTGTGTAGCGGGTTCGGCTCACACATGGGCCATGTTTCCCGTGGGAAATCTTCTTTTTAAGCGATCCGGTACCACCAATGACACTGATTCTAGAAGAGCATCCATCGACATCCTCAATATTGCGTCGGTTAAGATTCAGCTAATTGAAATTATATTGGCCCGACGACAAGTGAAGCCATTGCCCCAATATAACGAGCCGTCATCGGCACCCACAAACTGGCCTGACAACAAACGCCTGGCGCTCTCCATCGTCGTGAATGTCGAGGAGGGAGCGGAACAGTCGGTTCGAGATGGGGACCCTCTACCAGAACCCGTCGACGAACTCGGCGTGGTGCTGCGAAGACCACAACGAAATCACGCGAATGAGAGCAACTATCGTTACGGAGTCCGGGCTGGCGCACCACGCGTCCTGGCACTCCTCGCCGATAAGGGGTGCCCTGCGACCTTCACATGCGCTGCCCTCAGCCTTGAGCGCGCGCCCGATCTCTCGACCCATATCATTGCTGGTGGCCACGAGGTCTGCGCACACGGTCTGCGCTGGACACACCAGCACCGTATGGACGAAAACGAAGAGCGCTCGTTTATCGAAGCAACGGTCCAATCCATCACCGCTCGCTGCGGAGACCGGCCACTGGGCTGGTTGTCTCGTTACCTCACCACGGACAACACGCGGCGCCTGCTCGCCGAGTCGGGCTTTGTCTACCACATGGACGACTATTCGGACGATCAGCCGTTCTGGGATACACAGGGCACCCGGCCAATCCTCGTTCTCCCTTATGCTCTCGACACAAACGATATGAAGCTGTGGACTTCACCATCGTATATGCCCTCGGACTGGTTGCAATATGCCAAAGACACCTTTGACTGCCTTTACACCGAAGGTGCTAAACAGACTCGTATGATGTCTATCGGTGTTCACTTACGCATTATCGGTCGCCCTGGTCGTATTCATGCATTGGAAAAATTTCTCGATTACGTAACCAGCCACGACGACGTGTGGATCGCTCGACGAATCGACATTGCCCGTCACTGGATAGGCGAAACAGGTAACGACGGATGACGATGGATGCGATCGAACACATCGCACGCCATGTAGTTGAGACGCGATTCGGTGACCTACCCAATGAAGCCGTTGCCGCGTCGCAGAAGTTTATCCTCGACACAATTGGGGTTGGCCTTGCCGGCGGGCGCGGCCCGTGGGTGGAAGAACTGATCAACGCCCAAGGACCGGCCCCTGCCTGTGATACGGCGAGAGTATGGGGACAGCGCAAGGTTCTCGATGCTCGAGCGGCGGCCCTGTGTAACGCTTACCAAATCCACAACGCCGAATACGACTGTGTCCACGAGCAAGCCGTCGTGCACCCAGTCACCGTGGTGCTAGCTGCCAGCTTAGCGGAAATTGACCGTGTCCAGTCGAACTCAGGCGCCATTACTTCAGGTGAGCAACTGGTGCGAGCTATCACCGTGGGCGTGGACGTCGCCTGCCATCTCGGTGTCGCCAGTGCCAGCCCACTCAAGTTTTTCCGCCCCGGTACCTGCGGTGCATTCGGCGCCACCGCTGCAGTGGCCATACTGCGAGGCTTTGGGGCAGAACAATTGATCAGTGCCTTTGGTATTGCCCACGCACAATTGTGTGGCACCATGCAGGCCCACACGGAGGGGTCACCGTTGCTGGCTATGCAGATGGGGTTCAACGCACGCAATGCCCTGACCGCCTCCGATCTCGCTGCACAGGGAATTCCCGGAACGCGCCATATTCTTGAGGGGCCCTTTGGCTTCTTCGCGCTATTCGAGGGCGAGCATTGTCTTGATGAGGTTCTGCCGCAACTCGGCAACCTCTGGCGAATTACTGAGGTCGCCCATAAACCGTTCCCCAGTGGCCGTGCCACCCACGGTATCGTCGATGCCTGCCTGACTTTGCGCAAAGAACAGTTGTTCGCACACGGCGACATTCGGAGCGCACTGGCCCGCGTGCCACCGCTAACACACCACCTCGTCGGACGGCCGGTTAGCAAGGAAATGGACATCAACTATGCGCGACTGTGTGTGCGCTTTGTCGCTGCCCGCGCCCTCATCTCTGGCAATGTGGTTAGCGAAGACTTCACCGCGGAAGCACGTCGCGACCCCGTCACACTCAGTTTGGCCGAACGGATCGATATTGAAATTAACAATAATCCGGATCCCAATGCGCTGAGTCCGATTGAGCTTGAAATCGAGTAC
>Ga0310122_10001194_pt1 | contig 16650 bp, 17 predicted proteins | sample CB6_Bottom_1051__FD_203503 | JGI IMG/M metagenome (GOLD analysis project Ga0310122, IMG submission 203503) | Marine microbial communities from Western Arctic Ocean, Canada - CB6_Bottom_1051 | ecosystem: Environmental > Aquatic > Marine > Oceanic | place: Canada: Western Arctic Ocean | collected...
CTCCCGTCCGCTTGGCCTGAAGCATTGCTCGTTTCGGGAGCAGTTTCCTGCTCCGGAGTTTTCTGTGCTGGGGGGGTCTTGGGGTGCTGCTTCTTAGCTGCCTTCTTCTTGGCTGCCTTCTTCTTCACAGCTTTGTGCCCAGGAGCTACCTTCTTCTTGGCTGCCTTCTTCTTCACAGCTTTGTGCCCAGGAGCTGCCTTCTTCTTGGCTGCCTTCTTCTTCACAGCTTTGTGCCCAGGAGCTGCCTTCTTCTTGGCTGCCTTCTTCTTCACAGCTTTGCGCCCAGGAGCTGCCTTCTTCTTGGCTGCCTTCTTCTTCACAGCTTTACGCTTTGGCTTGGCTGTCGGGGGAGGGTTGATCCGGCACCGGAGGCCCGTCGGGTTCCTTGGACATCGTTCAAACCCAAGTCGATCTCAACGCCAGCGGATCAGGCGTCTTTTTTAGACTCATCGCCGCTGGCCTGCTCGGAGATTTTAGGGGTGGGCGGGGGGGTGTAAGCGGGGGGGTCATCCATGGCGCGTTCCATCTCGTCGGTGGCGTCGCGCGTGGCTTTCTTGAATTCCTTGATGCCCTGTCCCATGCCCTTGGCCAGTTCGGGCAGTTTCTTTGCCCCGAAAAAAATCAGGATTACAGCCAAAACCAAGAGGATTTCGGGCATTCCAGGTGAAAAAGCTAAATTCAGATAAGTCGTCATAATTCGTCAAAAAGGCCCGTCAACCTAACCTGTTTTTGCGGAATGTAAAGGGCCAACTCCAAGGCGGAACGCCGGCCCTCAAAAATCAGTTGCCCGGCTTGGGCTTGAGCAGCACGAATTCCCCGCGGCGATTGCGGGCGAAGGCGGCGTCATCGAGGCCCGTGTCGGCGGGTCGATCCTCGCCCAGGCTCATCGTGCGCACCCGGTCGGCGCTCACTCCCAAGCCAACCAGCGCGTCGCGGACGCTCAAAGCCCGGCGCTCGCCCAGGGCGCGATTGTATTCCTCTGTGCCGCGCTCGTCGCAGTGGCCCTCGATCATCACCTTGTTCTGTGCGTCTTGTGACAAGATGCCGGCGACCGCCTCCACTTTGCCAAGGTCGTCCGGGTGGATTTCAGAGCGATCCACCTCAAAGTAAACGGTTTGGGCCGCCAAGGCTTCGCGATCCATCAGCATGTCCTCAAACTCCTCGAGACCGGACAGGCCGATGTTGCCGGATTCATCAACCGTGACGACATCCCCGCCGCTGCCAAGGGAGCCGCTGGTGTCCCGGCCGATAAGACTCCCTGCACCCGCTACGCTGGCGTTTCCGCCGGGGATGGGGGTGATGTTCTTGGGCTTGGTTTTGCACCCGGCCGAGGTGGCTGCCATGAGGGTTACCAGAATTAAACCAACTTGTTTCGCTATAGTCATGGTTTTGAGGTTAGCTGCCTTGCTTCATTTGCTCCAAGCCGCTTGGGTACAGTTGCCCGGAAAGCTACGCGGCAGAGTCTTGACTCGTTTGGTGGGCACGTCAAGTACCGATAAAACACGTTTTCCACGGGAGCGGCTGGTAAACATGAGCGTGCGTGAGTTGGGCGCCCACGAGGGGTCCTCCCCGGTGGCGAGGACTTCCACGTTTCCGCCGCCGGGCGGGACGATGCATATCTCGAACACCCCGCCCCCCCGCATGGTGGTGAAGACGATCGCTTTGCCGTCGGGCGACCAATCCGGCTCGGTGGCATTAAAGGCACCGACCGTGCGGATTCGCGACATGGCCCCGCCATTTGCCGGTATTTTGTACAAAGCCGTGCGACCACTGGCCCGGGAGACGAAGCAAATCCAGCGTCCGTCCGGCGACCAGCAGGGCGACGACTCCGCCTCCTTGGTGGTGGTGAGCCGACGCAGGCCGGTGCCGTCGGCGCTGGCCGCCCAAATATCCGGGCTGCCGGCCTTGCTGAGCACCATCGCCACACGGCGTCCATCCGGCGACACCGCCGGGCTGATGTTCGAGCCGGAATAACGGGCGACGATGCGGCGCACACCGGTATGGAGGTTGTGCGAGTAAATGTCGGGGTTCTGCCGGCGGTAGGAGTAGTAAAAGAGTGAGTCATTATTCGGAGTCCATTCCGGTCCAGCGGCGATGGAGTTGTCGTGGGTCAAGCGCTTGGAGTTGTGCCCGTCAAAGTCGGCGACGTGAATCTCGGTGTCGCGCCCGTGGAACTGCCGGAAGGCGATCTTGGTCAGGCCAATGCCGGGAGAGCCGGTGATCGCCTCAACAGCGTTGTTCGCGAACGTGTGCGCCTGCCGCCGCAGGCTGCCTCCCTGATATCGCTTGTTCAGGATGAACCCGCGTTTCACATGGTCGTACACCGCGCCGTTGATGCTGCCGGCGTTGCTGCCCTTGATGGTGAACTGCGCCTTGGCTTTGTCCACGAACTCGAAGCCCTGCACGAACAGATCGAACTTCAGCAGGGCCAATGTTTCGCCGGTGAAGCCATCGAGGGTCACCGGGATGGCCTTGACCTCGCCGGCGTCAAACACGTCGACATCGATTGAGCGCTGCGCCTGGCCAAGTGCGAGACCGGCCAAAAATAGGCCGGCTAAAACAGGGAATTGGATGAGGGTTGCTTTCTTCATGAAAAACTTCTTGAGTTAAAATTTAGGTTGAAGGTCTGTTGCGAGCCTTTCATCGACTCGGGGAACGGCTTGATGAACTTCACGCGGTCGAGCGCCTTTTGCACCGAGCGATCCCAACTCGCCACGCCGGATTTGCCCGTGACCCGGGCCGAGAGGATCCTGCCGTTTCGGGCGATGACCAGGCGCACCTTCACGACCGGATCGCCGCTGATCGCGCCGGGGTGGATGGTGGCGTCCATGTATTTGCGGCGGATGAGAGACTCGTAATTGGCCGAGGCATACCGGCCAAGCGGGACGTTCACCGACGTGCGGCCGGAGAGCTTGGTTTGGAGCTTGTTGAGCGCTGCCTGCCGCTTGGCCACTTCCTTTTGCGACTCTTTTTTTTGAGCATCCGGTTTCCGGACATTCGAGTTGAGGTTGACCTTTATTTTCGGCTTGGGGGGAATGGGTTTTGGTTTCGGCTTGGGTTTCGGAGTGATTTTTTTTGGCTTGGGGGGGATGGGCTTTGGTTTTGGTTTCGGCTTGGGCTGGACTTTTTTTGGTTCGGGCTGCTTGGGTTTGGGCGGCGCGGGGGCTGGCGGGGCAGCCACCGGGGCGGCCGGGGCGAGCAGCTTGTCGATCACTTCCGACGGAACCAAATCGATCACCCGCACCTTCTCCTCACGCTTGGCCAGGAGCATCGGGCCAAGCACGAGCATGGCTAGAATCAGCGCGTGAAACACGACTGACCCAACCATACAACTGCGTTTTAACCTGCCCATTCTTCCTGCCTCCTTGCTTATTCCGGCTCTGTCCGCAGGGAAACCCGCGTGATGCCGTTTTGCTCGCAGCGGTTCAGCACCGCGGCGACTGCGCCGTACGTCCCGCGGTGATCCGCCCGGATGTACACCAAAATATTCGGATTGTTTTGATGATCCGCAACCAGTTTTTGTTCAATCTGCCCGAGCGACAACGACTCGTTGTCGAGCATGTAGCCGCCCGACTGATCCACCTCGACGGTGCGAATGTCGTTCCTGTCCAGCGGCCTGTCCGGCTGTCCCCCGCCGGGGAGGTCGAGCGACAAGCCCTGCTCGAGCAGCGGCGTGGTGATCATGAAAATAACCAGCAACACGAACGCCAGGTCGATGAGCGGCGTGACGTTGAGGTCGCTCAGCGTGACCAGCGGGTTGCGTTGTGAGAACCGGCGCATGACGAACTAAAATTTACTCGCTGCCATCGTGATCACCTTGTACGCGCCGTACGCCACGATCATCATGATCGCCGCCTGGCCAAGCGTGAGCTTTTGCGATTTGCCGAACAGCCGCCGCTTGAGTTTCCCGAACGGGCTCTTGTGCATCCTGTGGCGACACTCCGGGCACTTGGAAATCACCCGCTGCACCTTGGCCCCGCATTTCTTGCATTTGACGAACAGCTGGGAATTGCAGTACTCGCACTGCTTGAGGTCGCCGGGGTTCAGGTGGCTGCACTTCGGGCAGAGCAACCCTTTTTCTCCCTGCACTAAATTTTTCGAGGGCATGCCGTTTATTCGTCCTTGAGGAATTCGGTTTCCATGCACGAGGCCAGTTCCTGCGCGAAGTTGTCCAGCTCCACCGTGAACACCCGCAGGTTGTGCACCAGCCAGTTGTAGCCGACCATCGACGGGATCGCCACCAGCAGCCCGGCCACCGTCGTGCCCAGCGCCGCCGCCACGCCCGGCGCCATCACCGGCAGGCTGGCGGTCTGCAGCATGGCGACGTTGGTGAAAGTGCTCATCACCCCCCAGACCGTGCCCAGCAGCCCGACGAACGGCGCGCCGCTCACGGCGCTCGCAAGCTGGATCAGCCCGCTCTCGAGCTTGAGCGACTCCTTGGCCACGTCGCTCTCGATGGTGCGCTTGACGTGTTCCATCGACTTGACGGTGGCGTATTGCTCCGAGCCAAGCCCGCCCTCGGTGCCGTTGGTCTTTAGCCGGCCCAGCAAATCCTTGCAGCCGTTGTCGTACACGTTGAACAGCGGGCAGCCCTCAATGTGGATGTTGCGGTCATGGATCACGAGCACGCCCTCGTGCTGGTGAAACTCATCGACAAACAGTTTGTTCAGATTGCGTGCCTGCCGGGTCTGAAGCACTTTTTGCAACATCACCGACCAGACAAACATCGACAGAACTCCTAGAAAAACAATGATGGATTTGCCTGCCAGCGTGGACTCAGTCCACACGTAAATAAGCTCATTCGGGGCCGCCACCGGTGCCCCAGCCTGTAAAAGCATCATCATCTCTGCGGTGTTCGCGAACGAACCCACTCCTTGGGGGCAATATCCTTATCGATTGGCCAAGGGCTGGTCAAAGGCAAACCGGCGATTTTTTATGATTTTTTTGACCCAAGTCTTGGCCAAGCGGGGTTGGAAATGTTAAGTCACCCGCTGGTTCACAACACAACCAGCACTCGATGAAAATAGCCATCCCCAAGGAGATCAAAAAACAGGAATACCGGGTCGGACTGCTCCCCTCGGTCGCCTACCAACTGGTGCAGTAGGGACACACCGTGCCGGTGGAGCGCGGCGCCGGGGTCGTCACCGGCTATCCCGGTGCCGATTACGAGTAGGCCGGCGCCAAGTTGATAGACGACCACGACGCCCTGTTTGACGAGGGCGACCTGGTGGTGAAGGTCAAGGAACCATTGCCGGAGGAGTACAGCCTGATGCGGCCCGGGCAGGTGCTGTTCACCTACTTTCACCTCGCCGCCAGCCGCGAACTCACCGAGGCCGTCTGCCGTTCCGCCGTCACCGCGGCGGCCTATGAGACGATCGAGGTCAGCGGCCGCCTGCCGCTTTTCGAAGCAACCCAAAGCGGTGCAGAGAACCGCACTCCACGACGCTGTCGCGACAATAAATGCCCCGTTGTTATGTCGCTCGCATCCGGCCAAACGGATTGATCGGCCTTTGCCGCCGCTTCCGCCCGTGATTAACTCGCCCGATGCAAAAGGACGAGATTGCGGACATCCTCAAGGAGATCGGGGTGTTCCTCGAGTTGAAGGGCGAGAACCCGTTCAAGACGCGCGCCTACCAAAACGGCGCGCGCACTCTCGAGAGCCTCACCGAGCCGTTGACCAAGCTCGTCGAGGAGGAACGCCTGGGTGACATCAAGGGCATCGGCAAGGCGTTGGCTGAGAAGATCACCGAGCTGGCCACCACCGGCCGCCTCGCCTATTATGACGAGCTCAAGGCCTCGATCCCCGACGGCCTCATCGCCATGCTCAACATCCCCGGCTTGGGGCCGAAAAAGGTCAAGGCCGTTTACAGCAAACTCGGCATCGAGACCGTCGAGGCACTCGAGCAGGCATGCAAAGACAGCCAACTCGCCGAGCTGCCCGGCTTCGGCAAAAAGACCGAGTCGAAAATCCTCGAGGGTATTGAGTTCCGCCGCAACTACGCCTCGCACCACCACGTTAGCGCCGCCCTCAACCTTGCCGAACCCATCCTCGAGCAGCTCCGCGCTCATCCCGACGTCATCCGCTGCAGCACCGCCGGCAGCCTGCGCCGCCACAAGGAAATCGTCCGCGACATCGACTTCCTCGTTTCGTCGAAAAATCCGGAGTCGATCATCGATTTTTTCACCGGCCAAGCATGCATCCTCTCCGTATCGGTCAAGGGCGACACCAAGGCCAGCGTCATTCTCGAGGGCGGCATTCAAGGCGATCTGCGCGTTGTGAGCGACGCCGAGTACCCGTTCGCGCAGGCCTACTTCACCGGCAGCAAGGAGCACAACATCGCCATGCGCCAACGCGCCATCGCCCGCGGCCTGCGCCTCAACGAGTACGGCCTGTTCAAGAGCACCGAGGAAACCCGCGACCCCAAGCTGCGGCTCGACTGCAAAACCGAGGAGGACATCTTCGCCGCGCTCGACCTCGCCTACATCCCGCCCGAGCTGCGCGAGGACAAGGGTGAGTTCGACGCCGGCGAGGCGGGCAAAATCCCGCGCCTCATCGAGTGGACCAATCTCAAGGGCTCGCTGCACAACCACTCCAACTGGAGCGACGGCGCCGAGTCGCTCGAGGAGATCGCCGACCACATGAGCGGGCTGGGCTGCGACTACTGGGCCATCACCGACCACTCGCGCGCATCGTTCCAAGCCAACGGCCTCGACGAGGCGAGGCTCCGCAAACAGATCGCCGAGGTCGCGCGCGTCAACCAGCAACTCGAGGCCGACGGCAACCCCTTCCGCCTGCTCAGCGGCATCGAGGTGGACATCCTCAAAACCAAGCTCGATTTCGACGACACCCTGCTCGCCGAACTCGACGTCGTTGTTGCCAGCCTGCACGTCGCCGGCAGCAACGAGGCCGACAACACCAGCCGCCTCATCGCCGCCGCTGAGAACCCCAACGTCCACATGCTCGGCCACCTCACCGGCCGGCTGCTGCTCCGCCGCGAAGCCTATCCCGTCAACCAGCACGCCGTCATCGACGCCTGCGCCGCGACCGGCACCTGGCTCGAGCTCAACGCCAACCCGTACCGTTTCGACCTCGACTGGCGCCTGTGGCAGCACGCCAAGGCTAAGGGGGTGAAATGCGTCATCAACACCGACGCCCACCGCAACGAGCACGCCGGTTTTTTACGCTTGGGCACCGGCATCGCCCGCAAAGGCTGGCTCACCGCCAACGACGTCATCAACACCCTCCCCCTGCCCAAGCTCCGCAAGGAACTAGCCAAAAAACGAAACAAGAAATAACTGCTTGGCCAAGCGCTTGGGTTTTAATCGAGGGAGTGACGGCTGCGGAAGGCGAGGTACACCGCGCCGCCGATGAGGCTCCACAGCAGGCTGCCGGCGAACGCCAGCAGCGAGAGCGACAACGCCGCCTTGGCCTCGATGCCGATCGCGGTGGCAGACAGCAGCCACACATAAAGATTTTCGCGGACACCGATGCCGCTGGGCGTGATTGGCAGTGCGCTGATGCAGATGATCGCCGGGACGATGAGCAGCAGGACGCGGAAGTGTTCGCCCATCGGCAGGCCAAGCCCGAAGCCAAGCGCGACGATCTGCAGCACGCAGGCCGTGCTGAGCAGCATCGACCAGCCGAGCACGCGCGGGAGGAAGCCGGGCTTTTCGCCGAAGGCGTGGCACGCCTCGATGCAGCGCACCAACACGTCGCCCTTGGGCAGCTTGGCCAGGAGCGCCTCAAATTTCAGGCGCGCGCCAGTTGGCCCGGCCCAAAATGACAGCACGACGACCAGGCCGCTCGCGAAGAGCATGCCGAGGACGACGAGCATCACGGCCATGAAGCGTTGCTGGCTCATCACGACGCCCCAGTTGGCCAGGGCCATCAGCGAAACGAAGAGCAGCATCGCGAACAGGCCAAGCAGCCGGTCGACAACGACGGTGGTCACGGCCTCGGCTTTTTTTTGTGCGGTCTCGGCGGCGGCGAAGTAGGCCTTGAGCAGGTCGCCGCCGGTCGAGCCGAGCAGAAAGGAGTTGAAGAAATGCGCCACGAGCGAAATGCCGGTGGCGCGGCCAAGCGACAGGTGCAATCCCTGCACCGCCAACACCAAACGCCAGCGGATGACGCCGATGAAAATCGTCGCGCCCATGAAAACGAACGAAGCCAGCAGCCAGCCCAGGCTCACGCCGGAGATGGTCTTCCACAAGCCAACCGGGCCGATCGTCCAGCTTTTGCGGACTTGTTCGGCAAACGACAAAGCGCCCCAGCCTTCGCCGAGTTGCAGCTCGGCTTCACCGGCGAAAATGACGTGCAGAATCCACGCCACCAGGACGAGGCTGACGGCCAGTTTCAGCGTGAGGCGCAGGGCGTAGGACGCGGATTTCAATCCTCCCCCCAGATGGATTTCAGATGGGCGACGCCCTCCCTCGCGGCGTCGGGCTTGAGGCTCGGGCTCAGCTCGAACACTTTGATGTGTTCCGGCTTCACGAGGTGCTTGAGCCCCTGGTAATCAATCATCCCCTGGCCCGGCGGGCGGTGATCTCGGGCCGGGAACTGCACGTCGTGAAGGTGAAAACCGGCCAAGCGCCCGGTCATCGACTCGAGGTGCAGCCGGTGGTGGATGAAGCCGAGGTTCTCCTTGATTTGCGCGTGGCCGATGTCGTGCCAGTAACAGATGTTCGGGTCCTCGAATCGCTGGAAAAAAAAATCCCAGTCGGTGTCGATGGGGATTTCCTCGAGCGACTCGCGGATCTCGATGCCGAGCTTGATGCCGCGCAGGCTCGACTGCTCGGCGATGCGCTCGAGCATTTCGTAGGCGAGGTCGCAGTATTTGGTTTTCTTTTTCTCTCGCTTGATCTCGGCGGCTTGGCAGAGTTTTTGGTATTTCGGCGTGTCCTGTTTTCCGGCCTCGAGCAGATCGATGAGCTTGTCGGTGTAATTTCGCATGTCGATCTCGCCCATGTGCAGCACGATCAGCTTGGCCCCGAGCCGATCCGCCATTTCGATGGTTTTCATCGTGTGCTTGTAGGCGTTGTCGCGCTCGCGGGAGTTGGTGGAGGAAAACTTGAAGATGTTCGGGTTGGCGTGGTTGCACCCGATGGGCAGCGGACAGAAATTGTGCAGCGTGGAGATCTTGATCACGCCGGCCTCGAACGCCTCCATGATGCCGGGCACGAGGCTCAGCCGAATTCCGTGGCTTAACTCGGCGTACTCGAAGCCAAGGTCGCGGATTTCCTCGAGCATCGCCCGGCCATCGGTGTGGCGGTGAGAGTTCCAACAAGTGGAGAAGGAATACATGGCGTGGCAATAAAATAACCGGAAGCCGCCTACCCGGCAACTTCCGGCAAAAAAAAGATAAGCGGATCAGTCGTCCGCGTGGCGTGTCTTCAACATCTGCGTGAACTTGGCCACTTTCATTTTGCGGCGTTTGCGCATGCTTGGTTTTTCGTAATAACGATTGTTGCGTGCGTCCTTGATCACGTTTTCGCGGTCGAGCCGCTTTTTCAGCCGGCGCAATGCCCTGTCCAACGGTTCGCCTTTTCTGATGCGTATTTCAGTCAAATGAGATTCACTTCCTTTCCTTCAGCTAAATGGGAGAAATTATTGCCCTCTCCCCGAAAGCAGGGCGGAGGCTAGTGTCAGTTTCGGCCACTGTCAACTTGGAATACTGGGACAATATGACACAGCTTTGGAGTGGTTGGGTGAAATTGTGAAAAACTGGTGAAAAACTCTTCAACATTTGGTTGAAATGGTCTTTTTTTCGTTAAAAACAGCCCGTTTTGGGACTTTTGTAATCGGTGCATAAACAAGCGATCGAGTGACTTAAATAGTTTATATTGCTTAAGTTACGTGAAGAAACTCAGTTTCAGCGTCCGAGGAACTGGTCGCGGCCGGCTACCAACGCGGCCATTTTTCGGTCGGCCACGCTGCGCGGCAGCATCCAAAAGCCGCAGTCGGGGTGAACCCACTTGATTCGGTCGATACCGAGGACGTTCACGGCGTTTTCGATTCGGCCAGCGATCACGTCGGTTGGCTCGACTTCGTTGTCCTTTATGTCCACCACGCCGACGCCGAGCTTGGTTCCCGGTTTCAGTTCCTTGAACGCCTCCAGTTCGTCGTAGCCGCGCCGCGCGAACTCGAGCACGAGGTGATCAGCGTCCAGCTTGTTGAGAAACGGCATCAGGTCTTTCCAGTAGCCTTTTTGGATCGACTGCCCGCCGTAGTTGCCGAAGCAGAGGTGCAGCGCTTTCTCGCCCCGGATGCCGCCCAGCGCGAGGTTGAACGGCTCGTGCGCCCACTCGGCGTCCTCGGCGTGGCCGGTCAAGTGGGCCTCGTCCATTTGGATCACCGGCGCGTCGATCGACTCAACCTGTTTGCGCAGCACCTCGGCGAGCGCCATCGTCAGCGCGCGAATGTCACCGTGCTGCCGGTCGACCAATGTGCGGGCCAGCATGTACGGCGCGGTGAAGGTGAACATCGTGTCCGCACTGGACAGCCCCCGGAAGAGTTGCCAATCGTGCGGCAGGTTCAGCGTGCCCTCGGTGAGCGGCCCCTCGACGACGCCGGCCGGCTGGGCGCGAAAGCCCATCCGCTGCTCGGCGGCAAACTGGGCCAAGTCCTCCCGTGTGAGGGCCGACGAGATGCCGCCCATCGGCCGGATGAAATAGTCGATCATGCCGTTGGTCTCCGGGTGGCTCACGTCGAAGCGGGACAGTTCGCCGTCGGAGACCAGGTCGATCCCGGCCAGTTCCTGCGTCTTGAGCACGACGAGAATGGCGTCGCGCAGGGCGGGCGCGGAAGGGTTTGCGGCGAGCCACGACGGAACGGGGTAGCTGCCCACGACCTTGGTTTTGATTTCGGGTTTGGCCATTGTTTATGCGGTAAAATGGCCGGGAATGATGCAGGCCAAGCGCTTGGCTGTCGAGTGCGCGCTCGGGCATCTCGGTGAGGGGCACCGCCTTGGCTATGGCTCGAACGGCGTCCGGGTCGTACAGGTCGCCGGAGAGTTCCTCGATGTCCAGCATGGCCTGGATGGGATCAGCGTGCTTGCTGCAGAAGTCCAGCGCCACGCGCAGCAACCGGGCCTCGAACGGAATGATTTCGCCCTTGAGCCGGTTGGGGTAGCCCTTGCCGTTCCAATCCTCGTGGTGGGCGCGGATGATCAACTCGGCCTCCTTGAACATCGGGTATGGCCTGAGCATCCCGACGGCATGGATCGGGTGCTGCTCGATGAGTTTCATCTCGTCCCTGTTGCACTTCTCCGGGTCGCGCAGCCAGCGCCGGATGATCGGGCGATCCACGCCGGGGATCGCGATGTCGTGCAGCGCCGCAGGGCGCGTACATTTTGTTGTTTTTTCTTAACCGCCATTTCAAATGGCCAAATGCCAGACCCGAACCAAAGTCTGAGAAAATCAAGCCAAGGGAAGCACGGTTTGTGCCGTGGGAGCCTGTGAGGGCTGATTTCCTCGCCGCTTGGCCAAGGGGCCGGTAGGCTCCGGGCATGGCAACAAGGGTCAGGGTGGCTGTACTGGGCGTGGGCTCGCTCGGCCAGCAGCATGCGCGAATTTACAGCGAAATGCACCGGCAAGGCGCCGTCGAGCTTGTCGGCGTGTACGACACCGATCCCGCCCAAGCAAGGTCGATCGCCGAAAAACACGGCACCGCCGCGCTTGGCTCAGTCGAGGCGGCCGCCGCGGCTGCGGACGCCCTGAGCATCGTCACGCCCACGGTCACGCATCACGACTTGGCCAAGCCGCTGCTTGAGCAGGGCAAACACCTGCTCGTCGAGAAACCGATGACCGACAACGCCGGGCAGGCCGCCGACCTCGTGCGCTTGGCCAGGCAGCACGACTGCGTGCTGCAGGTCGGCCACATCGAGCGGTTCAACCCGGTCTTCAACTACCTGCAGAAGGCCGCCCGCGAGCCGCGCTTCATCGAGTCGCACCGGCTCTCGCCCTTCCCGGCACGCAGCATGGACATCGGCGTGGTGCTCGACCTGATGATTCACGATCTCGACATCGTGCTGGCCTTCGTGCGCTCGCCGGTCGAGCACGTCGATGCCGCCGGCGTGCGGGTGCTCAGCGCGTCGGAGGACATCGCCAACGCCCGGCTGCGCTTCGCCAACGGCTGCGTCGCCAACCTCACCGTCAGCCGCGTCAGCCCGGAGAGCCTGCGCAAAATCCGCGTCTTCAGCGGGGGCGACGAGCCCGGCTACGTGTCGCTCGATTACCGCGAGCAACAGGGCTACCACTATCGCCTCGCCCGCGACGACGAACAGGAATCGTCCACGCTCAAGAAAATCTTCGCCGGCAAGGACAGCGCCATCGTCAGCCAGTTCGGCGGCAGGCGAGTCGTCCGCGAGCCGGTGCCGATCCAGCGCGAGGAACCGCTCAAGGTCGAGCTGGAAAGTTTCATCCGGTGCGTCGCCGAAAAACAGGAGCCGCTCGTCAGCGGCGAGTCGGCGCGGCAGGCCATCGAGCTGGCCCTCGAGATCACCGGCCAGATACAGTCGCAAAACGGCTGATTTTTCTTCCCGCCGCCCGCCGCCGCTCGCAGACTTTCGCGCATGAAGAAACGGCGGTGGCTCAAGATCGGCTTGGCGGCGCTGGCCGTGCTCGCGCTATTGCTCATCGTGACCCGGCGCGACCGCGGGCCGGAGGTGGCCGGCCGGCCGCTCGAGGAATGGGTGCAGGATTTGCTCGTCACGGCCGACCCCGACCGCCGCGCCGCCACGCAGGCCGCCGTGGCACAACTCGGCACCAACGCCCTCCCGTGGCTGCAACTCGCGGTGCGCCACACTGATCCGGTCTGGAAACAGCCCCTGCTCAACACCGTCAAAAAAGTGCCGGGCATCGACCGGCGCGACCTCATGCGCTGGGTGAACCTTTACGAGCGCTCGGAAATCCGCGCCGGCGGCGTGGCCGGCCTGGCCGCGCTTGGCCAAGCTGCGGTGCCGGCCATCCCCGAGTTGGTCACGGCACTCGGTGACCCCGAGCAGTTGGTTTACAACAACGCCCTCGCCGCGCTGCGCGGGCTGGGTTCGCTGCCGCTGCGCGAGATCACCAATCGGCTTGCCCAAGCGGACGGCGGCCATCGCACGCGAATGCTGCACGTGCTGCGAAACATGAAGTCGGACGTCGCTCCCGCGGCTCCGGCGCTGGTTGGCATCATCGAGGCCAAGCCGGGCAGCGACGAGGCCAACGCCGCCGCCGCCGCGCTGTCGATGATGGGCCACCGCGCCGCCCCGGCCGTGATGCGGCTCGTCTCCAGCGAGCGGTACGAGTTGCGGGTGGCCGGCTTCGACGTGTTGCAGCAGCTCATGCCGGCCGAGCACGGCTTGTGGGAGGCGCTGCGCGGGACGTTCCAACTCGGCGGCGAACGGGAGGCGCGGATCCTTGCCGCGCTGCGGGATGTATGGGGCGAGCCGGGAACGGACACCCCGACGCTCTCGGCGGCGGTGCTTCGCGGCACGGCGAAATCCCGTGCGGCGGGAATTTTCCTGATGGGCGAAGCGGCCCGGCCGGGAAACGCCTACGCCCGCAAGCTGCGAAAGTTGAGAGACCGAAAATTAGAGTCCGGCCAGGCGGCGATCGAGGCCGCGCTGCGAAAACTCAAGGCGGCGGAGGCTACCGCTTCAGGGTCGCCGGGCGCGGCGAAAACGTCTTCAGACTGATCCCGCGATCGTCGGTCTCTGCACCGTAAACGGTGAAGTCAAAGTACTTCGCGATTTTCGAGCCCGTTGGCAGCAGTGAGAAATCAAGCCACTCGCTCAGGCTGACTTCGCCAAAGCCATCCGTTGGGATCATGCTGAAAATCATGTCAAACTGGTCGGCGTTGTCGCGGAGGGTGTCCATCGTGCTGAGCACCATGTCGCGGTCGTTCTGGTAGCCGAAGAACCCGGAATCCATTCCACCCACCAATGCCGTCGCTGCCGCCAGCCCGTCGCGCCTGGCCAGCCCGCCGTTCGTCTTGCCGTCGAGGAACGCCTGCAGCAGATCGGCGTCGGTGGCCGCCGCCATGTAGCCGTTCCGGGCGGCAAGGAGCAGTTCCATCTTGACCAGTTCGCCGGTGCTGGGGTCGGGGAACTCCGCCAACTCGAAGCTGTACACCGTGTGGTCGCCGAGCCGGCGCGGCAACATCGCCGCCTCGTTGAGCGGCGGCGGCAGGATGCCGGGCACCGCGCCGACGCCCTTGATCAGTTCGTCCGGGTTCGGCGACTTGACGAGCACCACCATCGGCCCGGCGCCAATGTCGTTCAGCGCCGTGCCCTTGGGCGGCATTTGATAAAGAATCAGGTCGTCGCCAAAATTGTTGAGAAAACTTTTCCTGAAGTCGAAGTTCGAATCCTTGTCCTTGCCCAGCAGGCCGACGGTGAACTCAACCATGTTGGCCACGTCCGGCGACAACTCGAGCAGCAGCTTCTCAAGATTTTTCCACGCGGCATCCATGTCGAGACGCCACCGCGAAAACGCGCCCACGTTGGCCGGCACGAACGGCGGCGGCGAGGTGTCAGCGCGCTTGGTTTCCAGCAGGCCAAAAAGCCCCTTGCGCTTGGCCTTGGGCAAACCGATGAACAACTCGGAGTGCGCTCCATCGGGCCGCTCGCTGTACGCCATGGCCAACGTGCCCAGGCCGTCGATGCCCAGAGCACCCACCACTTCGCCGAAGTCGATGCCCACCTCGGCCCCGTCCGGCAGGTTGTCGAGCAGTTGCGGCAGAACCGCGCCGGGGTTCGCCCACACATAAAAATCGGCTCCCCTCAGAACCGCGCGGTGATCCGCCGCGAACGCCGGGTTGCCGGCCAGTGCCCCGGCACCTTTGCCGTTCAATCGAGCGAGGACGCCCTCGATCTGTGCCGACTTCGTCCCGACAACCAGTTGAGCGCCGACACGGCCAATGTGCACCTGCCGGTCGCCTTCCGGGTCGCTCACCGTGGTGAAATCAACCCCGCCAATCTCCGTCTCGCTGACTTCGCGATCATTCTTCCTCCAGTCGCGCTCGAGTCGCGACAAGGTTCTACGGAGGGTGGCACTCTTTCGGCCGGCATCGAGCAGCAGCAGCAGCGCCGGTTCCTCGCCGGCATCCTGCCCCGGCACCACGGCCAGGGCGACGGGGCCGCTGGCCATCTCCTCGAACGCCTCAAAATCAATCGCCAACTCCTCCTCAATCCCGGCCAGCACGTTTGCCTCGAAGCCATCGGCCAGCTTTTTGCGGAACGGCTTGAACTCGGCGCTGTCCCAAAACTGCCCCGATGCGCTGTCCTTGAAATGTTTTTTCGCGCTGGCGTAGTTTGGGGCGGCCACCACCAGCACGGTCTCAGCCGGCAGTAATGCCTCCAGCGATGGGGCGGCCTTGGCGGCTTTTGCGGATGAAACGAGCGTGAAACCGACCAGGATGGAAACAACGATTTTTTTCATAACGACAGGAATGTAGACGGGGAAACAACACCAAAAAATGTGCTACACGCCAAACTAGGTGAAAGTTACGCTCCCTGTAAGCCAAAAAGTCGCCTCGCCGGGAGGGACGAGTTCCACCTCGTCCCCTTACTCAAAAAAAATGGGGGCAAGGTGGAACTTGCCCCTCCCGGCTCTTGGGCGGGGTTGCGGTGGCGGCCCGCGCGGCATAATCTGGTGACCGAGGGAACCAACCCGCCCGAGCCGCTTGGCCAAGCGCCGACTCCCATTCATGAATCAACTGAAGAAATACATCGACGCCAACCGGCAGCGGTTCATCGACGAGCTGATCGAGTATCTGCGCTTCCCCAGCGTGTCGGCGCAGAGCGCGCACAAAAAAGACATGGCCGACTGCGCCCGCTGGCTCGCCGGTCACGCCAAGTCGTTTGGCCTCAAGTCGCGCGTGCACAGGACTGGCGGCCACCCGATCGTCACCGCCGCCACGCCGCGCCGGCGCAACAGCGCCAAGCCTCACTTTCTCGTGTACGGCCACTACGACGTTCAGCCTCCCGAGCCGCTCGAGCTGTGGGACAGCCCGCCGTTCGAGCCGACGCTTCGCGGCCGCAACCTCTTCGCGCGCGGCGCCAGCGACAACAAGGGCCAGCACTTCGCCCATCTCAAGGCGGTCGAGGCGTATCTCAAGACCGGCACCGAGCTGCCGTGCGACTTGACGTTCGTCGTAGAGGGCGAGGAGGAGGTCGGCGGCGAGGCACTGGTCGGGTTCCTTAAGCAAAAAAAAAGTGAACTCCAGTGCGACGGCGTCGTGGTTTCCGACACCGGCATGCCTGATCTCAAGCACCCGGCGTTGACGTACGCGCTCCGCGGCGTCGCCGCACTCGAGGTCAAGCTCATCGGTCCTGACCGCGATTTGCACTCCGGCATTTACGGCGGCTCGGTCGAGAATCCCGCAATGGCACTGAGCAAAATGCTCGGCCGGATGATCAACAAAAACGGCAGCATCAACGTCCCCGGTTTTTACGACGACGTCGTCAAGCTTACCGCTTATGAGCGCAGGCAACTTGCCCGCGTCCCGTACAGCGAGGCCAAGTACAAAAAGCTGCTCGGCGTGAAGGCGCTCTTTGGCGAAAAAGGCTTCACGCCCAACGAGCAGCGCGCCGCTCGGCCGACGTTCGAGATCAACGGCCTCACCAGCGGCTACCAGGGCGAGGGCAGCAAAACCATCGTGCCCAGCTT
>Ga0310122_10001195_pt1 | contig 16650 bp, 4 predicted proteins | sample CB6_Bottom_1051__FD_203503 | JGI IMG/M metagenome (GOLD analysis project Ga0310122, IMG submission 203503) | Marine microbial communities from Western Arctic Ocean, Canada - CB6_Bottom_1051 | ecosystem: Environmental > Aquatic > Marine > Oceanic | place: Canada: Western Arctic Ocean | collected...
AAGATCCCCCGTAGTACCGCCAAAAATGGCACGACCAGCAGGTATGGCAGCAATTGGGTCAGTAGCGTCGTGGCCTGGACCTGGTTCTCCAGTCCGGGGACCAGTTGCTCGATCACCTCCGGTGCCCACCACCAAAATACTGCAACCAGCAGCGAGCAGAGCAAAAGCAAGAGGGTGACGACGGAACGGGAGTAGCGATGGGCGGCAGCGATTCCACCGCGGATTTTCTGGTCCTGATGGGCGGGAATGAAGGCCGCAGAAAGCGTTCCTTCAGACAGCAGGTCTCGAATTGTTGCGGGGATCTTGAGAGCTACGCGAAGGGCATCGGCGGCGGGGGTCGCACCGAGTAAAGCAGTCAGCAATCCATCTCGGACAACTCCGAGGATCCGTGAGATGAAGAGCATCCCGGCCATCGCTCCGGCGCGGCTTGCACCATCGCCGGTGCTCTCCGCCTTCAACTCTTCACTCATCGCCACGGTCCGCCCACCTCCGTTCGTCATGGTACAGGAAAATAAAAAAAAGTGGGCGAGGCCTTTTTGGACCTCGCCCGCATGAAATCATCTCTGCGCAACTAACCAACTCAGGGTCGATCAGGGGCAGTTGTTGTACTCTACACAGTCGAGATTATCAGCGGTCGGATCCTCACCGCAATCTCCGAACGGATCCGGAGGATTGTCACCACCGCTGAAGAGGGCGCCGAGGATGTAGATGGCATCGGCGATGTTGATTCCTCCGTCATCGTTGCCATCGCAGCCGTCGACACAGGTGCTGTCAGGACCTCCCGAGAACAGGTTCCCGAGCAAGAAGATGGCATCGGCGATGTTGAAGCCGCCATCGGCGTTGCAGTCACCGCGCTGGAATCCGAGCGTCGGAGGAGCCCCTCCACCGGCCAGGAACTCATAATATGCGGCGATGAGAGCATTCTGATCACCCTGGTAGCCACCCAGCTCGAAACTGGCGCAGATCACTCTAGCCCCGTTATCGGGGATGTAGGCGGTGGTGGTGCCTTGATCGACACCGAGGGCATCATCGTAGCGCCACACCAATCCGGCATTTCCTCCGGCCAGTTCAGCAGTGGCTGGAATCAGGTTGTCATTGAAGTCATTGGCATTGCCAGTGGTCGCCTGGTTGTCCTGGTTGTAGGCCACGTTTTGCAAACTCGACATGTCGAGGCCGACTCCGGAGTCGACACCGTCGAGAGAAGTGAGCAGATCGTTGTCATCCTGTGAGTACGGTTCGGCCACTCCATCCCGATCATCGAGTGAAGAGACCGGATGGTTGAAACTCCAGTGGTCGGCGCTCTCGAAGTAGATGGCGATCCCGGCCGCGGCCAGATCAGCGATGACGTTGGCCTCATCCGAGTTGAGCAGGAAATTGGTCGGCCAGGTGCCGCAGGTGATCCACACCTGGGTTATCCCGGGCGAGTTGATGCAAGCGTACTCATCGATTTGCATACGGATCAACTTTGCGTTGGCACCATCGGCCAGTAGCCCGGCCAGCAGCGCTGCTCCGGAATCGTTGCTGCCCGTATCACCACCACTGAAGAGACCTTCCATGGCAACCACGATGGTGTCTTCCTGGTCGTAGGTGAAATGATCGACGAACCCCTGGATGGAGGCCGCGCCGACGGGGCACAACCCTCGTACGGTGTAACTGTGAAATCCATCGGAGGCGGTGGGATCGGCTAAACCGTTATCAGTCCCTGCGATGGTGACGAAGAGTACTCCATCCCGGTCGATCTCGATGCTGTCGTAGGCCGAATTGTTGGTCCAACTCAGGTTGACTTCGTTGTTGGAACAATCGCTGGAGATCACCAGGTCGGTCGGGGCCGAGCAACTGGCGGGGCAGACCTGAATCGACCAGCCACTCATGCTGCCGCTGTTGCCGACCACCGTATCCGCCACGGTCAGGGTCCAGTCTCCTGCGATGATTTCACCGTCGAAATCAGCAAGTGATCCGGGTCCGGAGGGGACCAGGTTGCCGAAACCATCATTATTACCGGTGGCATCGTCGTAGCGACCGAACAGATCGGTGCCGGCTCCATGATCGTGGAGACGGATCGAGGTTCCTTGAGGGGATAGAAGATCGAGTTCCAGGTCGGATGTATCGGGGTGGGTCAGATCGATGTCTACATCCAGATCGTTGATCCCTGTCAAGTCAGCGGGATCGACGGAGATCACATGGTCGGTTGCAGAAGTTCCATCGGGGATGTCCTGTGGTTGGCTGATGAACAGTCCCCAGGAATTGAGGGTTCCTCCGCCTGTAGAGGGGAAGGTGTCGCCGATGAGGATCGCCCAGGTTCCGTCGAGGAGTTCACCGTCGAAATCGGCGAGTGCACCGGTGCCTTGCGAGAGGTCATAAGGCTGCATCCTCTCGCCGCTGAATGTGTCGACACTACCGTATGCTTGTCCCTCGTCATCGAAGATCAGGAGCATGTCATCGTCTGAGTTCGTTTCGTTCTGGTAGAGGCGGATTTGCGTCTGAGACGGTCCGACCAGATCGATGTCCAGGTTTCCGATGAAGGTGTGGGAGATGTCGACGGCAACATCCAGGTCCGCGATGGTACCTGGGACTCCGGTGAGGTCGATGAAGTCAAAGTCCGGCACCGGGGGATCACCGACGTAGTCGATGGGCATTCCGGGTGAACTACTGGCGGTCGTTCCAACAAATCCAAGCAGTTCGATGTTTGGATTCGGGAACTGGTGACAGTCCGCGGGAGGGCAAATGATGGTCAGGGTCGCATCGCCACGTTCTCCGTTGAAGCCGCCGAATTGGATCAGGTAAGTCTCGCCGGCCACGGCATCGAGGAAGATCTCCGGTTCTCCCGATCCGGTGCAACTTCCCGCATCACAGGCGATTTCTGAACCAGTAGCAGGTGGACATTGGCCACTGCCGGGATAGATCGCCATCTGGGGATTGAAGTCTGCGCTGCCACAAGTCGTCACGGTCACGATTCCGCTGCAGGTGGCGCTGTAGAGTACCCACACGTCGTTGAGAAGGCTTCCGCCGCAGGTGGTCGGGCCATCGGTGGTCGCACCGAGAGTGGTCAGGTTGTAGGCGCCTTCGATAACGTTGGTGGCATCGGCACAGTCGTCATTGGCGGGCGGCGGGGCGCAACTCGGATCGCCGGTACAGTCACTGTCGGCGCAGTCGATATCTCCATCGCCATCGTCGTCGGTGCCGTTATCGCAATCCTCCGGGCAGGTGTTGGGGGAGCCGGGAGTGTCGAAGGGCAGGCCAAGATCTGCAAATGGAAGGATCTCCCAGGAGCCGTTGCCATCGGGGCAGCGCACGATATGTGCCGGAACGAAGGTGCCATCGGGACCGATGGTATTGGGGCTGTAGATCAGTTCTCCCGCGCTGGTATTGCCGGTAAGGGGATCGATGGGATTCTCGAGAAAGGCGATGGAATCGACGATCGAAGTCCAGGGAGTGCTGTCTAGGTTGCCGTCGTCGTCGGTGTCCAGGTCATCTCCTAGAGCACCGAGGAATCCCTCCACCAGCATATGGGTTACGTTGTCACTATTCTCGAAGTTGAGATCTGTCGTCAAGTCGGCCAGGCCGATAGTGAAAGTGGATTCGGCCGCGACGAACAGGCCACTGGCGGGGACGGGCGCGCCAAATAAACTGATGACAGCTTCGATCGTTCCGCTACCTGTAGCTCCATCTCCGATCACTATGTAAGTGAGTCCCGTGAGCGAACCACCTCCAGGTACTGACAGTTCAAAATACTCATCATTATCAGTACTCGATTGATCGATACGAATCTCATTGATCGTGACCTGACCATCGAGCACAGCAGGGCTCAGGATGAGCGACAAGAAAAGTACCGACGTAAAAAATGGGCTCTTCATCACCACCTCCAGCGAAGAGACGAATCCAGGCACGCAGCAAAATCTGACCGACTGGATTCGATTGAAATAGGCAGACCTCCAACAACTCCCATCCTAAGGCGCACTATGGAGATCCGCAACGCGGGGAAGCTCGAATCCAGTCACAATCGATGGGGGTAAGGGGAAGAATCACAATGGCTGGTACATTCACATACATAGAAAAGACCGAAGGGTGGCAGGAGCATAGGCTCCTACCACCCCTCGATATCTAACTTACGACAACTAGCCGTTAGCAAGCACCGTAGACACATTCCGCCAGACCATCGTCGGACGGGTCTGGGCCACAGTTCGTCGGTCCCGGATCCCCGGGGGCAGGTCCGCCGGAGAAGAGAGCCGCCAGGCCGTAGATTGCATCGGCGATGTTCACGCCGCCGTCATCGTTCTGGTCGCAGGAGTCGGGACAGAGACATGGTGCTCCACCGGAGAACAGCGCAGCGAGCAGGAAGATCTGGTCGGCGATGTTGAAGCCACCATCTTGGTTGGCATCACCACGCCTGAAGACAAGCGGAGTCGCCCCAAATGCATCGTGGTAGCGTTGGGCGAGAATCGTTTGATCCCCACCGAAGCCGCCGAATTCCCAACTGGTAATGATGGTCTTACCACCGGAATCGGTGTTGTAGAAGACACCGGTGATGTAGTTGCCCTCTGGTCCAGGTGAAGGAATCCCACCACCAAAGACACCGTCATCGTTATTCTCCCAGATGGCACCCGCCTCGGGTCCAGCAGAATCACCGGTAGCCGGGGTCAGAATATCCTGCCAGTCATCTCCAGTGCCGAAGTCCTGGGTGTAGAGAGCTGCGACGAAGTCACTGGTATCGAGTCCGAAGCCGCTGTCGAGACCATTCATCGACGTGAAACTGTCGTCTCCGTCACCTGTGTCGTAGGTCGAATCGTCGTTTCCATCGCGCGAATCGAATAGCGAGGAGACGTGGGCGAATCCGAAGTGGTCGCCACCTTCGAAGTAAACATTCTTACCGTCGATGTTGGCCTGACCGATGGCATCACCTTCGGCCTGGTCGATGCGGTAGTCATTTGGAACCGTACCGGTCATGATCCACAGGTTGTTGACGCCCGCATCGGTGGCGCAGGGGTAATCCGCGATGGAGGCCCTCACCATTGCGACATCTGCGCCGACAGCCGTGAGCGCATCAAGCATTGCTTGACCACTATCGACGTCTCCGACGTCGCCGTTGTCTTGCAGGCCCTCCATCGCCAAGACGATGTCGGTCTGACCGGCGTACTGAAGCATCGAAACGTTGAGTGTGGCCGGATTCGGGCCGCTACCACAGTCACCGATGATCTCGTAAACATGATCTCCGTCGTCCACGTCGATGTCGACGTAGGAGGTGTCGGCGACCGCCGGATTGGCGATGCTGACACCATCTCTGGTGATCTCCATCGACACGAAGTTCGGATTCGCGGTCCAGTTCAGGGTCACGTCACCGGTGACGCAGTCTGCGTTACCAGAGACGCCCGTGGGAGGAATGCAGTCATTGACGGTCAGAATTCCAGCGCCGAGACCGGCCTGGTTGAAGGTACCGACACGGACCAGGTAACTCACTCCCGCCGTGGCGGAGAACTGGAGTTCCGCTGCAAAGTTTGTACACAGCGGGTTGCCAGCGGGCGGCGCAGTTCCACCTGGCGTGGTTGCACCGGTGTCCGCATCGTCGTTACAGGAGATGACGTTGGCTGGATCATCGCTGTTGCAGTCGCTATAGACCGCAAGACGGGTATCGAAGGTGTTTCCACCGCAGGTCGAGACCAGCACGTTGCCGGTGCTTCCAGCGGTGAAGCAGTAAAACAGGTCGTTGAAGATGCCGTCGTTGCCGATGTTCATGGCGCATACGGCAGGATCGAGATCGGGTCCGGTGGTCAAGACGGCGTTGGTGATGTTGATCGCGGTGTCTCCGACGGCGATCGCCTCGGCACCCTCGAACCAACTGTTGGCCGGAGCGGTGTTGAAATCACAACCGGCGAAGTTGATCACTGCACCGCCAGCATCGAAAGCGGTGATGAACGTTTGCTGCACCTCGTATGCGGTCTGGGGGTCACTCTGGTAACTGGTCGCCGTACCCGGAAGGGTCGCCACCGGATCGCCATCAACCTCGACCTCGTAGGAGCCGACGGGGCCCACAGGAGCCCAGGTCATATCCCACTGGGTGGTTCCTGGAGTCTGCTGGCAGACGAGGTTGGAAACTCCACCGCCACAGATGCAATCACCAGCATCATCCCAGGCGATGTCCATGATCCACATGTTGGTCGGGAAGCCGAGGTTCACCATGTCGATGGGATTGGTCAGACCACAGGCTGGAGCGAGAATGTAACTGGCACCGATCTGGTCGGTGGCTGGATTGGTCTGGGCCGGATCGGGAATTCCCATGAACAGGCTATTGCCAGCGGCTTGCCCATCGGGGGTGAAGATCTCGACGACGAGTGTCTCGCCATCGAGACAACCGACGAGGGTGGTGGCAGAACCGGCGAGCACTCCATCCGGATCTATGATGCCGGTTCCGAGCACGAAGTTGTAGATTTCATTGCCCACGACAGGGACCTGGAACTCTTCCTCGTAGAACATGGTCATGCCGGTCAAAGGCCCGACCGCTCCACCGTTGATATCGATGTGTAGGCGCACACGCACCGGTTGAGTCGTCACACCGGGGTTGGAACTGAAGACGGTCGTGACGCACTTGACGTCGACGTTGTCAGTGACCGAGTAGTTGTTACAGAGATCGTAGGCGCGGTAGTAACTGTTATCGGCATGGAGTCCGCCTGCGTTGCAGGAGACCGCTCCTCCGAAGGGTTGGTTAGAAGGTACCGGAACCAGGGTGGTCCCGGTCGTGGCGGGACATGCGTCCGCGAAGAAGTAAGTGCATTGCGCGCTCGGAGCGGCAGCTCCTCCCGATTCGCCGACGGCGAACAGGGTGTGCCCACCACTTGCCGCAGGTGTGTAGTTGAAACTGCTCATTCCGCCGGCACCCACTCCAGTGACAGTTGTGAGCAGGTTGGCTGGATCGATGACATCGAGGTAAATACTGACGAAGTCGTAGAAGATGTTTTCGTCCCACGCCATCAGCACTTCATCGGTTCCCGTGGACTGGTCAGGGGTACAGGCGAGGTTGCTCACGGGAATCAGGTTGCTGAACTCGAGCGTCATATCTCCGGTTCCAACTCCGGTGCCAGCATCCCAGCCACCGATGCGGATGTGGTATTCGGTTCCGCTGGTGACATCAAAATAGGGAATAAGAGAAGAGAATCCGGCGCAGCCCGCTGCATCACCATTACAGGCGACCTCAACCAGAGCACCGCAGCCGCCACTGTAGACGATAATGTCGGAGTCGAAAGTGATGGTGTTACAGGTCGAAACAGTCAAGATGCCATCTTCACCTGCTGTCCAGCTGAACCAGATATCGCTGAACATACCTCCGATGGCGGTGCCCGCGCAGAGAGCATCGTTGACGGGGTCCGCACTCTGGGTCGCGGCGGTATTATCGATCGCTTGAACCGTAACACCGACTGCGAATGGAATCGTATCAGCTACTGCACATTCGTCCTGCGCAATGGCAACGGTCGGCATGGCAAATACAACTAGCACTCCCATAATAATTAGAAGACGCATCTACCTTTTCCCTTCGGTGCGGACACGGAGAGAGACCCACCCCTCACAGGTGAGAATCCGCAAAAAATTGAATCAAATTTTCTGGTACAGGTTCCCGATTGGAGGGGCGAAAACCCCTGCCTACACAGCTATGAACCTCTGTATCGGAACCATCCAGCCCAACATTGCAAATTTACCCAAGGTATCGGCCGGGTCAAGGGACCGTAGATCCAATATCAGATACCTCTGGAGCCAAATGCCGACCATTCAGGGGCAGCCGGGAAATATGTCGCACTCAAGCAGGTCAGAAGTGGTCAAATCGGCTCCACAAGCGTCCGGAGGAGGTGGATGTGGGGAATCCGGGATGAACAGGTAAGACAGCAGAAAAATCGCATCAGCGAGGTCCAATCCACCATCGTCATTGCAGTCACCGCTGTCTGAGCAATCGAGAGATGCATTTCCGGGCAGAAACAAGGCCTCTAGCAGCCAGATGGCATCGGTCAGGTTGCGAGCGGAATCCCCGTTGGTGTCGCCCCGGATGAAATGAGTTCCGAGTGGATCTCCGATCAGGTCGATTCCGACATGAATTGCCGAATATCCAAGGTCTGAGAAGGGGGTCGGTTGGCCGATGCCGCAGGAAGGTGCCGAGTGCCAACCTTCTGCAGTTTCGGGAGTTGCGTTCGAGCCCAACTCCAGCAGGTGTTCCTCCACGGTCGCCTCCAGCAGAGCGATTTCCACCACCAGGGTCGTATTGCAATCCACTTCCACGGGCCCGATGAGATTCAGACATAGGTGCTGACCATTTATTTGCGGCACCTGGAACAGTTGCTCGTGAAGGAGTTGAAGTGAACTGATCGGATTGATCGATCCGCCATCGGGATCATGATGGAGACGAAGAAGTAACGGCATGGTGACCGACCCTGGACCCGGGTCCGATTCCTTGATCGCGATCCGTACTGCCTTCAGTTCCAGACCGGTCGGGAGATTGAAAGGAAACTGGCAAGGTTCGTAGATGCGCCAGTAGGACTGCGCCGTGTGTCCGATGCCAGCGGTACAGACGGGCACTGCATCATCGATGGTGTCGGGGTCGCTCAGGTGAGAGAGGTGATATGCACCCTCGGCACAACCCGGGATCAGCAGTTCACAATTGATGGTGGGTGTCCATTGCTGGTCTGTGTGGCCACACACCTGCACCAAGATGACATCGGGGAAGTTAGCAGACGCTCCGAACCATTGTCCCGCAGATCCTGAGGCGGTCCCGGCAAGTAACCCGTCGATGCGGATCTCTACGGTCTCGAGGCCTGGATTTGCATCCCAGGTCACCTGGACGTTTCCTGAGACGTCTGCATTGCAACTGAAACCGTCGATGGGTGGCAACTCTTCGGGGCATTGGGAGCGTCCCTCGATCGCGAAGAGGTTGTTTGACGAGTTGTCGACGATCCATATCGAGTAGACACCGTAGGGATCCGCGGCGGGAGCAACTGCCGGACGCGAACTCTCGATGCCGTTGATGAAGAAACCGATCGAAGCCACTTCCAGCGGTGCCAGGGGTACATCGGTGAGCGGGTTGACGGTGGAGATGGTCGTCACACGCCCGGCGAAGTCGCTGCCATGAGGAATCTCCAGATGTCCACAGTCACTTCGAAAAGCGACACCGTTTCCCGCCCCCGCGGTGTCGGGATGGAGCACGCTCGGTCCCAGGTAACTACCATCGTCGATGGAGATCCGATCATATTGTTCGCCGGCGATATCGACGGCCCAGATGCCGTCATCTCCATCCCAGGCCAATCCCCCGACGAAACTGGTCACCTGTAGACCGATCGAACCGACCAGAATCGAATTCGATCCGTCCAGGTCGGTTCGCCATAACTGGCTGGGCCCGGGCGGAGCGAGGATTCCCCAGTAGAGTGAATTGCCATCGGTGGTGATGCCGGTGGTGGTGAATCCAGGAGACGGATGAGGAATCGTGCCGATCGGTTCGAGGGTCAGGGCATCGTAGGCCCAGCTCTCGGGGCTGAACAACTCGACAACGATCACTGCCGCGGTTCCCCAGGGGTTTGGCGTCGGAAGATAGCAACATCCCAGAGCACTGGAGCCTTGCAGGGGAGCCGGGCCAGCGACGATGTCACCGGGGATCACCGAGGCGACAAGAATGGGTCCCGGGGGTGCTATCGGAACTGAACCCAGGGTCGATTGAGCCGGGCAGATCGAGCCGTACAGCCACACCACGGCCACCGTCATGCAGGCCCTCAGGATAATAGAGACTCGGAGCAACATAGCGACTCGCAGCCCTTGGGGGTCCATGTGGTGGATCGATAGACTCGTTTGCAAATAGCGCCAGTAACAGAAGATAACCCCACTGCTAACCTGGCGCGAATGACAGGATAGTTCCAGGACAGGAAAGACAGGAAAGACAGGTGAAACCAGCATCGTCATCCTGGAGGAACAGGGGCGCTCTCTCCTATCGAGAGAGCGCCCCTGCTCCATCACACCCGCTTTCCTTTTTAGCAATCGTTGTATGTCACGCAGTCGAGGGCATCCGTATCGGTTCCATCTTCACCGCAGTTACCCGGACTGGGCGGAGCCGGTGCCGGGCCGCCACTGAAGAGAGCAGCCAGGGTGTAGATGGCATCGGCGATATTGAGTCCGCCGTCATCGTTTGCGTCGCACGAATCGGCGCACGGCCCGGCCGGGCCGCCGCTGAAGAGCGAGGCGAGGGTGTAGATGGCATCGGCGATGTTGAAGGAGCCGTCGGCGTTGCAATCGCCGCGCTGGAACTCCGGTCCTGAAGGGCCGCCACCACCACCAAGGGCCGCGATGTAGCGTGCTGCCAGGTCGGCCTGGTCGCCGCCAAAGCCACCAAATTCCCACGACTGTGAGATGGTGTTGCCAAATCCGGGGTTTGTCTGGTAATAGGATCCTGTTCCGTAGCCAGCAACCGCCTGGGTCCACAACTGTGCGGCGTTCGCTCCCGCGGTTCCGGCCAGAGCGTTGAACCGGTCGGTCCAGTCATTTCCTACTGCGTTCGCCTGGTTGTAAGGAGTTCCACTCATGTCAGAGGTGTCGAGTCCGAAGCCGGTATCGGCACCATTCATGCTGAGGAAGGAATCGTCACCGTCGAGTGCCGAGGCCTGATCGACTCCGTCGTAGTCATCGTAGGGGGTCACGAGGTGAGCGAATCCCCAGTGGTCACCGGCTTCCATGTAGACGTTCGTTCCGAATTCAACCGCCGCTGCAAGAGAGGCCCCGTCAGCGGCTGTGATGCGATAATCGTTGGGGTAGGTGCCGGTCATCATCCAGGCTCGCTGGACGGTTCCGGTGGTGAGGCAGTCCCAGCTACCTGGTCCGTTGCTGGTGGTGACGTAACTGATTCCGAAGCCATCGAGAGCTTGTTGCAGTGCGCCGACACTGTCGATGGCATCCGGGCCCTCGAGAGCAAAGATCACATCACTCTCACCTGAATAGACGGCGACATTCGCTTCGGCACTCTGACTGTTTCCGGCAACGCCACTACAGACCCCTTGCACCTCGTAAGAATACGTGCCATCGGCGAGCGTCTCGATGAAAGAAGTGTCGGTACCCGGTAGGGTGGCGATCAATACGGCATCCCGGAACACTTCGATGGAGTCGAAGGAATCTCCGTTCCAACCGAGGATGACATCGCCAGTGGTGCAATCGCTGCTGGCGTTCAGGCCCCCCAGAGGCGGACACAGTATCTGTTCGATGGTGAGAGAGCCGGTGCCGCTGATGCCAGCGTAATAACTTCCCACTCGCATGGTGTATGTGGTGCCGGCGGTTGCGACGATCTCGACGAACGAGAAGAAGACCTGACAGCCGGTCACCAGTGCCAGAGCGTCGTCGCCGTCGCAGGCGATGGGTACCAGGTTGTTGCAGTCGCCTTCGTAGACCATCAGGTCGGTGTCCCAGCCGGCAGGATCACAGGTGTGGATCCAGTAGGTACCGTCCGCGGAGGCATCCCAGCTGTACCAGCCGTCGTTACTCATCGTGCCGAGCAGGGCGCCGGGGCACAGACCTTCATCGTAGGGTTCGGCACTGGTGGTGTAGGTAGTGGTGTCTATGGCGTTGATCCCATCGAACACAGCGATGGCTGTGAAAACTTCATCGCCGTCGATGGCCGTTCCAGCGCAAATCGGATCGGTAGCACAATCACAATCGTCGCAATCGGTGGTGCCATCGACGTCGTTGTCGATGCCATCGTTGCAGATCTCTGGACTGGGGATCTCCAGAGTCACGGTCAGGTCCCCGGTTCCGGCCACTCCGAGACCCCAGGAACCGACCCGCACGATGTAAGTGGTGCCGGCGGTCACGTCGAGGAACTGAACGTGGCTGTAATAGGTCTGGCAACCGGGAAGGCCAGTATAGCCATCGCCGCTACAGTCCAGTTCGATCAATGCGGTGCAATCTCCCTCGTAGATCAGTATGTCGGTGTCCCAACTGGTGGGATCACAGGTGTGGATTCCAGCGACGCCGTTGATATCGGGAGTGAAACTGAACCAGATGTCCTTGTCGAAGGTTCCCGCGCCGCCACTAGGACATGGGATTGTCGGTAGCGGTACTGCAGACAAACTGGCCAGGGAGTTGTCCATGAAAGCGGTGTAGGTGCCGGTACCGGTGATCGGGATGTCGGTGGCTCCGTCACACTCGTCGTTGAGAGGGGCAACACAAGGAGGGATACCAAAGGGACAGTCGAGAACATCGAAGCAGTCGATGAGGCCATCGACGTCGTTGTCGATCCCATCATCGCAAATCTCGACGTTGGAACTCTCGAGGGTGACGGTCAGATCTCCCATGCCGCCAACTCCCACTCCCCAGGAACCGATGCGGAAGGTGTATGTGAGTCCGGCAGAGACGTTGAGGAACTCAACATGGCTGTAATAGCTCTGACACGGAGCCAGTCCGCTATCAGTATCGCCGCTGCAGTCCAGTTCGATCAGCGAGCCACAGGTGCCCTCGTAGACGAGCAAGTGGGTGTCCCAACCGATCGGATCACAGGTGTGAACTCCCATCACGGCATCAAATGTGGGGGTCAAGGTGTACCAGACATCCTGATCAAAGGAGCCGGCGCTTCCCAGTGGGCACGGGATGCTCGGGAGGGGTTCTGGCGACAGGCTGGCGAGGGTTGTGTCCATGAAGGCGGTGTAGGTTCCCGGCACGGTGACCGGGATGTCGATGGCTCCTGTGCATTCATCGTTGACCGGTGGCACACAGGGAGCGGTTCCGAAGGGACAGTCGACCGGATCGAGGCAATCGATCAGTCCATCGCCATCGTTGTCGATTCCATCATCGCAGATCTCACTGCTGACGCTGGTGAAGTTGATGTTGAGATTGCCGGTGCCGCCCACTCCACCATAGTTGCCGATGCGGAAGTAGTATGTCACTCCTCCTTGCACCATCAGGGGTACTTCCAGTTGCGAATAGAAGATCTGACACACAGCATTGGCCGGGGCATCTCCATTGCAGCCCACTGCGATCAGAGCCCCACAGCCACCGGAGCCGTCATAGACGACCAGATCGGTGTCCCACCCGGTCGGGTCACAGGTATCTACCATCAAGGCACCGTCGGCATCGGGAGTGAAACTGAACCAGATGTCGGCGTTCAACGCACCGAGGACGGCGCAGGGAATGGTGGGATCTGGATCGATGCCAGTTGTGGCCAGGGTGTTGTCCATCGCCACCTGGTAGAAACCGTACCCGGTCACGGCAATCACCTCTGCAGAAGTACACTCATCTCCGCCCTGGGCTGCCAGCGGAGCACAGAAAAACGCAATCATCGTTGTGATCAGTAGTGACTTGTTCATCGTGTCCCTCGACTTCCTGCTGTGAAACGGATCGCTGCAGTTCCACAAAGCCACACCTGTCGGTGTGAATCGGTGAGCCGCAACCCGTCGATATTTGTTTTTTCGAACCCAAGCACCGCGAGAGTGAACCTCAATACGAGATGGACCCCCTCGACGATCTTGGTTCCATATTAGTCATGAGAATGGGGGAGTGCGAGGTCGGTGCTGTGGAGGGCATGAAGTAAAGAACAGGGGGCCTTTTCCTGGCGGAAAAGGCCCCCTGGCGCAATGTTATCGCTTGTGCCTGCATCTACGGGCAGGGCGGGAAACTTGCGCAATCGAGCGTATCAGTATCGTCGACATCCACGTCACAGTCTGTCGGTCCCGGATCAGACGGAGTAGGACCTCCGCTAAACAGCGCTGCCAGAGTGAAGATCGCATCGGCGATGTTGAAAGCACCATCACCATTGGCATCACAGGCGTCTGCGCAGGAGCCCGCCGAGCCACCCGAGAACAGCGCAGCCAGGGTGAAGATGGCATCGGCGATGTTGAAGGCACCGTCGGCGTTACAGTCTCCGCGACCAAAGAGCGGCCCTACCGGCCCGCCACCGCCGCCAAGAGCTGCGATGTATCGGGCGGCCAGATCAATCTGATCTCCGCCGAATCCACCAAACTCCCACGACTGGGAGATGGTGTTGCCATACGGAGCATCGGTGGCGTAGAAGATCCCGGTACCGTAAGCCTGAACCGCATCGGTCCAGATCTGTGCGGCGTTGGGTCCTGCGCCTCCGCCAAGAGCGTTGATCCGGTCGGTGTAGTCAATGCCTGCGGAAGCCTGGTTGTAGGCAGTTCCGCTCAGGTCAGAGGTGTCGAGTCCGAATCCGCTATCGGCACCGTTCATGCTGAGGAAAGAGTCATCTCCATCGACAGGGGGGACCCCTTGATCGACTCCGTCGTAGTTGTCGTATGGAGTGATGAGATGGACGAATCCCCAGTGGTCTCCCGCTTCGAAGTAGACATTGGTGCCGTTCTCGACCTCTGCAGCGAGGGCCGCTCCGTCTGCTGCAGTGATGCGGTAATCGTTGGGCCAGGTCCCGGTCATCATCCAGGCGCGGGTGATGGTTCCACTGCCGAAGCAGCCCCATTCCGCTGGCCCCAGTGTGGTGGTGACGTAAGCGATGCCGTTGGCATCGAGGGCGGCTTGAAGTGCCGCGACGCTGTCGATCTGATCCACGCCTTCGACACCGAAGATGACATCCGATTCACCTGCGTAGGAGGCGACGTTCGCCACCACAGTTTCGGCACCACCGAAGTTGCCAGCGCAGATACCCTGTACTTCGTAGGTGTAACTGCCTGGAGCTAGAGCCAGATCAACGTAGCTGGTGTCGCTGCCAGGCACGGTAGCAAGCAGTACCCCATCCCTCACCAACTCAATGGAGTCATAAGCGTTAGCAGCCCAGTTCAAGGTCGCATCCCCGGTGTCACAATCAGTAGTGACGCTGAGCCCGGTCATCGGAGGACAGGTGAGCGACACGATGCTCAGAGTTCCGGTGCCCACGAACACACTGTAGGTGCCGATTCGTATCATGTATCTATTGCCGGCGACCAACTGAAGTTCAATCAGGGAATACCAATTCTGGCAGGGGCCGGGAAGGATAAAGGAGTCGCCGTTGCAGGCGATCTCGTTGCCCGCAAGATTCGCGCAGTCGTCGCCGGCGGCGGTGAGGTCATAAATGATCACGTCGGTGTCATTCCAGCCGATGGCTCCTGGATCACAGGTGTGAATCCAGTAAGCGGCAGTTTCGGTGGCCTCATATTCATACCAGCCGTCAAAGGCCATGGCACCGTTGCCGGTACCAGGGCAGAGAGAGTAATCGACAGGGGGATCGGTGCTGGTGGTGAAGGGTTGGTTATCGATCGGATTGGCACCGTCGAACACCTCGATGGCGACGAAGCACTCATCTCCTGTGGCGATTCCGGTGCAGCTCGGATCCGCGAAGCAATCCGAGTCGAGACAATCGATGGCTCCATCGATGTCGTTATCGATGCCATCATCACAGATCTCCGGAGTGGCAATCTGCAAGTTGACGGTGAGGGTTCCGACACCACCGCCGGTTCCAAGCCCATACGAGCCGACACGGATCCTGTAAGTCACTCCGGCGCTGACACTCAAGAACTGGATGTGGCTGTAGAAGGGCTGGCATCCGGTGAGAACATTGCCATCTCCGTTACAGGCGAGTTCGGTCATCGCGGTGCAATCGTTGGTAGGATCCTCGTAGACCAACAGGTCGGTGTCCCAAGCGAGTGGATCACAGGTGTGAATTTCCGCGACCATGTCCTGGTCCGGGACGAAACTGAACCAGATATCGTTGTCGAACTGACCCATGACAGCGCAGGCAATGCCTGGCAGCGGATCAGCACCGAGACTGGCGCTCGTTGAATCCATGAAAGCGGTGTAGATACCGGCTCCCGCGATGGGGATGTCGACGGCATCGACGCACTCATCGTTGGTCGCAGCGGGGCACGCTGGGGTTCCCTGGCAGTCGAGTATGTCGAAACAGTCGATGAGACCGTCCCCATCGTTGTCGAATCCGTCGTCGCAAATCTCGGGTCCACAGAGACCGACCCCGATGCAGTCAGGATCGGCGCAGTCGATGAGGCCATCGGCATCGTTATCGGCGCCGTCATCGCAGATTTCAGCTCCAAGGGCGATGAAATCGAGAGTCAGGTTGCCGGTTCCGATGGAAGCAGCAGACCAACCACCGATCCGAAGGTAGTAAGTGTTTCCTCCGGTTACCGCTATCGGATTGGGGAACCATGAGTAGTAGTTCTGGCACGGGGGGAAGGGGGCGGGAGCATCTCCGTCGCAGGCGATTTCAACAAGGGTTCCGCATCCTCCGGTGCCATCGTAAAGGGCCATGTCAGTATCCCAGCTTGCTGCATCGCAGGTGGTTGCCGTGATCGCTCCGTCTGCATCAGGAACGAAAGCGAACCAGATGTCGGACCAGAAACCACCCATGACAGCACAGGGAATCACCGGGAGCGGATCGACTCCCGTTGTTGCAGTGGTGTTATCCATCGGAACGATGTAGGTCCCGAAACCGGAGATGGTAATCACATCTGCAACGTCACACTCGTCTCCGCCTTGCGCCCACAGGCCAGTGGCGGAAAAAGCGAGAATGGTTGTGATCAAGAACAACTTACGCATTCGTTTCCTCGACTTCCCGTTTGTTCATCGAGTTGCCAGCAGGCACACCACAGGAGCACACCTGTCGGTGTGAATCCGGGAGCCGCAACCCGCAGTGATTTTCTATTCTCGAGCCCAAGCATCGGCAGAGTGAACCTCGATATGAGATCGACTCCC
>Ga0310122_10001197_pt1 | contig 16647 bp, 15 predicted proteins | sample CB6_Bottom_1051__FD_203503 | JGI IMG/M metagenome (GOLD analysis project Ga0310122, IMG submission 203503) | Marine microbial communities from Western Arctic Ocean, Canada - CB6_Bottom_1051 | ecosystem: Environmental > Aquatic > Marine > Oceanic | place: Canada: Western Arctic Ocean | collected...
CGCCGGCACGCTCACGGCAAAACGTAATCAACTTGCCATCGGAAACTACTTTGACTTCCCAGTCGAAAGCCTTGCCGATGTCATCGGCATGCAGCAAGAGCGTCTTCACTTCTCGCAACGCGACGATGCGCTTGTCCGAGCCAGCAACCGTCACAGTCGTCACGGCTGCGAAACTGTTTTGTGCCGAGAAGACAACAACAAATGCGATCGCAATGAGTTTCATTCTTGTACTCCGAAAATCGTGGCTGAAGTGTCTCGATTGCAGAACGACACCTCCGTCAGATTAGCATACCGCGACGAGCTACGATAATGTGTATGTCTAATTACAAAACCAATCCGTTGGCACAAGCAAGGGACATCCGATGACAACCAAAGCCTTTCTGTTTTTGCTTCTTGTGCTGCCATCGACGACGCTGCAAGCCGACGAGGCGAGAAAGAAACGTCCACCGGTCGTGCTGACCGATGCCGCTCGGAAATTGCATGCCGAGTGCATCTTGATCGATGGTCACAACGATTTGCCGTGGATGATGCGCACTAAAGCCGGCTCTTCGTTTGATCAAGCCGACATTTCAAAGTCACAGCCGCAATTCCACACCGACATCCCACGGCTGCGAAAGGGAGGGCTTGGAGCCCAATTCTGGGCCGCCTACGTTCCCGTTTCGCAAATGGAAAACGGCCGGGCCGCGCATTATGCACTCGAACAGATCGATTTGATTCACCGAATGACGCGTCGTTATCCCGAGACATTCGAATTCGCACGTTCGGCCGACGACATTGTTCGAATTCGTAAGTCGGGAAAAATCGCCGCCATGATCGGAATCGAAGGAGGCCACGCAATCGAGAACTCATTGGGATTGTTGCGGATGTATTACGGCTTGGGAGTCCGGTACATCACGCTGACTCATTCGAGCACACTGGCATGGGCCGATTCGGCAACAGACGAGGGCAAGAACCAAGGGCTGTCGCCGTTCGGTGAGGATGTCGTCCGAACGATGAACGAGTTGGGAATGCTGGTCGATATTTCACATGTGTCCGCCGAGACAATGGAAGACGTGCTCAGAATCAGCACGGCCCCCGTCATCGCATCTCATTCTTCGGCATTCGCAATCGCTCAGCATCCCCGAAATGTACCTGATGACGTGCTGGTAAAACTCAAGAAGAACGGCGGAGTTGTCATGGTCAACTTTTATTCGGGTTTCGTTGTGCCGGAATCAGCCAAACGGATGGCGGGAATGTTTGAGGTCAGACGCCAATTGCGAAAGAAATTCCCGAACCAAGCGGACTACGACAAAGCACTGCGGCGATGGCGCAGAGATAATCCGATTGATGCGGGAACGATTCACGACGTCGTCGATCACATCGGCCACATTGTGAAAGTCGCGGGAATCGACCACGTTGGAATTGGCTCGGATTTCGACGGAGTCTCGAAGTTGCCCGATCAACTGCAAGACGTTTCTACTTACCCGTACATCACGCAGGCGCTGCTCGACCGGAAGTACACGCCAGAACAAATCCGAAAGATTCTCGGCGAAAACCTGCTACGCGCATTTCGCGGAGCCGAAAAAGTCGCAACTCCGAAAAAGGCTCGCCGTTAGCAGTCGCCTTTCGCTCCACGAAAGTAGCGCCACTTTCGCGGAGCGAAAAGGCGACACTGCATACTGTGAACGATTGCCGTGATTGGCTATTCTCGAATTTACGAAAACGAAACGAAAACCAGTTTGGAAACGGAGTTGACGATGGCAGTGACATTAACAGTTCACGGTGCCGAGCAGGACCAGGAACTCGACATTCAACTTCATGAATTTTGTATTGGCCGCGATGCGACGTGCAACTATTCGATCGACAGCGACGGTATCAGCCGATTCCATTTCGTGAGCGTGATCAACGATGAACGAGTCACTCTGAAAGACGATCGAAGCCGCAATGGCACGTATGTCAATGGCCGCTGGTTGCGTGGAGAACTGGAACTCAGCGACAGGGATGCTATTCAAGCCGGTCCGGCACGCTTTACGATCAACATTGCCGATGACGACGCATCCGACTCCGACGGAAACGAGACCATTGCTTTCGACGAGGGAACTCATCTCAACCAACGCGTCAGCGAGCGTCTGAAAGAACTGAATGACTAATGACGGAACCTTTGATTGACGTGGCTCGCCGGCAAATCGAGTTTGCTCGCAACTATACCCAAAGTCTGTTGGAAGACATCGAAGACGATGACTGGTTTCGCATGCCTGACGGGTGCGTCAGCCACATTGCGTGGCAAGTCGGCCATTTGTCGATGGCGCAATACATGTTGACTCTGTTTCGAATGCGAGGAAAACTGCCGGAAGATGAAGAATTGATTCCGAAAGTAATGTTGAAGAAATTCATCAAGGGTTCGGTCCCTGATCCTGATCCCGCGAATCATCCGCCATTGTCGGAAATCCGTGACGTGTTTGGTCGTGTCTACGATCAATTGATGGCGGAACTACCAAATTATCGTGACGATGACCTGCAGGAATCCGTCGTGGAACCGTATGTCGCGTACAAGAATAAGTTGGGCTCGTTATTCTTTTGTGCGTCCCACGAAATGCTACACGCCGGCCAGATCGGGCTAATTCGCCGGCTGCTCGGGAAAGAGAGAATTCGATAATCGGTCAACCGACAACGTCCGTCGATCGTCTGGGGCGAGACGGTGATTCTCACAGAATTCGTCGAAACGCCAAATCTATTCCGACCAGCTCTCGCGAATCAGTTTCAGCTTGCGTTCGACGGTTCGCGTTGATCGGTTCAGTTTTTCAGCGATCTCGTCGTTCGAAAAACCTTCCATTTTCCATCGGGCAATCGACCGCAACGAGTCGTCGGCAAGGCATTGCAACCGTTGATTGGTTTCTTCGACCAGCATCGCGGCAAATTCCGGAGTGGGTTCGTCACCCATGATTTGTGCGAATGCGATGTTGGCGGAATCCTCGGAAGATCCCATCACCGAGTCACCTCGCACGATTCCGCCGCCACGTTTCTGCCGGCGTTCGTGATTGATTTGGTTAATCGCTTTCCTGGCTGTCATGACGACCAGCAGCCGCCATAACCCGTCGCGGTGTGCGAGTTCCGGAAATCGGCCTTCCGACACGCCCACGAACAGGCTGTTGAACACGTTAATCGCGACATCTTCTTCGTCGAATGCCCGTCTGGGAATGAATCCCAGTTTACGTTTTGCCAGCCGGACAATGCTATCGAAGTAGTATTCCCACAGCTTTTGAGCCGCGTCTTCGTCGCCCGTCCGCAATTCCTCGATCCATTCGCTAACGGGCTTCGAGTCGAAAAAGCTCGACGGTTCACCTTCGGTATTCCTCAGCGTACATAATAGCCGTGGACCATTGCGTTCGAACTGCAGAATGGTGCCGTCACGGATCGTCGTATTTGATATCTCTTTACCGGCCACAAACGTTCCGTTGGCTCCAAAACTGGCGCAGGCCCATTGTTTGCCTTCTTGAGAAACCACGGCGTGGCACCGCGAGACACGCTTATCCAGCAGCCGTACGTCGTTATCCTCCGAACGGCCGATTTGTATCGTTTGCTGACCACGAAACCGCCACTCGCGCGGAGTGCCCTGTCGATCGGAATCGAGCAACGTCAGTGTGAGTTCCCAGTCCGCGAGATTTGTACTATCTGACATAAATTTAGCGCTGCGTTACGTCGTCTGAGTCTTGTGTCGGATGCTCTGAGGATGAGAAAACAGTATCTCGAATCGGACTTCAAAATTCGAGACACGAGACACCGAATTGAGTATTGGTGCGCGAATCAGCAGTCGGGAACGGCCCCGTCCCTTGTCGCAAATCACTTGGCCATCCAACTTACCTAACCGTTATGAAGGCAACAATGACTGCCAGAATTGCGATCTGTGCAATGAAACACTATCGCTTCAATCCACACGATCCGATCTTCAAAAAATGTGAGGCGAAGATCGCGTTCTAAGTCTTCGTCAACAAGAATCCGCGACGGATGAGGGCACCGTTCCGGCGGTTTTGCAGTTTAGAATAGGTTGGCTCGCGCAAACACCTTCATCAAGGTGGTTTCGTCATTTGAGCGACTATTCATCCTCTCGTTGCGGCCAAAGAAAATGATGTCTTTTGGTAGGGTTGAGGAAACGCAATGGTCGCGTCTATTCATTGGCTGACGAATTCGTGTCGCAATGGGCGGAAACTAATCGTGGCGAGTATCGCCGCGAGTCTGATTCCTCTTGCAGCTTTTCAAGCCGGGGCCGAGGATCAACGAGCCGCCTCGAAGAAACCGAACCCACGTGCCGTTCGGCGGATCGCGCTGAGCGAGTTGCACGCCAACGTCGTGAAGGCCGCGGCCAAACCGGTTTCCAATTCGCAAAAAGTGGCAGCGTCGGATTTGGAAGACGTCGTGAGCTACGCGGTTGCACAAGCTCATTACCAGTGCTTCGAAAATGATCCATTTCCGTCGGCCAAAAAGTGCGGTGCCTGCCATCCGAAACACTACAAAGAATGGTCCGTGTCGCCGCACTCGTATGCTCAATTGAGCCCCGTTGCCAATACGCTGTTCATGGCGTTAAACGAGCTTGTCACGGGGACGATCGGCGATTTTTGCCTGCGTTGTCATACTCCCGTCGGTCAAGCGTTGCAAGAGCCGCGCACGCTTCCGAACGCCGACCGTCATCCAGCCGCCCGCGAAGGCATCACGTGTGTTGTGTGCCACCGAATCAATCAGGGCTGGGGTAAGATGTCAGGCCGAATGGCATTGGTTGCCGGTGACGTCGACCAGGTCGTCTACGGATCGCTTGGCAGCGAAATCTTGGAAGAAGTGCTGGCCAACCCCGACAAATACGGCGTGCTGAAAACAATGATGGACTCGGACGTACGCGGCCGGCCAATCCACTCGACCAGCTACAAACTGTGGCAATTGTCGGCACCCAGTTTTTGTGGCCAATGTCATGACGTGGTAACTCCCAGCGGTTTTCGTTTGGAAGATGCCTTCAGCGAATACGTGGCATCTCCGGCCGCGCGTGAAGAATGCACAACGTGCCAAGACTGCCACATGGGCAAGATTCAAGGGATGGTCTCTGGTTATTTCTTCGAGCCAATTTCGATGGTGGGAAATGTCGCCACGCCGCCCCGTAAGCGAACCAGCCATTATTTCGCAGGTCCTGATCATTCGGTCATTCATCCGGGAATTTTTCCACATAATCCCGAAGCCGTGCGTGAGGTCAACGAAGATCCTCTCGAATCCGGGCTCGCCTCGATTCGCGAATGGCTATCTTTCGACCACAAGGCGGGTTGGGGAACGGATGACTATGAAACCGAGGCGGCGAAGCACGAGGATTGGGTCTTTCCCGAACCGTGGAACGACACGGAAAAACGTAGAAAGGCGCGGTCAATTCTCAACGATCAATTCGAACTTTTGAATACGTACACTCACAAACGTGCCGAGGTATTAAGCATTGGATACCAGGTTGGCGATATTGAAGGCGTTGAGATGGACAGGAAAGGCGGCCTGCGCTTCAAAGTGAAGGTTTCGAACGGAACGACCGGTCACGGAGTTCCCACCGGATTTGACGCCGAGCGGCCCATCTGGTTGCAAGTCGTTGTTTGGGACCGCAACAACAAAGTTGTGTTTCGGTCGGGCGATCTCGATCCCAACGGCGATTACCGCGACGATCACTCGTTCTTCGTCCACAACGGCGAAATTCCGCGAGACCGGTATCTCTTCTCATTGCAATCAAAGTTCATCACCCGCAACGTACGCGGCAACGAACGTGAGGATATTTTGCCCGTGCCGTTTTCGCTCGATCCACTCAGCTTTAACCGGCCACTGGTTCGGCCATTCTCGTCACTCGGCCGGCCATTGGGTGCTCGAAAACACAAGCAGAATATCGAACCGCGCGGACATCGGTATGCGAAATACTATATCGCACCCAATCGGCTGACGGGCTGCGGTCCTTACAAAATCAATGTGCGTCTCATCACCGGGATGGTCCCCGTGAATTTGGTGCACGTCATCTCGTTCGCGGGCTTTCAATACGGGCTAACCGCCAAGGAGATCGCGGACCGGTTGGTCGAAGGACATCTCGTGTTGCATGAACGCTGCACGCAGGTGAATTGTCACGAGTAGCAGCATTGTTTTGGATCTTACTATGCCGGGGGCATTTTGTCTTGTCCACGCTTGGTCCTGGAAACGTCGCGGACGAACCAGGTTGAACCGGACATTTCAAAATGGCTGTGCCATAATTCACTCACAAACTCTTGGTTTGTAAGTCTTTTGCAGTTGATCTAGGCGATTGGATTTCGAAATGCAGATGCCACTCAGAAAAAACAATCGTGGTTTGGGATTCCTGTTAACGGCAGGGCTGATCCTCGCGGCAACCGGCTCGGTATCCGCTCAGGATGCCACAGCTCCGGCTGAACCAGACACACTACCGTTTGTCAGTGAAGTTGGGCCGGTCGAACTGCCTGCTTCCTTGACCAATTTCGGCCACGTTGCTGCGGCCGAGGCCAACGGCGATGCCCGCGAACAATACATGCAAGATCCCAGTGAAGACGGGATGGCACCGTTCGAGACGTTCAACCATTCGTGGTACCAATACGACGAAATCCCCGAAGAGGAACCGTCACTTATCTGGAAACTCGGCGACGGCGCGGCGGATGTCTTGGAAGGTCCGCTCAAACCATTGACCAAGTTGTTTGGATCGATCCTGGATTCCGAGCACCTCGAAACTCATTCACACATCGACGATCACTATCGCGAGCCGATCGATATTTTCCCGCGAGTTGCGCTGCCCGTCGAGTGGAATGAAAAGTACCTCGGCACGGAATTCTTGAAGCAGGGTGTCGAGATGCCCAGCGGAGCTGTCTGGCGACCCGCTCTGTGGATTTTCGGGACGAACCGGTCTGCCGTGCAATACACCAACGAACCGTTGATCGGTCAATCTTTCAACGAAATCGTGAATCGGTTGGATTTGTTCGCCTTCGTGAACTTGACGGGAACCGAACACTTGGTCGTGGCTTATCGCCCCTACGACGAGGAAACTGGACGCCAACTGCTGGCGGGCCGTGAATTTACATCATACGACCTCAAAAATGGGGTCTCGTTGGATGGCCTGAACACCAACTTGCAAAGCTTGTACTTTGAAGGCGACATCGGCGAGATGTTCCCCTATTGGGATCCTTACGACTTCAACCTGAAAGACTGGCGGTTTTCGGTCGGACGCCAGCCAATGTCGTTCCAGCGCGGCATCATGATGAACGAAGACTTGATCGACGCCGTCACGCTGACTCGAAATACACTCAATGGAAACGGCAATCTGAATCTTCGCGCGACGGCTGTCTTCGCCTGGAACAATGTCACTCGCATCCAGCCGGGCAATCCGAATTTCACGAATGCGAATTCCGATGCCAAGATCTACGGCCTGTTCACCGAGAGCGACTTCGCCTTTAACACGCTGAATATCGATTTCGCTTATCTGGAAGACGAGAACGTGATGGGCGATATGTGGTCGTGGGGCATCAGTTCGACACAGCGGCTGGTCGGCTTCAAAAACACATACAACACGCGATTCCATGTCATCAGTTCCTATGCACCGGATGGTGAAAACGGCGGAGCTGGCTCGGGAACAATTTTGTTCAGCCAAATGTCATGGACGCCGCACCACACATTCGACCTGATTTACTTGAATTCCTATTGGACGATCGACCAATACACGTCCCTGTCGCGTGGACCGCTGATGGGCGGCCCGTTGGGTGACGTCGGTTTACTATTCGCATCAGCTGCGATCGGACGGTTTGCTCCAGCGATTCCGAACACAACGCAAAGCGAAGCCGGAGCCGGACTGGGCTACCAGATGTTCTACGACGAGCGTCGCAAGCAGGTGATCGCCGAAATCGGCGGCAAGAAGAGCACCACCGGCGTTGACGATGGGACGTTCGGGGTCTTCCTACGCAGCCAAAGCGCCTTTGGCCAACACGTGATCCTAATCCTCGATGCCTTGGCCGCCGTCCGAGAAAACCGGGATGGCGTTGCGACCGGAATGCGGATGGAGATACTGTACACGTTCTAATACGTGTTAGGCGTGCTTCTCTCGGCGACTGTTGAATCTATCGCTTGAGAACCGTGGACTAGCGTCCATCATCTGATTTCATCAGCCGCGACGCGCTAGCGTCCTGTTCCTTTTTGTACACTGTCATCCACAATTCACCTTATCAAGCTCCAGCACCTCACGGTGGCTGGGGCTTTTTTCATTATTCCGTCTCTCTGTTTTCCAAATGGGAAAACCCTTTCTCACAAGCTGGGAAAGATATGAATAGTAATCGGGATATGACGAATCTGCCGATTAGGATGCTCTGTCCACTCGCCCGTTGAAATTCGGTGTTGATGATTGGTTCCGTTGAAGTTCAACCGCACCTTACGACGATTCGTAAAGAAGAAGATGGGGGGTTATGCGAATTCACCATTTGTCCCTTTCGCACGGTCTGGTTTGATTTTCGAGTTCGAAAGTCCCGCCGACCGTGTGCGGCAAATCAGGGTCAAGTAGCCATTGCCAGGACAAGACATCTTGCGTGAAGTCTCGCAAACAAACCATCCGCGACGCAGGGAGGCCTTGCGTCCGCTAATGATTAGCGTTTCGTAGTCGTGGTCGAGGAATGACGATGTTCGCGCATGAAGGTTTGATCAGCACAGTTCTAGGACAATTCCGTTCATACGTAGTCAAGGGCTTGGCGGGGGGAGCCGTCACGCTCACTCTTTGCGGCGGCGCGGCTGGTGCCGAAGAGCCAGAATTGTTGAAAAACGTCAGGCCGGTTGATTTGGAAAAACTTTACGACGCACCTGCGGCGGAATCAGCGACCGAGGTTTCGAACACGACCGAAAACATGGTCGTTAGCACTGACGTGAACGACGTCGTTGGGCAGGCTGTTTACAACGCTCATGCCTCATGCTTTGACGATGATCCGTTTCCGGCCGCCAAGAAGTGTGGCGTGTGCCACCCGAAACATTTCAAGGAATGGTCGGTTTCGCCACATGCGTACGCGCAGCTTAGCCCCGTATTCAATGCGTTCAACGCTGCTGAAACCCAGTTGCTGCATGGTACGTTGGGAGATTTCTGCATTCGATGCCACTCACCTGTGGGCATGGCACTGCAGGAACCCATCGGCGGCACGAACATGGACCGTTACATCACATCGCGTGAGGGCATCACGTGCGTAGTCTGCCATCGCATCAGCCAGCCCAACTCGCGCGGTTCGGGCCGCACATCACTGGTGGCGGGTGGGACGCATCAGGCCGTTTACGGCTCACTGGGCAGCGGAATCTTGGAAGAGGTGTTAGCCAATCCCGATGAGTACGGTGTGATGAAGTCGCAACCCGATCCGACCGTACGAGGCCGCGACATTCACGCCACCAGTTACAATTTCTTTCAGTTAACCACATCGGGATTCTGTGGACAGTGCCACGACGTGTTGTTCCCCTTGGGTTTCCGGCTGGAAGATGCGTTCAGCGAATACAAGGCATCGCCAGCAGCTCGTGAATGCGGACAGCAGTGTCAAGACTGCCACATGGGGACCATTCAAGGCCGTCCGTCTGGTTATTTCTTCGAGCCAACCGCTGTCGTCGGCAACAAATCGACTCGCCCCCGAAAGCGAACGAGCCACGTTTGGGCGGGACCGGATTTCTCGGTCATTCATCCAGGCATCTTTCCCCACAATCCAGAAGCCCAGCGTGAAGAAGGCGATCATTCGATCGACGCCGGCTTAGCGACCATGAGGGAATGGATTGTCTTCGACTGGAAGGGCGGTTGGGGGACGAAAGAATACGAAGCCGAGGCAGCCAAGAATAAAGATTGGATGTTTCCCGAACCGTGGCAAGATCCCGCACGCCGAATGAAGGCTCGCGACATACTTCACGACCAATTCGCGACGCTGACTTGGTACAAACGAAAGCGTATCGAGGTACTCCGAGAAGGATTCGGCCTGAGTCAGATTCGGGATATCCACGCCGACGAAAAGGGAATCCACTTCAAGGTCAACATGACTAATCTGACGCTTGGACACGGAGTGCCGACCGGTTTTGACGGCGAACGGCCCATCTATTTGCAAGTGGTCGTTTGGGACCGCAACGAGCATGTCATCTTCCGATCGGGTGACCTCGATCCGAACGGCGACTATCGCGACGACCACTCGTTCTTCGTCCATAACGGCGAAATTCCGAGAGACCGTCAGTTGGCCAGCCTGCAGTCGAAGTTCATCACGCGAAACATTCGCGGTGGCGAACGTGAGCAGATTCTGCCTATTCCGTACTCATTGAATCCACTGAACTTCGATCGGCCCGCAACTCGGCCGTTTACTCCGCTCGGACGTCCGCTGGGTGCTCGAAAGCACAAGCAATTGATCGAAATCTGTGGAGAACGTGAAGCGAAATACCATGTGCCCGCCGAGCGGCTGACGGGATGCGGCCCGTACTACATCAACATTCGTCTGATGGCCGGCATGATTCCCATCAACCTGGTCAAGACAATCGAGTTTACCGGGTTCGACTACGGTATGAGTTCCCGCGAAGTTGCCGAAGCCATTACCAAAGGCCAAGTGATTGTGCGAGAAGTCTGCGGTGTCGTGGAATGTCACTGCGAATAGTACGGCTGTTGGTCCGAGGGGGACCGAAACTTTCTAAGTGTTCGTGAATCAACAGTTTCTACAGGATGTGAGATACCGACATGGCTAACACGGTTCTAAGACGGATCTTTCCGAGACCCAAAAACTTGGTCCGAGCGGTGGCAACGGCTTTTCTTGGCGGAGCGATCGCGAGCAGCCCGATCCTCGCGCTAGCGCAGGACGTCATCGACAACAACAACGCGGCCGCATCCGACGTCCAGCAGCCCATTCCCGGTGTTGAGTTGATTTCGGAATCGTTCGGCAGCGAATACGACGGAAACATTCAGTTGTCCTCGGCCGAGATGACTCAAGACGGACTCATCGTCCCGACTGACGACATCTTGAATCTTGACAAGGTCTTTCATCATCCCGACGACGATCCCGGCTATGACCATTCTTACTTTCAAGAGCACGAATTCGAACATGAAGAGGCACCGTTGGGCTGGCAGGTCTGGGAACACATGATGGAGGCACTCGAGCTGCCTCACGAGCCATTGGTACATCTATCGAAAATGGTCACTGGCGGTAAGCACGACGGAACCGTCTTCACCGACCCCGACTATAGCCATACGTCAGACATTCCCATTGGCATCCAGCCCATCATGTCACGTCCGCCGCTTCCGTTGGGAGAATTCGGGCAGAAGTTTCTTGGCCGGGGGACGATTCAACCGGGTATCGAACTCCCCACCGGTGCTGTTTGGAGACCGGCCGTCTGGATCTTCGGTATGAACCGATTCGGGATTTCGTACCGCGACGATCAAAACGGTGGTGCTTTCCAAGCCGGGCGCAACTTCGGCTCGGTCGTTAACCGCCTGATGCTGTTCGGGCAGATCGATCTGACCGGCACCGAGCGCTTCTTCATTAGCATTCGGCCGACCGACCAGGAAGAGGGTGCGCCGTTGCTGGCCGGACGCGAATACACCAGCTACTTCTGGAAGACACACACGCAGCCGGGTGCTCAGGATATCAAGAGCCTCGATGGAACATGGCAGGGTGACTTTCAGAGTTTGTACTTCGAGGGCCAGTTCGACGAAATCTTCCCGTTCCTTGATCCTTATGACACCGAATTTTTGGATTACGGATTCTCCGTGGGCCGTCAGCCGATGTCGTTCCAACGCGGCTTGATGGTCAACGAAGACATGATCGACGCGGTGACCGTGACGCGAAACACGCTTTACGGCAACGGTAACCTTAACCTCCGCATCACCGGCGTCTTCGCCTGGGATCGCGTCACGCGGGTTGCTCCGTCGGTGACACCCGGAAGTCCGGCGGCATTGCTAGGCGGCGCGACCGGCTCGCAAACCGACGCCAAAATGTACGGAATCTTCACTGAGAGCGATTTCAAGTTCAACACGCTGAACGTCGACGTCGGTTTCATAGACGATCCCGACCCGGCTCACCGCGACGTGCTTGTTGCCGCGATCAGTTCAACTCAGCGGCTAGTGGGTTATCACAACACTTATAATTCGCGCTTTCACTTACTGGCATCGTTTCCGACGGAAGGCGAAGGCGTGACATTCGCTCCGATGGCTTCGAACACGACAGTCAGCGGCCAGGGCGTACTATTATTCAGCCAAATCTCCTTCACGCCGCACCGCACGGAAGACTTGGTCTACTGGAATACATTTGTCGCTATCGACCAATTCTCGTCGTTGGCCCGTGCTCCGCAGGCTGGACCGCTGGGCGACACAGGTTTGTTGTTCGCCGCCGCTGGTTTGGGACTGTATGCCCCCCCCCTGGCCACGGTTGCAAACACCTCGGTCGGTACCGCGATCGGCTACCAGATGTTCTTCGACACCAAAGAAAAACAGATCATCTGGGAAGTTGGAGGTCGCGAGGGCAAAGCTGGCGACGATCTGGAAGTCGCCGGTGCGATGCAGTACCAACAAGCCTTCGGAAAGAACTGGATCTGGCTGGTTACCGGATTCCTCTCCGCCCGCAAGAATACCGATGGCTTGTCAAACGGCCTGCGAACCGAGTTGCAATTGTTCTTCTAGCGATGGTTGCAAAACCGGGATGCCTAAATTCGTAGGGGCCTAATTGATCCGATGTTTGGTTGCGGCCAACGGTTGCCAGGCTATTCAATGGTGAAGCCGAACTTCATGAATTGTTCACTTTAGAAATCCGTTGCGCGATCCGATCCGGGCTGAGCCGATGGTTACAGGGCGGAACAGGCCGCCGGCTCCGTACCAGTCGTAGACGCGGACGGCGATGTGGGTTGTTTCGCCCGGTGTGATGAATTTGGTGATGGCGTGGCTCTTTCGTTCCTCGAAGGCCGTGGTCTTCGCTTTGATATCGCCACCCGAACCGGCCAGCTTGCCGTTCACGTACAGTTCGTAATGGTCTCGACGCCTTCGAATGAGACGTAGGCGGGCAATCCGTTCCAGTCCGCCGGGATGTCGACGGCAATCCGATACCACGCCCAGCCGTCCAGCTTCGGGTAACCCAGACCTTCCCACGCCTACCCGATGCGGATGTCCTTCCACGAGTCATCCAGCTCGGTGGAAGGAAGATGCCACTTGTTGGCCAGACCGGCGTTTTTCGAGTCCGTTTTGAATCGCCATGTCTTGCGGATCAGTTCGATCTTTTTCTCGTCGATCTTCTCCCGCATGCGACGAACGGTCGTGGTGGAAAACGAGTGCGTTGGATTTGGTCCGCCATCAAGATGCTGCACAAACGCATGAAGGAGCCAGCGACCGGCGGAATTTGTTCTTGCCGTGTGTTGTAAAGCACTCACCAGCAAGCGGCCTTTGCCGACGCACGTTTCGAAAACCAGACTGTGCGTTTTCACCCGGCGAATATCGTGGTTGTGCCAGAGCATCAGGATCGGATCGATCTGTTCCAGATAATTGATGTCGGGAACGACCGGCCCGGCGAGGTCGAAATGCTGTAGCTCGATCAGGAGTTGTCTGGGGATCGTGTCGAGCAACGGGTGAGTCGAGATGTACGGTGCGCCGCGCAGGAACTACTCGTTGCTCAGCGGCAGACTTGCCTTCTGTCCGTCCGGCAACAGCAAGACCCGACCGCCGGATTCAAGGTGAGCGATCAGGTCGCGATCGAGCCGGCTCGTGACGACAACGTCGCTTTCCGATTCGCCCGTAGCCACCGTCGCCAGACGGTGGACGTCACGACCCTGCGGTCTGGCGACCGCAGCTACAAACGGTTTTGTGTTGGGAAACATAGTCTTGGCGGATTCAGTTGAGTGCGACTCGTGCAACGCAACCGGCGGGGCAAACCAAAATCTGGCGAAACCAGACTTCGGCCTCACAACCACAAGTCTATCGCGTTTCGCCCCAGAGTGAAGAGCGAAATGATGGTTTGTCACAATTGCAACTGCGACTGCAAAAAGAACGGGAAGAATCGGAACGGTTCACAGCGATACAAGTGCCGACAACGCAGCAAGACGTTCTCAGACGAGCAAGAGCAGTCCCGCCCGCTCGGATCAATGCGGATCGACTTGGACAAGGCGTGCATGGCACTGTCCATGTTGCTTGAAGGAATGAGCCTGAGAGCAACCGAACGTCTGACGGGCATTCACCGCAACACACTTTGTGATCTGGTGTTGATTGCAGGCGAGCGATGCGACCGATTCACTGAAGCTGTTGTGCGAGACGTGCCAGTAAACGACGTGCAAGCCGACGAAATCTGGTCATTCGTGGGAATGAAGGAAAAGACCCGCAAGCGCCTCAATCACTCCGAAGACCTCGGCGATAGCTGGACGTGGATTGCTGTCGAACGCCACACCAAAATGGTTCTCTCTTACCACGTTGGAACCCGTGACGGTGACGACTGCCAGCACTTTCTCGACAAGCTGAATCGCGCCGTTATCGGACACTTCCAAATGACGACGGACGGATGGGGCGCGTATCGTCACAGCATGCCGCTTACGTTCCGATCGAACGTTGACTTCGGAATGCTGGTCAAGACATACCAATCAGCCCAGAACGAAACGCGGTACTCGCCAGCCAATATAATAGCCATCGAAAAGACCAAGGTATTCGGCAACCCGAACATGGAGAATGTTTGCACTTCGCATATTGAGAGACTGAACTTGACACTTAGGATGCAAATGAGAAGATTCACGAGATTGACGAACGGCTTCTCAAAGTCAATTGAGCATCACACGGCGATGCAATCAATCTTCTTTTGCTGGTACAATTTCGTTCGACCGCACATCACGTTGGAAGGCAAGACGCCAGCAATGGCGAGCGGATTGACACCCAGGCCGATGAAACTTCGAGAATTGTTGGAAGTCGCGACAGGCTCCAATTGAGGGCAGTAAAATGGATGATCAACATTCAGAAGAGTACGTAAAGCAGCTCGAACAACGATTGCGACTGAGTACGGACACAGGCGTGATTGCATTGATCATATTTGTTTTCGCCATTGGAAGTTTGGGGGCCTTTGCATACTTCAAAATGAGTGAGGCCGACGATGCAGTGGCTAGCCTCCGTACCGCCAACTCCGAAATCGAAACACTCAGGGCTGAGATCGATTCTTTTCGGCGACCGCGAATGCTCACTCCTGACATCACTTCTTTGCCGCCACTACAAACACCACAAAAACAGCGTACATTGAGTTTCTAAAATGCAGAGATTCTGGAAGTGACTGTGACGAAATGAGTTCCGTTTTCAGCACCGCAGAAGTTCAGCCACTACCCGACTTTGTACTTCGCGATCTTCTTGAGATCGCCTTCGATGCCGAGACCGGGCCTGTCGGGCACGGCGATTTTGCCGTGCGTGATTTGGAACGGCTCGGACAGGATGTCGTCTTCCAGACCGAAATAGGTGCTGTCGTTGGCCAATGTGTAGGACGGGCAAGAACCGGCGATATGAACCATCGCGGCTGTTTTTGGGCCCAGGTCGTGGCCGCAGTGCATGATGCAGGGAATGCCGGCAGCCTCGCACAGGACTCCGATCTTCACACAGGGAAGAATCCCGCCAGCGATGTGCGTGTCAGGTAGCAAGTGAGAAGCCGCTTGCTCTTGCAAAATCTCATGCACGCTGGCCGGATCGATGACGCTTTCATTCAGTGCAATCGGCGTCGATGATTGTTCTCGCAGCCATCTCGCTGTCGAAAGCGGTTCGGCGGAAATGGGTTGTTCCAGGTATTCCAGGTCGTATTCTTCCAGCCGCTTTGCCAACTCGGCCGCTTGCTCGGGCGAGTAAGCTCGATTGGGATCGATCCGTAGTTTCAATTTGTCACCAACCGCGTCGCGCACGCCGCGGACCATTTCCAGATCTTCTTGCATGTCGGATCCGGCTTTTGTTTTGAGAGTACTGAATCCTTGCTCGACGTAGAGCGAGGCAATCTCACCGGCTCGTTCGTAAGTCTTGATGCCCATGCAGGCGGCCAATTCGACTTCTGGACGGATGACGCCACCCAAGAGCTGCGCGACGGACTTTCCAGTGGCTTTGCCCAGAATGTCCCACAACGCCAATTCGATTCCCGACTTCAATCGTGTTTCCAAGAGACAGTCCTGATGGAATTGCGCGATGTTCAGCGGATCACGGCCGATGGCCCAGTCGTTCGCGGCGGCTTGCATCTTCCGGCCACTGATGTCGGGCAGGAAATTCACGTTGTGCTCACCCCAGCCAGCCAGTCCGTCGTCGGTATCAACTCGAACGATCGCGCTGCACGTTGTGGAACTCGTTCGCACATGCGAACGATACGGAGCGATCGGGTCGATCTGCGGTATCTCGACGATCGTGACTTCGACATGAGTGATCTTCATTCGCCTGAGTCCTTGTTTTTTTGATGTTGCCCTACGACAGTTCCGCCGTTTTTAGCACTCGGCAACCAACATTTCCATCAATCGGGCACTTCGTCACATCCAGACGCTCGCCTTACTGAAATCTGTCGCTTTGGCTATGCTCTGAGCCTCATCAAGTTCTTCATTGGATTAGGTATCGATTGTGGAAGGTGACCAATTTCAATCCGAGTCGCAAGAGAAGCGGCCCGACGATGTCGACTCCAACCCCGGTAGTCTGCAATCGGCAGAAGA
>Ga0310122_10001198_pt1 | contig 16643 bp, 10 predicted proteins | sample CB6_Bottom_1051__FD_203503 | JGI IMG/M metagenome (GOLD analysis project Ga0310122, IMG submission 203503) | Marine microbial communities from Western Arctic Ocean, Canada - CB6_Bottom_1051 | ecosystem: Environmental > Aquatic > Marine > Oceanic | place: Canada: Western Arctic Ocean | collected...
ATCGTTCCGTCGCACCTCTCGTTCCCAAGCTCAGCTAGCTCAGCTAGCTCAGCTTGGGAACGCGCACCATCGAAGCTCTGCTTCGAGCATATCACATTCACCGTGATTTCCAACATTTGCGAGAATCCGGACTTCGCAGGTGCAGGTCCCGAAACTGAACTTAGGAACCAAGGAAAACGGCGCTTCGCAAGTTGAAAAACGACGTCCACCAAATGCAGCACGGAAGAATTGGATTTTCTCGCCTTGGCTTTGTTAGACTGTGACTGCTCCATTCGCGAGCAGTAATGATTGCTCAGTGATAATTCCCTGTCATTGCTGAGTTACATTCACATCTTGATACACGAATCAGAATCACATCCTCAATTAGGTGCTTCCACCATCTGAAGGGCCGTTTATGAATGTTGAACTGTTGAATCACGTTCACGAAAAAATCACCGCGCTAACAGCCAACTTGGCGAAGGTCATCCACGGAAAACGGGAATCCATCGACATTCTGGTGATCGCCGTTTTGTCGGGAGGATCCGTGCTGATGGAAGACGTACCGGGTGTCGGCAAGACGACGCTCGCGAAGGCGTTGGCAAAGTCGATTGACGTGAAATTCAAGCGTGTGCAGTTCACTCCGGACTTGTTGCCGTCTGACATTTTGGGATCCTCGGTCTACAATCCGCAGGATGGTTCGTTTTCGTTTCGCGAGGGCCCTATTTTCTGCAACGTGTTGCTGGCCGACGAGATCAACCGGGCGTCACCGCGAACTCAGTCAGCACTGTTAGAAGCCATGAGCGAGGGACAGGCGACAATCGATGTCACTTGCCATCAACTGCCGGTTCCGTTTGTTGTGCTGGCAACCCAGAATCCGATCGACTTTCATGGAACGTATCCGCTGCCCGAAGCACAACTCGACCGGTTTCTCGTCCATCTGAACTTAGGCTATCCCGACGCTGAGACCGAAGTCGGCATTTTGTATTCGCAAACCGACACGCATCCAATCGACGATTTGGAACCCGTCGTGTCACAAGCAGAGATGGTTGCGCTCCAGCGGTCGGTCAAACAGATTCGCGTGGACCGCAGCATCGCGGAATACATGGTTGACATTGTTCACGAGACTCGCTCGGACCCGCGGCTGAAGCTGGGAGTCAGCCCGCGTGGATCGTTAATGTTCTTCCGAGCGGCTCAGGCGGCGGCGTTTGTCGACGGACGGGATTATGTCTTGCCCGACGACATCCAACGGCTGGCTCAATATGTCCTGCCACACCGTTTGATCCTGACGTCCAAGGCCAAGTACGACAGCACGACAAAACCACGGATCATCGCTGACATTTTGGACCACGTCCGGGTTCCCACATGAAAAACGGCCGACGTATTTCCCGAGGTAGTTTCAATGCCGAGAGGTTGAGGCGGCTGCCGAGTCGAAAGTCCGAGAAATACAGGCTCCACAACATCCTCGCCCTCCCGAAACATGGTTTTGATACTGCTCTTGGTTCGCTGGCCCACGCTATTCAAGGGCTCAAATCGCGACGACAGGAATCGTACGACCCGTATACATTTCAGTTTTTTCGCTATCTTTGGAAATTCAAACTGACACCCAGCGGCCGGTTCTTGTTTGCCGGAGTTTGCTTCTCGTCGTTTGGATTGCTGACCGTCTTGATCCCCGTTTATCAGTTCTTCTTTTCGCTGGTCGCCCTGTTCGTCGTGGCGTGGTTGGTCGGATTGATTTTCCGACCGAAGCTGGCGATCGAGGGCGAATTCCCGACGAAGGCCACGGCCGGACAACCGATCTCCGCACGGCTGCACGTCAAGAACGTGGGCCGAATGCCGGCGCTGGACGTCATGTTTGGATTCTCTAATCTGCCCAGTGCGATCAAGCCTTTGAATGCCGATGAAGTGGCACCGCGGCTGAACAGCGGAGAATCAGTGACGGTTTCCGTCGCCATCGAACCGTTGCGTCGCGGCTTGTACGAACTGTCTGATTTGCGAGCCTTCAGCACGTTCCCCTTCAATCTGCTCCGCAACGGTTCAGCCCGAACATCGACAGGATCGCTGTTGGTTCTGCCGTCATTTCAACAAGTGGCAAGTATCGACGTCCCGTTGGGAACCAAGTACCAGCCCGGCGGCGTCGCCTTAACATCAAATGTTGGTGAGTCGCCCGAATACATCGGCAATCGCGAGTACGTTCCGGGCGAGCCCGCTCGCCGATTGGATTTTCGGTCATGGGCCCGGCTGGCCAAACCGGTCGTCCGGGAATTCCAAGAGGAATACTATTGTCGCGTGGCGTTGATTCTCGACACGTTCATTCCGTCGAAAAGGAAAACGCCGCAGCGCGGCTTTCCGAATCTGGAGGCCGCGATCAGCTTGTCGGCGTCGGTCGCCGACGTCTTGTCGCAGGGCGAGTATCTGATCGATATCTTCGCCGCGGGCCCCGAGTTGTATGTCTTTCGCGCCGGACGCCATACCGCTCATTTCGAAAATATCCTCGAAATTCTCGCCTGTGTCGATGCGTGCCGCAAAGATCCGTTCGAAGTTGTGGCGCCGGCGGTCAGCGAAGAGTTGGGCAACATCTCAACCGCGATCTGCGTGTTTCTCGACTGGGATCACTCACGCCGCAAACTGGCGCGCGCGGTTGTCGAAGCCGGCTGTCGATTGAAAGTTATCATTGTTCGCGATTCCGAGACCAGTGAAATGTTCGATGGCGACGAGTTTCCGGATTACGACCAGTACTCAACATCCCACATCCGCGACGGCAACATCGAGGTTTTGTAATGTCTCCGCGCGTGATTGCCTTTTTGTTGATCTGCATCGAAGCGTTGACGCTTGCGGTACTCGGTAAGTCGTTCGTTTTTCCGTTTGTGATTCTCGTCGGTTCGCTGGCCGCCGTGACTTCAATTCTTCGGCTTCAATTGCGAGGACGACGTTTGCATTTGGCAATTGCCGGTTTGGCGTTGTTGTTTTTCGCGAAGTATCATTTGGTTCCGGCGAATCCGACCTATCAATGGGGATCGTTTCGAATCCAAGCGGGTCTGATCATTTGCCAATTCATGATGTCGTTGCAGGTGCTGCTGCTGTTTGTTGTTCGTGAAAACAAACGCGGATTGTCAGTCGCCGCGATTCCGGGCATGGGTGTTGTCGCCTTGGTGTGTGCGTCGGTCGTACGTGCGCCGGCTCGTGATCGTTTGGCTCTGCAATTGCTATTTGTTGCGTTCGCGTTGTTGTCAGCCGTCTATTCGGCTCGAACACGTACGGTTGTCGCGACCGCTCAACGTAGTACGAGCAAACGGCGACTCATCACAATGAGTGTGATTTCCGTCGCTGTCGCAATGCTCGGCTGGGCCGGTGCGCGGGCGATGTATCGGTTTGAACGTCAAATCGACGAATTCGTGACGTCATTCCTAAGATCTGACGAACAAACCAACACGATTGGCTTTTCCGGATCAGCAACGCTCGGCAGTGTCCGGCATCAAAAGAGTACGGCATCCGACAAGATTGCCCTGCGAGTCGTTTGTCAGAATCGGCCGGGCTATCTGCGAGGCAAGACGTTTGACAAGTTGCACCGTTCAGCGTGGACCAGCAATCTGTCGCAACGCTCGTTAGAGCCGCTTAGCGACCCGCCGGCCAATAGCCCCGATCTTCCAACCGGACATCGCTTGTTTGCACCGGATTCGGTGACCGCGGCACAGTGGCAAGTTGCCGTATTCTGGCCTGATCCGTCGTATGCAACGCGGCTATTCGTGCCGTTGGGAACAACTCACGTAACGGCCGCCGTTGAAGACGTCGCCGTTGACCGTGACCGCATCTATCAATCCGACGAGTTGCTGCCCGGCCGCCCCTACGCCGCGCTGGTGCCGACAAGCGACATCGAAGCCGCCGAGCAAAACATTGACTTTACGCCTTTGATACAACTCCCCGATGAACTGGACTCGCGCATCGATGAACTGGCCGCACGAATTTTCGCGGGTCGCACAAGCACGTTCGCAAAGATCGAGGCCGTCCGCGATTATTTCGCGGACAACTACAAGTACAGCCTTTCGATCACGATTCCAGAAGGCAAAGATCCACTCTCGCATTTCTTGTTGGAACACCCGCCCGCTCATTGCGAGTACTTTGCGAGCGGAACGGCGGTGCTTCTGCGAAAGGCAGGTGTGCCTTGCCGATACGTCACGGGATTCGTCGCGGCCGAGAAAAACCGTTACGGCAATTATTGGGTCGCCCGCAACCGCGACGCTCACGCATGGGTCGAAGCATACGACGAAAAGTCTGGCTGGATCACTGTCGAATCAACACCCAGCGCGGGAATTCCGGACGGAGAAGTCACGTCCAATACATCGCAATGGTGGGAATCAATCAAAGATCGCGCCCGCATGACGTTGGTCTCTCTGCAAGAGGGAGGAATCCCGGTACTCGCGTCGTTGATGGCAAAACTTCTGCTAAGTTGGCCCGTGATTGTATTGGTCGCGGTGATACTCGCGATTCGAATCGCGGTACTCTATTGGCGAAAACGTCGACGCGCCCGAATTCGTCAGAAACCCGAATTTCGCCAATTGCACCGATTACTCGAACAGATGGACGCCAAACTGGTCAAATCAAAACTCGTACGACATCCCGGCGAAACACTGAACCAATTCGCCAACAGAATTGAACCGAATCCACTGGCAACCTGGTACCGCGAGTATGCCTCCGTTCGATACTCGGGCAATGTACAGCAGGAACGAGTCACCGACTTGATCGCACGGATACCGAGAACCTGAGACCAAACTCTTTCGCATCGCAGCCTTCGGTTGCATAGGCCGAAAACGCATTGCAAGTACAATCCCATTGAACCGGCTCGCGAGACCTACGTCCGCGTGGCATCGCGCTAAGACAGTCGAAAGAACCGCCGCCCTTTAAGTTCAAACCGCGGCAAACTATCGGATTCAACGGCAACGACTTCCGCTTGAAAGTTAAGGCGGTCTTTGATTGATCGTTCGACGGACGTGACCAGTTCTCGAATGGTGTCCGGACCGATCGCCGCCGCCGGCTCGATTTCGATTTTCATGTGCTGCATCGAACGCACGATTCGCACTTCAATGCGGAACTCTTCAATGGCGTCGAACTCGCGCAGAATAGCTTCCAGACTTGACGGAAATACGTTGTTGCCCCGGATTGTGACCATGTCATCCGACCGGCCCAGAATTCCGCCCATCAATCGCATTGACTCACGGCCGCATTCGCACGGTTTTCGATTGGCTTGAACAAGATCACCGGTACGATAACGAATCAACGGCGAGCCAACTCGGCCAAGGTTGGTGATCACTAATTCGCCTTGGATTGTCTCATCTTCAATCCGTGTGTCGATGCGGTCGCCGGTTTCGGGATCGACGATCTCAGGAATGCACTCGGTTTCAAGGACGTGCAGGTTACCGGGACTCTCGACGCATTCGATGGCCAATGAACCGATTTCGGTCATGCCCCAATGGTCGAACAGTCGGGCGCCCCATTCATGCTCGATCCGTTCCCGAGTGGCCGGGATCGATCCACCCGGTTCGCCGGCGACCACCAACGCTCGGACGGAACTCTTGGCGAGGTCGATGCCTTCCGACTTGGCAACCTCGGCCAGTCGCAAGGCGTAGGTCGGTGTGCAACACACGACGGTTGCTTGATTATCTTCGATCAACGTTAGCCGCGCCTGACTCGTCATGCCACCGCCGGCCAGACATAGGTTGCCCAACCGGTTCGCTCCTTCGAATGCCGCCCAAAAGCCGATAAACGGCCCGAACGAAAATGGAAAACAAACACGGTCGTCGGTACGCAATCCGATGATCCGATAGATTTGGTCCCAGCACTCCATGAACCAGTCCCAACTGGCCGGAGTATCCAAACAACGCATTGGCGACCCAGTCGTCCCGGATGTTTGATGCATGCGGGAATAGTCCGCGACCGGGAACGTCAAATTACTGCCGTACGGTGTATTTTGACGATGATCTTCAACGAGTTCGCTCTTACCGACGAGTGGTAACGTTTCTAAATCCTGAATGCCGCGGATTGATGAAGCATCGACCTCAGCGTCCTGGTACTTGCGTGTCCAAAACTGGTTGCCCGGAACGATTTGCGCAAGAAGACCACGCAGACGTTCGGATTGCGAAGCCTCGATCTCACTGCGAGTGAATTCGTCAGGATGCGTCATCGTCTGGGATGATTAGAGGATTCTTGAATCTTGCGGATCACATCTTCTTGCCCTGTAAACTCTCTGACAATCTTGGCAAGAATATCAAGTGGCAAGAATATGAAAATGAAGGTTGTGTTTACATATTGAGGCACGATTCCTCGACTTTAATCAAGGCGTGGAAGACTGGGTATCCTAAGTGGATTCTTCGGGCTAATGACTGCGTTCGGCCATCCGGTTGAATCTTCAAGCTTGCGTAGTCGATGCGTCGATCAAATTCTCAGAGACCCTCATTTCTTCGAGCGGACACCAGGAACGCAACGTCATGTCAGTCGGCAGTAGGAACGATAAGTTGAAACTCGGATTTCTGACGGCGATCGGTGGCCGTGAAAAGGGATACGTCGCGGGCCTATTGGTGACAAACCAATTCGGACGCCCGCTGGAGTTTCAATGCACGACTCCGGTCAAGCCCAATCGCACGCAGCAGATTCTTTACGGGCCAACGTTGGTCCCATTCATCATGGGGGAATTGATCGCCCGTACGCTTGTCGAAAAAGTCGGGGTCAAACCCGAGTTGATCCTGACCGACCGGACGGAAATCCTTGACCTACGCAATCATGTCTCGACACCGATGTTTTGCATCGTTGAAGAATCAGAAACCGACGATTCCGTGACGATCGGACAGCAGACGTTTCGGGCGCACAGTTCATTCTTGTCAGATCATGAAATGATTGCCGAGCAAATCGCATCAATGCTGAGCCACGCCGACTTGGCCGAACCGCTGGAACGTGTGCGCATGGCACTACAAGAAACAATCTCGTTGGCGGCGGCCTGATTGATCTCGTGTGCTTCGTGTTTTTCGTGGCGTCCCATTGAATGGATTGCAGCAGCCGTGGACTCAGCCATCAACCACGAACAGCCGAAAACGCCCGTAATTCCGCGACCGCCGACTCAGTCGATTTCATTGAGCCTGACGGCGGGCATCTATGCTTCAGGGATGAACAGCGCGCTGAAACGGTCGCCGCGAGTGGAATGCGAGTCCGCGGACTTACTCGATCGAATTCGATACGTCCCGTCCTGGAAACCGCATTGGGCCAAAGTTCAAACACTGGGACTGACGTTTCCCGAAGGCATCGAATTCTTGCCGCCGCCGCCCCCGCCCAAGGACGAATCCAACGAGAGTTCGGCGGAATTGCATGCCGTCAAGGATTTGCCGCAGTCCAAGCCTGACGGCGGAACAAAGCGAGAGAGAACTGCGACCCGGTTGAAACCCCCTGATTCAACACTGTCAATTGAAGACCGCTTGTTCTACGTCTTGCAGGCACCGCTCGAAGCGATGCTGTCGGGACAAGAACTGATCATGCCATTCGAGCCGTTTGCTTTCCAGTACGAAGGCATCGCCTGGTTGTTCTCGAAGGGCTCGGCGCTGCTCGCCGACGAAATGGGGCTCGGCAAGACAATGCAGGCCATCACGGCCATCCGCCTGCTACTGCGTGCCGGTCACCTTCGCCGAATCCTGCTCATCTGCCCAAAGCCGTTAATCCCCAACTGGCGGCGCGAGTTTCAAATGTGGGCTGAAGAGATTCCTGTCGTCACGGTCGAGGGAAATGCGGCTCGGCGTAGAATCATCTGGACAATGCCGACGGCGCCGGTCTTGATTGCCAACTACGAATTGATGGCACGCGACTTCGATGCCTTCGAAGAAGACGAGCGTCCGAAATTCGATCTCGTCGTTTTAGACGAAGCCCAACGCATCAAGAACCGCGAGTCCAGCACGGCGCAAACGGCACGTTCTCTGGAACGCAAACGGTCGTGGGCATTGACGGGAACTCCGATCGAAAACCGGCCGGAAGAATTGGCGTCGTTGTTCGAGTTCCTGGAGGTCGTCCCACCTCGCGGAACACCCGACTTGCGGCAATTGAAACGCCTGGCGAACGATTACATTTTGCGGCGCACGAAAGACTTGGTGATGACCGACCTGCCGCCCCGGTTGGATCGTGACGAATACCTCGACTTGGCCCCGGCGCAACAATACGCCTATCAGATCGCCGAAAAGGAAGGCATCATCCAACTGAACGACATGGGCGACGAAATCTCGATTCAACACGTCTTCGAATTAGTCCTGCGTCTGAAGCAGATTACGAACTTCGATCCGCTGACCGGCGAGAGTGCCAAATTAGATCGGCTGACGGCCCACATGGAGGAAATCTCTTCCAGCGGTGGCAAGGCAATACTGTTTAGCCAATGGACGCGCTGTATCGATTGGCTTGACGAACGGCTGAAGCAATTCGGAACACTGGTTTATCATGGCGGAGTTCCCACGAAAAAACGCGAACCGATTCTGCAACAATTCAAGGAAGATCCCGACAGTCATCTGCTGCTGATGAGTTACGGCACGGGTGCTGTTGGATTGAACCTTCAGTTTGCCGGATACGTCTTTCTTTTCGACCGCTGGTGGAACCCGGCCGTCGAAGACCAAGCCATCAACCGCGCCCACCGAATCGGCCAAAAGAATCCCGTCTTCGTCACCAAGTTCATCTCGAAGAACACGATCGAAGAGCGGATTGATCTGGTCCTGCAACAAAAACGTGAGCTGTTCAAGGCGATTCTGGGTGACGGCGACGACACCAACGTCTCGCTGAGCCTGAACGCCGCCGAGATCTTCGGCCTCTTCGACATGAAGGCTCGCCACAAAAAGGGCACAAAACAAATCGGCCCCACGCCTTCGAGTGACTCAAGCCAGGACGCGGCCGCGTAGGGCGTGTTTTGAGTTGTTAATGTTGCCAAGCCGAATAGAATTCGAATTCACGCCCAATTCGCGTGAGCTGGCAATTGGCTTTTAGTCTTTCACTGAGACATCCGTGGCAGTCAGGAATTCGCCGTTCACGGCTGGATTTACAGTCTGGCGGATGGCTTGCTACACGATTTGTATACGTGTGTGACAAAGCCGGAAGAACTGTCATCCATTTACCGGCTGGCTGTATCGACGTCCGAGAAGGCTGTCGATGATCCGAATGGCGATTCTTCAGAGTAGTCGGTTTCAGTCATGACAACCACAGGCCAATGCCCTCGCTGTCAAGTTTCGCTCGTCACGAATTCGGAAACGGAAGCACTTGCCTGCGAGCAGTGCGGCGGGCAGTTCGTTGATGGTACCGCGGTTAAGTCGCAGTTTCTTGAAGAGGCTGCTGACGCCACGTCTGATCACGAGCGGTTGAATTGCCCCGTCTGTCAGACCGAAATGTCGGCCATGCTTCTGGGAGAAATAACGATTGACCGTTGTTCCGACTGCAACGGCGTATGGCTCGATGTGGGCGAAGAATTTCGTCCTGAAAATCGTGGCGCGTTACAACAACTGATGCTCTACAGCCTGTCGTTGCCCGAGCGGATTGTCCGCAGCACGGTCGGCATGGCGGCAGGCGCGGCATTCGAAGCCGCGTCGCTGTTGGTGCCGCAGTCGTTTCAAAGTGCAAAGACCTATCAGATTGTCGTGCGGAATTCGTTGTCATTTCTCATCGAAAACGTCGGCGGCGTTGAATCGAAATCAGAGAGCGAAACCACTGGCGACGATTTCATGGCCCGAAAGGCGGTTGGAAACTTCGTCGACTTGGCCGGCATGGCGACGCTGCACGTCTCGCCGTTGTGGATTCTGGCGATTGTCAGCGACGTGGCTTACGGGACGAAAAGCTATGTCCGCGAGCTTGCCAAGGAATTGGAACAACAAGGGCTGATTGATGATTCGTCAACCATCCATCAAGTTGACGATGTGCTCGAAGCGATCCAAGATGCGTCGGGTAACGCGGCCAGTCTGTTCGATACGCCGCCGCTTTCCGTCGATCAACTGCGGGAAACGCTCAACGAAACGCGTGCGGCACTGAACTCAGCCGACTACGCCAGCCTGATGCCGGAAGCCGAGTTACGACAATACTGGGACGAAATGAAGGGGATCGCGGCGCGTGACGATGTCAGCTTGCTGGGCGTTTCCGGAGCACTGGCAATGAATACTCTCGGCAAGCTGAATACTGTTTCCCAGGGAGCATTGACGGGGATTCAAGTCGTCGGTGGATTGTTCAACCGGCATGTCATCGATCACTATGTCACTTCGCTGAAGACAATTCACGAGCAGGGCCTTTTCGAAACTGTCCGCGACACTTCGGCTCCGTACGTCGAAGCCGTGTGGAACAACTTCTCGGACGACCGGCCGACATGGACCGAAGAAGTCGTCACCGGAAAGGCCATCGTACGCGGGTGGAAAACGGTTTCGGGTTGGTTTACCGGACAAAAGGAATCCGACAAAGCATGAGGTAGTTGTCACAGAAAGATGCATCAAAGTAGCATGAGCCCCCGGCTCGTGTCAGCTCACGGGCCGGGGACCCATGCTACAGCGGACACGCGACTTTCGCGCAAAAAGTCCACTCACTAAATTAGTTGCCTCCTGATGCCTAAGTTTGGGATGCCGCAACAGAAACTCCAGTCACCAACACCTGCCTACCGCGTTCGATCAAACTTAAGACGGTGCGGCGTTTGTTCGATGTTGCCGGCTCGATCGGTCGCGAACGCGACCACCTTTCCGTCCTTCGGTGTGTTGAGTTCAATCTTCCAGTCAACCACACCTGCCGTCGTTGGCTCGGTCTTCGCCGGACGTCCATTGACGGCGACCGAGTCGATCTCGCCATTGTCATGCGACACGCCTTGCACGATCAGTTTTCCATCTTTGTGACCGATGGATGTCACGATGGTTGAAGGAGGCAGATCGTCGACGGGATCGAGCAGCTTTGGAAATTCGACGTCAGAAACCTCGGCCGCTACCGACTCGTTGCCCGTAAGCGGCGGGTGCGACTTGTACTTGTTGCCGTCGTTCAATAAATCCTGAGCGCGAGTGCTAACAACTTTGGCATGCCGGCCTTTACCGTGAAAGTCGTGCAGATAGATGGGGACGCCTTTCGGCGTACTCGGTTTAAGTCGCGGTCCGCCGCCGAGGTTGATCAGCGGCCATCGGTCGTCGCGCTTGCGTCCCAAAACCTTGACGTTGCGAAAGTGCGACTCGGCGTCGCCGCTGGCATTGTTCGCACTCATCTGAATCAGCGGCATCTGCCCGCCGTATCCCAAACCCGAAAACGTCAGCCCGTCGACGGTAATTTTGCCGTGTTGCAGACTGCGGTCATCCAATCCCCGGTTGAACGGTTCGGTGTTCGTGGATGCGATACTTAGATTGCGGTAAACGTGATTCTCAAACCACGGTCGATAGATTCCATACGCTCCGTGATCGATCTTGACGTTCTCGATCAACATCGTCGGCAATTGTGCTCGCAACGCGTAGTGGGTCTGCCAGAATTTCAAGTCGCTAAGACGATGAGGATGCCGAGTATCGGGTCCGACGCCGTCCGTTCCCGCCAAAGCCATCGAGTACAGTCCTTCGGTGTGCGATTCGTTGTTAGAAAAACGCGTGATCGGAATTGTCCGGATGTCGACAGTGCGGTACTCGCCGTCCGGCATGCGGACTGACAAATTGCTATCGAAATTGCTGCGTTTCTGGCTGTCGTACCGGTAACCATATTCGTCGTTCTCGCAAGTGACGTTTCTCACGAGGGTGTTCTGCCCGTTAGCCCACCAGAATGCGGCGCCATCGTTGGGATCGAACGGCAAAACCTGTTTCGGCAGCCGTTTTCCTCGGTAGGCCTGCACGCCGAGGTTATGGTCCAACAAGTTGTTGACCTCGGTGCCGTCCTCTAGGAAGTAGCCATGCCCCACACTTTGGTAGCCAACGCAATCGCGAACGACCAGGTATTCGGTACCGTGAATCGTGACCCAGCGATTGTGCGAATCGACAATCGCCGCGCCCAGCACTTGGCTGCCACGCATCGTGTCGCCAACCAGATGAAAATGGATCGAGTAGCGGCCCAAGACACCTTCCTTTCCCAGATGAGCGAAACGGGCATAACTGATGCCGCCTTGGCTATAAGCGTGAAATAAGGTGTGTCCGCGAATTCCGTTCGGGTCGGCACTTTCGATGATGACGTTTCGTGACAGGTTGGCAATCTCGCTGCGGAATTCGCCCGAGCCGAAATGTTCGTATTCCAGCGGTTTGTCCAATTCGATCGTCGTTCCGTCGATGCGCGCGATGCGTCGCTCTTCGGTGCTCACGGAATCGGGATTGTTGCGAAACGTCCTGTTGCGAGATTGATGCTTCGAAGCGGTCACGATCACTTCGTCGCCCACGCTCCAGCCAGTCACAGGTTCGGCAATCGAAATTTTCGCATCGCCGGGCTTGGCATTGCTGCCGAGTTTGACCCAGGTTCGGCTCAGTGGTGCACCATGCAATTCCATACGGGCCGAGCAACACACCAGCGCCGGCGCATCGTCGCGATCAAGTCCTTTCAAATAGTGCAGCCGGATCCTTGCCGTATGTTCGGCAGGAATCGGCGCTTCTGGCGTACCGACTTCCAACGTCGGCATCGAACCAACTCGCGGCCCTTGCGGTTCGCCGGCAAAGTTGACGCCCTCGAAGTCGCAGGCAAAACCATGTTCGCTGCATGTCGCGCTATTCTGCACTTTCAGGACCGCAACGTTGAGTGATGTATCGCGATCGCGCGCAAAGCTCAGAGTACCGACAACCTGCAGCAAGCGGATGACGTCTTTGCTGTTGGCATCGTAAACGACGCGAGTTTTGCGGCTGACCAACACCCGGTCGCCCTGGCCGGGAACTCGCGCGGGCTTCCAGATCTTCGCATCCGACCACTGGCCGTCGGCCACGCTGCGGATCGTAAATTCCACGTGATGATGATGCCCTTTGGGCTGTCGAAGTTTCTTCGTGGTTGGCTCTTTGGCAATCCCCGTCGCCGCCAATGCCAACAGAACAAATACAAACATCGTCGTCGCAACTCGTCGAGCAGACATGTAAGCCTCCTTTGGAGGTGGAGATGTTTCTGGTCCTCGCACGAAATTAATGAAATACATGAGTACCTAGAAGCGAAATGTGCTGCAACTCATCCACCGTCGATAATGCCGTCACCATAAAGCCACGATAAAGTGCCATCCAAACATAGACTACGACAGGCTCGACAGTCGGCGGCGGATTTCTTTCAGTTTCTTCAGGTCAGACGTGATCATGTCAAGTTCGTGTTGCCGGGGACTGACAGATGTCGGTAGTGAGGTCTTTTCACTGCTTTGCAACTGTGAGCGGCAAGGCGCTAGCCACCGGTTTCTTCGCGTTTTGCCGTATCACTGGTGGCTAGCCCGGATTATTCGCGAACCCCTATGGCCAAGATGAATCGGCAACGCAGAGGAGCGAAGAACGCAGAGATTCCTTTCTTTGCGCTCTTCGTTCCTCTGCGTTGTCATCCCCGACCGAATTTGCGCGGTGTTTTGGGCAAGATAGCCGTAACCCGCAGTTGTAAAAAGGCATTACGGTCAGAGTAATCAAACTCTTGAATAATCCGGGCTAGCGCCATTCCGCTCACTTTCAAAAGACCCCACTACCCAGATGTCGTTAACGATTTTCGTCGCGATCTTTTCGGGTTAGGATCTGTTTGCTCCAGCAAGAACTGTATCCTGTAAGGTCCGGCCGTTTTCAAACAGTGAGGTAGTCTGATGGATCGTCGGCATTTTCTCGCAGTGTCCGCTTCGTCCGCCGCAGCCGTGGGATGTTCCGTCGAGTCGAAGCCGCAATCGGCGGCCAAGACGGCACGCATGCCAGTCAAGATGTACGTCGGCACCCAGCGACGTCCCACCAACAAGAAAATGTTGCAGTTCATCAAGCGGCATGGTGTTGACCACATCTGCGGATATCCGCCGGATCCCGGTGAGCGTGGTTATTGGACCGTTGAAGAATTGGTTCAGACGCGAGAACTGTGCGAGGAAAACGCGATAACACTCGACATCGTGGCGCTTCCGTTTTTGGAGTCCAGTCACATTGACCGCGAGAAACAGGGAGCGATCATGCTCGGCGAAAGTCCCGAGCGTGACCGCGACATCGAGCATGTCCAGAAAATGATCGAAGGCTGTGCCAAGGCCGGCATTCCGTCGATCAAGTACAACATGAGCCTGCTGGGAGTCCTGCGGATCGAACGCACTCCCGGCCGTGGCGGCACGACTTACAGCACGTGGAAATACTCGGCAGCGACCGCCGATCCGCCGTCGACGCGCGCGGGCCGCGTGACCGAGGACATTGCCTGGGAACGCATCACCTACTTTCTTGATCGCGTTATTCCCGTTTGCAACGAATACAAGATTCGGTTTGCCTGCCATCCACACGATCCTGGAGTACCCCCGGAAGGATTTCAAGGAATCTACCGCGTCCTGGGGACCGTCGAAGGGCTAAAGAAATTCGTCTCGATCCAAGAGAGTCCATTCCACGGTCTCAACTTGTGTTTGGGCTGCGTGGCCGAGATGCTCGACGAGCCCAACCGAGAAATCCACGACGTGATCCGGTATTTCGGTGAGCGGAAAAAGATTTTTAACATCCATTTTCGCAACATCCGCGGCGGACGTGATGATTTTCAGGAATTGCATCTCGACGAGGGCGAGATCGACATGCTGCAAGTGGCCCGCACACTTTACGAAGTGGACTACGAATACATGGTCATGCCCGACCACGTTCCCAAACACGACGACGATCCCGGCGGATTGCAGGGATTCGCGTTTTCGTACGGTTACATCAAGGCCCTGCTGCAAGCAATTCAGACGTATGGTTAAAACGTGTGAAGCAGTGACGTCCTTGTTTAACGGCAAGCCGAAGGCGACTGCGTTGGTTAACGGCAAGCGGGCACCGACCGGAGGTTGGTCGACGACTGCGTTTCGTAGTGTGAACTGGATTCCACGCGCGCAGTCGCCTTCGGCTTGCCGTTAAACGAAGCGAATCAAATTGGGAAATTGTTCTTGCTCAGATTCTGAGTTGAAAATGTTTACCATCAAAACCGAAAGTGATAATCGATGGCGATCTCGCCATAAATTATCTAAACCACGACCTCGAAGAACACGACTCGGATCTCAAGAAAAGGGGGTTCGCGGCAGCAGCATCTCATCGGAATTCCAAAGTCGCAAAGAGAGACAACAATGAATCAAACCCCGACACTCGACGTCTATTCCGACTACATCTGACCGTGGTGCTATCTCAGTACCGTGCGTATTGAAAAGCTGTGGGAAAAGTACGATATCGAGGTTCGCTTCGTCCATTATCCGCTTCACCCGGATACACCGGACGAAGGCATGACACTGGAGGCACTGTTCGCTGGCCGCAACATCGACATCGCAGCGTCACAAGCCAAGATGGTTGGGTTGATGAATGACGAAGGACTGCCGTATGGCACTCGAACGATGACGTACAACAGCCGGCTCGCCCAGGAACTTGCAAAATGGGCGGAATCGCAACCCGGTGGCTACGCAATCCATGATGCGCTGTTTCGGGCTTATTTTGTCGATCAGATTAATCTCGCGGAAGTTGACGAACTGGTTTCGATCGCTGCCCGGATTGGCCTTCCGACGGACGACGCCCGGTCTGTCCTTGAATCGAGATCGCAAAAGCAAGCCGTTGACGCCGACTGGCGACAATCTCGCGAGATTGGATTGACGGGCGTCCCGGCCTTTGTCATTGGTGAGCAATGTGTTGTTGGAGCGCAACCATTCGAAGTTCTCGAACAGTTGGTAGTGAATGCCGGTGCCAAATCCCGGAACGGCGGTGGCTCATGACCTCAAATGCCGGGTAAACCACTCGTTCGTGCGACGCCACATTTGCGGCGGAAAGACATGTCCGGTGTTTTCCTCGATGAAGCGCGAGGAATTCTGTTCAGAATTTGTACTCGCGTCGTCTCTTGCGATCGTCACGTGTCCGCTAGGACCACCTGGATCCAGCAAAGCGGCTTGATGAAACGAGGATGAAGCGTGCCGAGGCCGACAGATTGAGAAATCAGAAAACGAGTTGTTGTCAATTGCCTCGCACGTTCCGATTTCGCTTATGTTCGGATCAATTAACACAACCCATCATCACCAGAACCGGACAAACAGATTTTCCGGATTTTTCGAGGCAATGACTCGAACCACGATATTCCTCATAATCCCTATGATCGGACCTCGATCGCGAAAGATTTACACATTTGACCACTCTGTCAGGCACAGGAAACGTTCGTGTCTTCGCTCCCTTGCACCTCATCCGGAGATAGAAGCGGTGTTCCAAGCGTGACGTCGCTGATCGGAACAGTTTTTGCGGAATTGACGGCATGTTGAGAAAATACCCTCTCTCCTTTACGGACGGATCTCGAAATGCCTTCGAAATACCTACTCTCTCCGCTGATTCTTCTTCTGAGCGTTGCCGTCCCGGCTCAAGCTGCCGAAATTGTCTTTGCCGTTGGAAATGGCGGGACGATTCTCACCACGACGGACAGTGGTACGACCTGGACTGCTCAAACCAGCGGCACGACGGAAACCTTGCGAGGGGTCATTTTTGGCGATGCCAACACCGGTTGGGCGGTTGGAAGTCCTTTCAGTAATCCGGCTATTCGTAATACTACCGATGCCG
>Ga0310122_10001200_pt1 | contig 16632 bp, 17 predicted proteins | sample CB6_Bottom_1051__FD_203503 | JGI IMG/M metagenome (GOLD analysis project Ga0310122, IMG submission 203503) | Marine microbial communities from Western Arctic Ocean, Canada - CB6_Bottom_1051 | ecosystem: Environmental > Aquatic > Marine > Oceanic | place: Canada: Western Arctic Ocean | collected...
ATGCATCTGCATCCCTAGGGTTCAGTTCAATTTCCTTGCGGAACATTTCCCTGGCTTTTTCATATTTTCCAAGTTTGAAATAGACGCTACCTAAAGCTGATACAATAATTGCGTCGTTTGGAGCCAAGTTTACAGCTTGTTCCAATGTTTCAGCGGTGGAGTCCGTATTTCCAGCGCTATTGAAGAATTCAGCATCTTCCAGAAGATTGTGCAGCTTATTCTCCTGCGAATCATTTTTTTCTTCAATGCTGTGACTGTTCGCCTTTTGTTCGAGTTTGCTGCTGCATGTACTCAAGTTGTCCAACGCCAAGTCGTTTTTTGGATCCACCTTCAAGACACGCTCATAACAATCCTTTGCGACTTCAATCTCTCCACACTCATACAGGCAGCAACCCAGGCGCATCAAAACTTCTGTATCTTCCGAGTTGTTTTGCAGAATCTTATAATATGAGTGAGCTGCTTGCACTTTTTTATTGTTTTGAAAACAAAGATCACCTAGGAGTTTCAACGATTCCGTATGAAAGGGGTCGATATTCAGGGCTGTTTCCAGTGAGGATTCAAACTCCTCAACGTTGCCATCTTTTAGGAGAGCAATTGCCAGATAGGTCCAATACTCAGGCAATTCTGGGGCAAGCCTGCAGGCTTCCCGATATTTATCAATTGCAGCAGGATGGTTTCCGGATTGACACTCGACATTGCCCCAGGTCGCCCAAAGTTCTGCATTGGTCGAATTCGCGATAACTGCTACCTCGATGTTTTTTGCGGCACCAAGATAATCCTTCTTAAGATAGCAGTCGTCGGCTTTTTTTAGAATTGTGTCTATGCATTCCTTCATGTTTTTGATTGGAGTTGTTGGATGTCTGGTGTTTGCTTTTATTAAGCTAACAGTTGAAGAACAGTTTTGGGCATGGCGTTTGCCTGTGCAAGCATCGACGTTCCGCTCTGCACCAGAATTTGGTACCTGGCGTATTGAGTTGCCTCCTCTGCAACATTAACATCGTTGATTCTACTCATGGCGCTACTCAGGTTTTCCTTGGTGCTGGTCAATTGTGCGCTGGTGAATTCCAGTCGACTTTGGATTGCGCCGATTTGAGCCCGGTGGAGCGAAACTTGAGAGACAGCTTTTGAGACGAAAGCAAGCGATTCTTTGGCTTTTCTCAATGTTTTCAGGTTGGCCACTTCATTACCTTCATCGTCAGCACTTGGATCAACAAAAGCATAAGCCTCTGAATTCAGATCAACTGGCGGGATTTCAAAGGCGTTTCTGCTGGAATCAATGCTGACCTTTATGTTATTTGGGGAAAACAAGTCCACTCCATTGAATTGCTTTGTTTTGGCCCTGTACAGGAAATCCTTTAGCTGCTGGAATTCCATGTCATAAAGATTCCTGTCGGTATTGGACAACGTACCATCTTGTGCCAGCAGGGACAGTTCTCCCATCCGTGTTAATGCAGTATTGATTGTTTTTAAATATCCATCCTGAGTTTGGGTGAAAGACATTGCATTTGCAATGTTATCAAAAGATGAATTTAACCTTCGAAACTGTGATTCAAGTCTCGACGTGACCGCCAACCCGGCTGGGTCATCGGATGGCTTGCTTAATTTGGAGCCTGTTGAGAGGCGGTTAAGAGAACTTGAGAGCTGACTTGTGCTTACAGACAGATTTCTAGCTGTCTTTTCCGCAACATTGTTGGAATTAATAACCACGGAATGGGTGTTATTCTTGTCTCGCGGCTTGATTGTGGGTTACCCCCACTTTATCTCAGTAGTTGAAGCGCTGCCTGCGGAAGGGTGTTGGCCTGGGCCAGCATGGTGGTTCCCGACTGCACTAAAATCTGATATTTGGCGTACTGAGTCGCTTCTTCAGCAACGTCAACGTCGACAATCCTCGAGACAGCAGAGGTAAGATTTTCTTTCGTAACATTCAACTGATCGCGGGAAAAATTTAATCGGGCTTGAACTGCGCCAAGGCTGGCGCGGTCCACAGCCACACGGGAAATGGCATCTTTCACCAGGTTCAAGGCCGCCGCTGCGCTTGCCGTGCTTCCAATGGCGGAAGAAGTGGTGTCAATCGCAAAGGCATATGAGTTGTGACCGCTTATATCGATTGGCAAAGCATCAAATGTGTTGCCATCTGAGTCGATGGTAACCGCTAACGATGTTGAACTAAAAATACTAACACCGTTGAATTCTTTTATTGCTGTGGCGCTAACAAAGCTTTGCAGTTGACTGAATTCCGACTGGTAAAGTTCACGGTCATTATCAGACTTGGTTCTATCCAACGAGAGCATGGCCAATTCACCCATTCGGCGAAATGCCCCCTCCAGTGTTTTCATGAACCCATCCTGAGTTTGTGTCCATGACATGCCGTTGCCGACGTTAGACAGGGCAGACTCAACACGGCTGATTTGCCCCTTTAGCCTGGATGATACAGCCAATCCTGCAGCGTCATCCGATGGCTTCACTATTTTGGCACCTGAACTGAGTCTCGCGAGAGAGCGCGCCAGCATGCTTTGACTTTCATTCAGGATGTTGGTCGTCCTTAATGCCTCAATGTTTGTATTAATTATCATAACTATAAATTATTATGTCGGTTTGATCAATGTAACCTTTTGCTCAAAATCAGTTGCAGGTCTTTTCTGTCGGGGACGGCAGCTGCAGCCTTGTTGCTTTTAAGGATTTCGTCATATATTTCCTTTCGGAAGACGGTTACTTCCTTGGGGGCATTGACCCCAACTTTGACTGAATCCCCTTCGAGTCGAAGTATTTTCAAGAAGATTTTCCCATCGATTACGATGCTCTCGTTTGCTTTTCTCGATAAAACCAACATGTTTTTTTGTTAATACACGCATCAGTAAATTGCTCTAATTATTCAGGGGAAATGTCGTGGGCAATTCAACTGCGTTTATGGGGACGACTTGTTTTGCGACCATAGTGTGACGATTCACCAAAATGGGCCCTTTAAGATTAACCGTCATGGTTTGGTTCGGACCGTAGGTAACGATATTGAAAATAAGGGCGTCCTCGGAACTCTTAAGATCCAGGAAGTCAACATCCTCCTGGTTTAACTCAATTGAATACGATTCGAGAACATGGGCGGGCGGCACCAAGAGGAAGGCATTTTTTTTGCCCGTAACACCTTCCATCCAAAAAAACGGATTCAAGTCTGGCAGAGGTTGGAGAACGTATTCTTTTACTTCCTCAAACCCCAAAATACCTGACGGGAATGCCAGATTGAGAGGGAAAGAGACTTTCTCGCATTCAATTCTATTCTGCGCCTTGTTTTCCTGAAGCGTCAGCATACACCACAAACCCAGCACAGGTCATGCCAACCCATTAGATAGGTATGCCCATCAAATCATGCCATTCGATGGCTTTTACGATTGTGTTACGGGGAATCGGGTGGAGTGTTGAAAACTGACCGAAATATCCGGAATCAGTTGTTTATAAGGCAAAGAACCTTTTTGGGAAGTCTGACGGTTTGACTTTGAAAAGCGTTAAATGATTGGGAATTAAGCTCATGCAAAGTCCGGTTGGTGGCATCGCTTAAGTTTTCTTGCTCGGTATTCACACAGGAATGGTTGGTTTTTTCAATCCTCAAACGAGCACTCTGGGCAAGTCCTAGCAAGTGTTCTTGTTCGTTTTCCAACAAATTCAGCCTGTTTTGGATCAAATCACTAAATTTACTCCAATCTGTGCAGCGATCTAATACGTCGGATTGTAATTGTTTAGCGGGACCATGTGCTAGAGGGTTTGTAGCACTCTCATCATTGTTCGAGATGGTCTTATGTTGGGTTTTATGGAGCACGTCGGCAATAAAAGCAGCCAACTCGGCTGTTGTTGCGGTTTCATCAAATTCATTACCTCCAGCCTCAGGGTGTTTGAATAACCGTTCCAACCTCTCAACTGCTGATTTCGCTTGGGTTAGGAATGAGCTTTCAGTTTGCAGTAGGCAAATGGCATTCATCAGGCCAGCCAAGTCAGCATAAATTCCCCAGGTTTCCGCAGGAACGGAGCCTTCAAAAAAACTTTTTGCTCTGGTTTTTCTTGGTTGGTTCTCTTCGCCACGCTCTCCATTTCGCCGCCAAAACAACCCGCCAGCGGAATTATCCGATGTCCCCAAAGAGGCGGTTACATTCCTTGGCGTTAGGTTCGTTGTGACTGTCGTGCTCATAGTCGAATCAACTCACCCGTAGGTTCGGCAAAAACCAACAAAACTTTAGTTAAAATGGGGATGAAGGTTAGTTTTTGAGTCTCGCCATGCTTCCTTTCCAGACTAATCTAATCGAATCAAGGCGAAAACGGGCTTGGTCTAGGCTCTTCTCAAGGTTTGATTGCTCTTTATTTAACAACGACAATTCTTCCGGCCGGATGGTTGCATTTACTTTGGCCAAGCTTTCCAAGCGCTGGATTTCGCTTGAGAGTTTTTCGTGCATGACGCTGATGGCAAATTGTATCAATTCAGTGGCTTGTTTCGATGCCAGCGATTCACTGGCTTGGGTCATGGGTTGAATCAGTTTCCTGATTTCGGAGAAATCGGGAATCAGGTGGGCAGGGCCGTTTCGCAATGTGGTGGGCATCGTGATAAACCTCCCATCCTTGCCAATTTCAGGTTTGCCGCGATGATTGATAACGACCCGGATCGGAGTGGGCGGGAGAAACCTATCCGCATTCCATTCGGCTGGAGCGAGGCATTCCAGTACAAAAACAGACTCCATCAATAGCGTTGGGGTAGAGTCCGATTTCCAGTGTGCAAAGACGGCAGTGCCGACGTCCAAGCCAAGCAGCTGCTCGACACAGGCGGAGATGATGGGGTGATCCAGGGAGACATGCATCAGGTCATCTCTTGAAACTGCCCGGGCACGGTCAAATGTTAAAGCGACCACTCCGTCCCGGGTGCCGGGCAGGCTTACCGGCAGTCGACCGGCGTTGGTGATTCGATAGGTTCTTGGCCCGATGTCGTCGATTCCGAGCCCCATAAAATCAAAAAGCCGAAGGGCGAACTCCTCCAATTCTGTCGAGTCCTCACTATTATGAATCTCGCGGATCAGCTCATTTGATATCGCACTGGAGTGGGAGTTGATCTCAAGCAACTGGTCTGTGCCTTCCTGAAGTTTGACGCTGAGCTTCTTGCGACTTTCGGTTGTGTCTTCAATCAACTGCGGCAAATTGGACGGTGTTCCCCGGAAGCAGTGGTACAGTCGGCCTTCAAATTCATCCAAAAGTGTTTGGCTACCCAGAATGCTCTGCTCAAAAGCATTCAGTCCCTGGTGCAACCATTTGGTCAGGATTTCCCGGTTGCTCGATTTGCTGAAGGGGAGATAGATTTGGATGTTGTCCTTCTGCCCGATGCGATCCAGGCGTCCGATCCGTTGTTCGACCAATTCCGGATTCAACGGGAGGTCAAAGAACACCAGACGGCGGCAGAATTGAAAATTCCTACCTTCACTGCCAATTTCAGAGCAAATCAAGAGCCTTGCGCCGTCTTCTTCGGCAAACCAAGCGGCATTTCTGTCCCGTTGAATGAGGGTCAAATCTTCATGAAAAATGCCTATTTTTAGGTTCACTCTGCTTCTGAGCGCTACCTCGATTGCGATGACCTTGGCCTTGCTGTGGCAGATAAGCAGAACCTTCTCGGTTGCATTCTTTTGCAAAAGTTTCGTTAACCACACTATCCTCTTGTCATCGTTGAAGTCGTGGCTTGGCTCTGTTTCGGTGAGGCCAACGTCGAATGCGAACTCGGCTTGGCCAGCATCCTCAACGGAGGTCGTGCCGGCAGGGGGCAACGCAACGAGCTTGGCCAAGCGCTTGGGGAATCCGCGGATTGTCTTTCGTGTGTTGCGGAAAAGCACCCGCCCGGTTCCGTGTCTGTCAGCGAGGTCTCTGATTAATTTGTCCCTTGTCTGCCTGCTCAAGTTTTCGCCCTTGGCCAACTCGGATTTCGCCTTGGCCAAAAGGGATTCGCCGCACGGGAACTGTTCAAGTGCCTCGAGGTTCAGCGACTCGTCGCCGATGAGTTTTTTGCAAAGCTTTGCAACCGGCTTGTATTGATCGGTCTCCTCCTTGAATGCCTCGAAGCTGGAAAAGCGCGTGGGATCGAGCAGGTGCAACCGGGCGAAGTGGCTCTCCAGTCCCAACTGTTGAGGGGTGGCGGTTAACAGGAGAAGGGAACCGGCTCGTTGGCCAAGCCCTTGGGTGAGTTGATATTTGGCGCTTGGCTTGTCACGGTTCCATTCAAGGTGGTGCGCCTCGTCAACGATCAGTAAATCCCACGGGGCTTGGACTGCCTGTTCCGTTCGCTTGGCCGACTTGGCCAGCCAGTCGATGTCGGCAATCAGGAGTTGATCGTCTTCAAAAGGATTGAATCCGGGCTGGCCGGTTTCGATGGCGCGGCAGCGTTCCTCATCAAAAATGCTGAACAAGAGATTAAAACGGCGAAGGAGCTCGACGAACCATTGGTTCACCAGCGAGTTTGGGAGCAGGATCAACACCCGTTTAACCCGGCCGCACACAAGCATTCGGTTAAGAATCAGGCACGCCTCGATGGTTTTCCCCAGACCCACCTCATCTGCAAGCAGGACCCTGGGCAGCTGTCGATTCGACACCTCGTGGGCAACGAACATTTGATGAGGGATCAATTCGATTTTGCCTCCAAACAGGCCGCGAACAGGGGATTTGCGCCAATGAAACATCATGTTCATGGCGGTCAGGCGGAGTTCGAAAAGAGCGTTATCGGTGGTTTGCCCCCGCAGTAAACGCCCCTCGGGGTTTCGATCCGTCATGCTGGGATGCAGTTCCTGCTCGGGCAGGACAATGTTTTTTCCGTGATACATCAGTAGTCCATCAGACTCCGAAATAGTCGTCACGGTGCAGTCGGTGCCTTCTTGGCTTCGAACAGTTGCGCCAGCTTGAAAGCAAACGCGATAAAGGGGCGAAGACTCCCGGGAGTAGCGCCGTGTCTCTTCACAGGCGGGAAAGGAAACCACAACAGATTGGTCCTCGATCGATTGGATGATTCCCAGGCCAAGTTCAGGTTCCAGATTGCTGGCCCATCGTTGACCGGGAACCGGGGAGGGGGGGGTGTTGTCTTGATTCACTTTTTTGGCCAAGCCGCCGAGCGAATCGTAATGGGTGCGGGTCTTTTGAAAAAGACAATCCTAATAAATACAATCCAAGGGGATCGTTTCACCGCATTTACATTCTACAATGATTTGCGTGATTTTGTCGCCATCGCGGACGACGTTCACCTTGGAGCCGTGTGCGGCGTCGCCTGAACCTTCATCAGGACCACGGGGCTTGTCTGCGGGAACCTGGATATTTTTCAGCGGCTCAGCTTCGGCGGGACTGATTGTCGGCAGTTCAGCGGCTTGTATGTTTTTGAAACCGGTATCACTGCCGCTTCCCTCTGAAGCCGATTGCGAGTCCACGCTCTGCTGTTTCGGGGTAAACGCTTTTGAGTCTTCCCTTTGGGTATCAGCTTTCGCACTGCTGAGGTCACCGGTGGTTTTGGGAACAAATTCCGACATGAGTGCTTTGTGGGCGGGCTATTTCTTCTCCCGAATGATGATGGAAACGGACTTGCTGGAATGCGGTTTGTCAGGGGTCGCTTTTTTGGGGCCGTACCCAACCACTCGTTTGATGTTCGCAGGGTTCACACCGTTTTCATTGATCAATCTCTTGCGAATTTCAACCGCCAGCTTTACGGACTCTTCCCATCCGTTGCCTTGGGCGTCTGTGGCGGAATGACCCTCGATTTCTATTTCTACATCGTCCAAGGGCTCGCCAAAGCGGTCGTGTTCGCGACTCAGCCAAGTGCCGAGGCTGTCAATCACCACTTCCCCGTAGGTTGAGAGTTCTTTTTCGCCCTCACCAAAAATATCCCTTTGGGGCGTGTTGAAGAGGCTTACCTTCACTCCTTCATCGACAACCTCAATATGCATGTTTTCGTTTTCCTGGAATTCCGGGCTTTGCACAAATGACTTTTCAATGTCTTCGGTGGTTTTGCGCACCAGGTTTTTTGGGGTCAGGGCGGGCTTTTTAAAATTCGCCTTGCGCGACGAAGCGACATTCGCGTTTTTGACATCGATCATCCCCGGGGTGGCCTGCTTCATCACGGTGTTTGGGTTCTGGAAATACTTGGAGATTTCAGACATCGCCTCCTCGTCGACGGTGGTCAGCCACAGGCACATGAACAGGGCAAACAGCCCTGTCACGAGATCCGCATACGCCACTTTCCATGCACCACTCATTGTTCTCTATTCTTCAGGCTTGGTTCGGATCAGGATTTCGAACCGGCGGTTTTTCATGTCGCCGGGTTTCTCTGCGTCCAGCAGGACGGAGTCGCCCGCTCCAATGATTTTCACCACTTGGCTTTCTTGGACACCGGTTTTCAGAATCTCGTTAAACACCAGTGCTGATTGTTTCGCCGACATGCTCCATGGATCATCCACACCCTCCGGAGTGTGTCCGATGATTTCGATGGGGGAGCCTTTTCCGTTGTTCAAATTGTATCGGGCCAGCAGTACCCCAACGGAGTTCAATGCCATGACCCCGTAATCGCTCAAGGCGAGATCATCCCCGCTTGTCTCTTCAAACAGGTTTCGGTCAGTCTCGCTGAAGAAATTGATGAGCACCCCCTCATCCACGCGCTCCATCTTTATGTTGCGGTTCTCCCGCAGCTCCTTGTTGTGCATGAAGGTCTTGATGACCTCTTCATCGTTGATGCGTTGGTGTTGAAGCTCGACAGGCGCATCGCCTTTGAAGTGGCTTTCGCGTGCGGAAACAACATCGTCCTCGCGCATCTGGATGACACGGGTGGATTTCCCGGTGATCGCCTGCCAGGGGTCGCGGAAATAAGCGGATACGGATCCTTTGATCTCCTCGTCCTGGCCAAGGATCCAAAGCACCATGAACAGGGCAAACAGTGCGGTCACAAAGTCCGCATATGCCACTTTCCATGCGCCGCCAGCCATGATTATTTCGCCGTCTTGAGCATGGTTTCCAAATCGCCTGCGGAGGGTTGGAAGCGATGCTCAATTTCACGCCGGCCAATTTCGCAGGCAACCATCGGGGGCAGGCCAAGTGCAAATGCAACGACGGAAGCCTTGATGACCTTCAGGTAAGTGGTTTCGCCCTCGTTATAGAAATGGACATTGACCGCCAACGGGGCTATGACACCGTAAGCAATAAAAATGCCAAGGAATGTTCCGGACAAGGCCGCCGCGATCATCGAGCCCACCTTTTCGGTGTCGTTCAGGTATTGCATGGTGTTAATGATGCCCATGACGGCCGCAACAATGCCAAATGCAGGCATGGAGTCGGCAACCAGGTGCATCACATGAACCGGGGCGTGTTTTTCGTGTTCGATATGCTTCACACCGGCTTCCATGAGTGGGCCAATTTGTTCCGGTTTAAGGCGGCCGTCAACAAGGGGGCGAAGTCCGTCGCAAAAAAAGTCCACGGCCCTGTGGTTGGTGTGGAACTTGTCATATTTTTTGAACAGAGAGCTTCCCTCCGGGTTCATGACATGCTCTTCCAATGCAATCATTCCGTTTCGCCGGCCAAGCTGGAAGAGTTCGTACATCATCGTGAACAAGTCCTCGTAATCCTCCTTTTTGTAAGGGGCACCTTTCAGCGTGTTCAACGTACCGAAGACGATTTGCTTCAGAATAGCAGCAGGTGCCATGACGATGGCACAGCCGAAAAGCATCGCCCCGATTGTGACAATTTCAGCGATGTGAATCAAAAGCATCACGTGCCCGCCGGCCATGTAAAACCCGGCCAGACTTCCCCCGAGAATGATGATAAAACCTATTATTACTACCATGCGATTTTTCTCCTAAATACTTTTTGCACCTGTTGTTTCAATCCGCCTGATAAAGCTGCGCAGCGACAGGACGGCCTCTGTGTGGATCTGGCAAACACGGGATTCGGAGATTTTCATGATTTCCGCAATGTCCCGAAACCTTAATCCCTCATAATAGTAAAACGCGATGACCTTTTGTTGCTTGGGGTTCATCGAGGCCAATCGTTGGCGGATCAACTCCTGCAGGTCATGGTTCTCGGCCACGACACTCGGGTCGGTTTGTTTTTCATCCAGTGTCTGCTCAATGGCTTCATCAGAATCAACTCTTGCCCAGTGATCGTTGAAAGAGATGTAGACGCGCTTTTGTACCTGGTCAAGCAGTTCCCGATACTTGCTGACATCCAGGCTCAAATGATCGGCAATCTCTGCTTCCGTGGGGGGGCGTTCCAGATTGCCCGACAGTTCGTAGATGGCCTGCTCAATTTTGCGCATCTTCGCTGCCATCGTGCGCGAACCGCTGAATTTCTTCCGAATCGCATCCAGGATCGATCCGCGTATTCTTCTGCTGCAGTAGGCCTCGAAGGGGACGCCAAGCGCCGGGTTAAAATTGCGCTTGGCCATGATCAAGGCGGTCAAGCCAATGTTGCGGAAATCCTCAATCTCCTGTCTTAAGGATGGGTGGTACGCCAGCCGGTGAACCCACTTGACGACCATCGGGGTGAATTTTTCAACGAGTTCACTCTCCGTATGCTCCGTGTATCCCTTTTTGGGCAGCACAACCGGTTGCGCCCGCCTGAAAGAAGGTGGAAGATCTTTCTCGGGGATCATCGGTTTTTGAGGTGTTTTTCTCATTCAGCGGCGACCTCGGCTTCAGCGGTTGGTTCAGTGGCATCGCCTTCTGTGACTACGGGCGTGTCTTCGGATGCCGCCTCTTCTTTCTGCTTCAAGCCATCCAGAAAGATAAACGCCAATTGTTTTCTGACCGTCAGCCCCCACCATCTGGACAGCAGCAACCCCGCCAGCATGGCAATCGTCGCACGCATCAGCGTGGTGGGCAGGGGGTTGTCCTGGGCGTATCCGATGGCGAGCACGGCTATGAAACATCCGCCTGAAGTTATTGACATCATCAGTTTCACACCTACTTCCTGTAAACAACCACCATGGCTATACCTTGCCTCGCGCGGTCCATCAAGGCAACTTCGCTTGGTTTTCTGTGCGCCTCACCCTCCTCAAGATCAATATCTGGAATGTTGTCCCTGAGAAAATTCTTGATGTCGTTGATTTTCACTGCGGCCAACTCTGTCATGCTTGGTTGTTCCGGCGAGAATACAAAACCTGTCGCTTGGCCAAGCGCATTGAAAACCATGAAGTTCGACAGCGAGGCGGGAATTTCGGTCGTGTTGACGGTGAAGATCGGCTCGTTTCGGCGTCCTTTGCCCGCATCATTCACTGTTCCCTTGAGTATTTGTGGAACAAAATTGTCGCCGGACGGTGAGTCAAGACTCACAGCAAACATGGCTGCCCCCTCGGCAATCTCATCGCTGTCCGAAAGGGGTAGGGGGTGGAAATCGCCCGTCACCTTCAGTGCCGCGATGCTTTCATCCTTATTGACATAAATGGAGTCCGAGACGGAAAACATCCCGGCCTCGGTGATTATTTTAATTTCGTAACTGGGCTCCAGTTCGTGGGTTTGCTGATCGAGGCTGAGTGCTTTTGTCGAGGTGATCAACCAGCCGTTTCGGCTGACAAAAAAGCCGGCGGCAGCAGATGCCTCAAGATCCCTGCCGACGACAACATCCTCATTGAACGAACGGGTGACAGGCTCCGCATGGAATGGTTCTGGCGTAAAATTCGCCGCCGCGTTTCTGGCTGTGACGATTCCCTCCGCGCTCAGCAACCGGCTTGCTTCAAGTTTTTGGAGAGCTTCGACTGCCCTTGGCAGACCGTTCTTTCTGGCCAAGCTCCACCACATGTACGCTTCCCTGAACTCTACCACGGACTTGGCTTCGTTGTAGATCAACAGGGCAAGCGCATACTGTGATTCCGGGTGCCCGCTTATTGCCGCCAAGCGGTAATGTTCCTTGGCCAACTTGGAGCTTTGGGCGACACCGAATCCGTTTTCATAGCAACGGGCCACATTGAATAAAGCAGGACGTGATCCCCCGGCCTTGGCTAATTTGTACCAGTTGAACGCTGCCTTGCCGTTGCCCGAGGCCTCTTCGATATAGCCGAGGGCGAACTGGGCATCGGGATGCTCGCCGGCAGCGGCCAAGCCAAACCAGCGCTTGGCCAATTTTGTGTTTTCCGGTGTTTTGGATTGGAGTTGCGAGTAAACAACACCAATGCCGTAGGCAGCTTGGGTTAATGATTCATCTTGATAATGCGCCTTCAAGTACCATTTCCTGGCCTCGATCATTCTGTCCTCGTCTTTTGTTTTCAGGGCGTCGCCCAACAGCTTGCTGGCGTGGTTCATCTGGGCAAAACGGTTTCCCTGCACTGCGGCTGTCCGATACCACTTGGCTGCCTCTTGAGTGTCCCTGTCCACTCCGAAACCTGTTTCGTAGCAATAGCCAAGGTTTGCCTGTGCCTTGGCGTAGTTGGCTTCGGCGCCGATCCGGTAAAATTCTGCAGCCTTGATTTCGTTCTTTTTTACTCCGTGTGTTCCCAGATGGTAAGCCCGACCGAGGTTGTAGGCGGCCCACCCCTCGTTCTTTTTTTTCAACCACTCAGCCAATGTCGTCTCTTTTGGCGCGGTTTTTGTTGGTTGAATTTTGGTTGACGGGTCGTTTGCCTGTAAGGCGGAAGGGCTCAGCAGGCAGAAAAGCGACAGCCATCCCGTTAGCAATCCGGCGGATTGCTTCAGGGGCCGGCGAGTGGTCTTATTTTCGCGGCTGTAAGGCATTTTCTGCAATGTGCTCCGCAGTTGGCAGGCAGGGCACCGATCAGAATGAAAGCTAGTCTCGGGCCAAGGTTAGCATTTTGCGGTTGTTTTGAGTGGGTAAGGTTCAGTTGAGTTTTCACCCTTTGTTGGGGCTTGGCTTGGGTGAAGTTAACAAAGTGGTGGGCAACGGCTTGGAACAAAATGGCATGAAGGATGCTGCCTGACGCCCGGAATGCTGGAAGCAATTTACGCCAGAGAATCCTATGTTGCCCTAAAAAAAACGCTGGACGCAGCTGTTTTGAGGCACCAGGCGATCTCCAGTAATCTCGCCAATCTTGAGACCCCCAACTACAAGCGGATCGATGTCAACGCTGATTTCGACGCGCGACTGGAGAAGGCTCTCAGTTCGGGTGATGTCTCGAAGTTGGCCAGTTTGCGCCCTCGAATTGAGGTGGATAGCACCGCTGTTCCGGATGCGTTGAACGGCAATACGGTCAAGATGGAGGAAGAGTTGCTGCACCTGCAGAGAAACACTCTGACGCATACGTTCGCCCTTCAGGTTCTTGGGCGGTCATTAAACAAAATCAAGTCTGCCATCACTGGCAGGGTGCAATAAACGGTTAAACGATGGATCTCATCCCAGGCTTACAAAGCAGCGCATCAGCCCTTCACGCTGAACGCATCCGCATGGAGGTTATCTCCCAGAACATCGCCAACGCCAACACAACGAAGGCCGAGAACGGCGAGCCGTACCGGCGTCAATTGGTTCATTTCGACTCGATCCTTAGGAAGCATATGGGACGAAAAAGCGATTTGCCAAACAATAACTTGTCCGAGGTGCGGGCGACTAAAATCATCGAGGACTCACGCCCTTTCCGCGAAGTGCATCAACCCGGCCATCCTGATGCGGACGAGAACGGCATGGTGAAATATCCCAACGTCCACATCCATGAGGAAATGGCTGACTTGATTTCCGCTTCACGTGCCTATGAGGCGAACATGGCAGTGATCAGGACTTCGCGCACCTTGGCCATGCAAACCATCAACATGGGCAAATAATTGATTTAAAAAGCGAAAATGCAGTCGGTTTCACTCAACACCAGCCCCTTGTCAACCAGCATGATGGAGGCCCACTTGGCCAAGGCCGAGGCGATGGGAGCCATGGCTGACCAGATGAACGCCATGGGCGGCCAGTTCAGCCAACAATTGTCCCAGCTTGGCCAAGTCGGCCCCGGTTCCCCGGCGGCCACGCCTGCGTCTGTCACGCAGGCTCAGCCGGCTGCGGAGGGCGTGTTCGACAATGTGCTGGGTAAATTCGTCCACGAGGTGAACGACAAGCACGTGCAAATGGGTAACTCCCTGCACGCCATGCTGGCTGGTGAGAACGTGCCCTTGCACCAGGTGATGACCGAGTTTCAGGAGGCTGGCGTCGCTTTCGCCATGATGGTGGAACTGCGAAACAAGCTGCTGGAGTCCTATAAGGAATTGATGTCAATGGGGCTGTAAAAGGGAACCCGAATAAAATCAGGCAAGGATGCAAGCAATCAAGGAATTACTGAAGCAGTTGGCCGGCATATGGAACGAGCTTGGCCTGAATCAAAAAGTTACGGTGATGGCGGCGGGGTTCGCTGTCGTTGCCGGGTTGATCGCCGTGATCATATGGGGCGGGAGAACGGACTACTCGCTCCTGTACGGCAATCTTGATACCGCGGAGGCTGGGCGGGTCACCCAGGCATTGGATTCAAGCAGTGTAAAATACAAGATAAGCCAAGGAGGGGGTGCCATTTACGTGCCCTCATCGCAGGTGCACCAGATGCGGATGCAACTTGCGACACAGGGGATACCCAAGGGGGAGGGGATTGGGTATGAGTTGCTGGACAAGAACACGCTCGGCATGTCTGACTTCATGCAGCATGCCAACTACAATCGGGCCGTACAGGGGGAACTGGCGCGCACGATTGCCAAATTCAACGGGGTGGATTCAGCTCGTGTCATGATCGTGAGCCCTGAAAACCGATTGCTCATCGACCCGGGGCGGCACGCCACGGCATCCGTGTTCCTCACCATGCGGCGAATGAGTCGCCCCTCCTCCGAGACCGTCAGTGCAATTCAGATGCTGGTCGCCAACTCGATTGAGGGACTGAGCCTGAATCATGTTTCCGTGGTGGACAGCACCGGGAATGTCCTGTCCATTCACGATGAGGACGGAACTCTGATTGCCGTCACCTCGTCCCGATTACGCGCCCAGCAGGAACTGGAGAATTATCTGGGCAATAAGGTGGAGACCATGCTTGAGAAGGTTGTGGGAACAGGAAACGTGGTGGCGAGAGTTTCGGCCGACATCAACACAGATTCCGAGACCATCACACAGGAAATATACGATCCGTTGGCGAAGGTCATCAAGACCGAGAATGTAACCACGGAACGAACATCCGAGCCGGTGGCCAAGCCGGGCGGGCCAGCCGGGGTGACCCCCAACATCGCAACCGGCGGTGCCAACACACAGATTCCTGCCGGGTCAACCAACCAGGTGGATTACTTGAAACAGGATACATTATCAGAATATGCCGTCTCGAGGAGCACGACCAACAAGGTGGTGCTGCCCGGACAAATCAAGGAACTGAACGCTGCCATTTTTGTCAACATCACCAACCCGCCGGTTGGGTTGGTGGCCAGTCTGCATCGTGCGGCTGTGCTCGCCCTGGGGTCGTATGTAACGGATACGAACAAAGTGCAGGTGCAGCCGGTTCGCTTTGACACAACCGAGAGAGACCAAATGCTTGCCGCAGTTAGCTCTAGTAATTTTTGGACCCGCTTTTGGGACATGGGGAAGACATTCATGTACATCGTCCTGCTGGTTGGCGGGCTGTATCTCGTGATGCGGACATTCAAGAACACGAGCGAGGAGTTTATACCTACCGGAATGACGGTTGGAGAATTGATGGCCGACCGCTTGGCCACCGAGGGGGCGGCCATCACAGCAGGCGCGGGGATCCCTGCACCGGCGGGTCAACCTGCCCCGGTCCCAGGCCAAGCGCTCGCCCCGGATGAGGCTCCTGCGGAGGAACAGGAGGAGGACGAAGTGGAAATGATAACTGAAGAGAAGAAGAAACTGGTGATGGACTTCGGGCTTGGCACGAAACAACCCGAACGGGTGACCGTTGAGGTTCTGAAGGATTTGATTGCCGAGAAACCGGATAAGATGAGCCAAGCGGCCCGGAGTTGGCTGTTGTCCGAAAACGAATCTGATGATAACATCTGATGTGCAATGGCTTCAGCATCGACAATAAAAAACACCAGCTTATCCCCGGTTCAGAAACTAGCCGCGTTGTTGATCCTTTTGGGGGAGGACGCAGCGGGAATCATCCTAAAGACTTTCGACAAAAATGAGCGCGAGCAGGTGTGCGCGGAGATGGCCAACCTGCCCATGCTCAACTTGGATGAGCAGCAGAAAATTCTTCGGGAGTACACTGAGATGGCTGTCGAGGCCATCTCCTCCCTGGAGGGGAGTGAGGATTACACGAAGAGAGTGCTCGAGAAGGCCGTCGGCATGTTCGAGGCAGAGGAGATCATCGGCCGCGTCTCGATGAGTCGCACCTCGGTGGCTGCGATGCAGCAGATCATCGACATGGATCCGCTTGGCATCACCAACCTGATCAAGGAAGAGCAGGCACAGACCATATCTCTTGTATTGAGTTACCTGCCGCCGGCCAAGGCGGGGGATGTGCTCCTTCGTCTTCCGGAATCAATTCGCGAGACGGTCGTTGAGCGCTTGGCCAAGCTGGAGCCCACCCCGATTGAGGTGGTCGAAACCGTCGGTCGGACACTGTCCAAAAAGATCGGCGACAAGATCACCCGCTCGCTAAACCAGACGGGGGGATACCAATCAGCCGCATCGCTGCTCAAAAACATGGCCAAGGACTCTCGGGATGAAATCCTGAACAAC
>Ga0310122_10001201_pt1 | contig 16617 bp, 16 predicted proteins | sample CB6_Bottom_1051__FD_203503 | JGI IMG/M metagenome (GOLD analysis project Ga0310122, IMG submission 203503) | Marine microbial communities from Western Arctic Ocean, Canada - CB6_Bottom_1051 | ecosystem: Environmental > Aquatic > Marine > Oceanic | place: Canada: Western Arctic Ocean | collected...
CTCACAAGATAGAAAATGCATCACCGGGAAGCCCTGACAGTAGGCGCTGCCTTTTGTATACGAGGCTCCGAACAAGAGTCCGCTCGACTGGGTCCCAAAGTTCAGGGTGTAGTTCCCGTCCACGACATAGTTATTGAGCCGACTCGGAACAGCGGTCCCTTCGGCGGGGGTATGGGCAGCACGAAATTGCGGCCCGCCTTGCACGCCCATGAACGAGAGATTGATCCCGCGAGCGGAGTAGCCGACCTGCCCACCGTAGGCGAGCCCCCCGAACGCATGCCAGACGGTGGAAGCGGTGAAAGGATTCACGGTGTCTGTCAGTCCGAACGGCGTTGCCATCTTTCCAACGCTAACGTAGACCGGAAGTCTGTCGAGGTCACCAAAGAGGACGTAGCCTCGCCTCAGCTGGATTTGGTTACGTGTCAGGTCGATGATCGTTCCTTGGCCAAAACTCTGCTCAGGGTCGTACAGTAATTCCATGTAAGCCGTGATCCAAGATCCGGCCGTGCCGGTGATGCCCACCTGTGCCGAGTGGAGAACCGCCTCGGACGAATGCGTGCCAACCTGATTGTTCGAAGTCGGATGACGCATGAGGTATCCGAACTTGCCAGCGGTGTTACTCTTGTGAAAGTCGGCTAGACCTGTGACGGCCGCGCCGAATGTCATAGAATCGTCCGGTATCTCCTCCCGGCGCCTGTTTTCCAGCAGCAGCAACTGCTTGCGGTTGATGTTCGTCGTCGGGTCGAGCATGTCGTACGAGTATCCGCTGTTACTGCGAACTGTCATCTGAGCGAGAGCCGTCTCAGGCGCGACAGCTGTTACTATCAACGCAAGTGACACACCAGTACCGCACAATCTCAGCTTCATAACCTTCCCCTTTTAATCCCTTGGTTCGGATCAACCAACGCGCCTTGGGCTAAAAGCTGTCGCCATCGGTATTGTAGCGGAGGGCGTTGGCCCCGATGGCCGTGCTCCCTTCGCCCGTGGTGATGGAGGCGAGGGCGTCGGTCCCGAGACTCGTGTTGGTGGCGCCTTCATAGACGGCCTGAGGGTTAAACGGGAAGACCCCAGCTTCGTCCTCAGCGAGGGACGGAACGGTCGCCGTGCCCGTCGCCGCTTGGAGTGCCGTAATCTGCCCAGCTTGCGCCGTAATCGTCGTCTGCAGCGCCTGGACGTGAGCCGCGAGGGCGGCGAGCTCCTGGCTTTGGGCCGTCGCCGCTGACGGACACACCCCCACCAGACCGAGCCCAACCACGATGACCAGCATGCGACGCATGGGAATCTCCTTTAACGGGCATTCTCAGCCTGACGCTCGGCTCGGGAACGACATCGTCAGGCACGGGGGGCAAATCCGCGTGTCGAGGGGGGCTCGAGGGCGGGCTGGGGGTGCGTCGGATAACGGGTAATTATGTTAACCAGATCGTCTTGACCGTTCCCCGCTTCGACGAGCTCTGGGTGATCGACCACAGCACCACGACCGAGGAGGCCGCAGGGCATACCGGTGGCCGGTCGGGACGGGGAGGAGATCTCCTCTACCGGTGGGGCAATCCACGTGCCTACGGGCGGGGTGAGGAAGCTGCGCGCCGGTTGTTCTTTCCGCACGACGTGCGGTGGGTCCCCGAGGGCAGACCGGGCGCCGAGCACCTCACGCTCTTCAACAACCGCATCGAAAATCCTGACGGTAACTACTCGGCGGTGTTCGAGCTCGTGCCGCCGACAGATGATACCGGTCGCTACGTGGTGCCCGACGCGGGACCGTTCGGGCCCGAGGAGCCGATCTGGAGTTATATGGCACCCAACAGAGCCGCGTTCTTCAGCTCTTTCATATCCGGCGCACACCGACTGGAAAATGGTCATACGTTCGTCACCTCCGGTGCTCAAGGACGCTTCTTCGAGGTCACGCCGGACGGCGAGATCGTCTGGGAGTACTGGACACCCTACGCGGTGACCTTGCCGGAGGCCACACGTCCCAATCCGTACAGTGTGTTCCGGGCGGCGAAGATTACGCCTGACCACCCGGCCCTGGCGGGCCGGGCGCTGACACCGCTCGATCCACAGCCGGCGGTCGTGCCTCCACCGGACCCGAGTCCTTGAGACGCAGGACGCATTGGACTAAACCGCGTTCAGCGGTAGTCGCTCGGCCGAGCAGCCGTCGCGCGGGCATGCACCAGGTTTTTCTCACTGGCCGGGATCGCTGAGACAGCGGTGCTGGCGGAGTCGCCCGAGGCCCGGAACCATTGACCGAAGCGCAGGCCCAGCCCTGGGCGGCACCAGGGCTCCGACTGGCCGCGTGTCAGAAACGTGTCCCAGCTCTTCCTCCAACAGGAGTACCCCCTCCACCACATCTCGGAGCCGCTGCTGAGGCGACCGCTCGAAGCAACGCCGCAGGCATCGGCCAGCTGCCGGAGCGAGAACTGCCCACCGCGGCCCACAATGCAAGGGCCGGACTGTTGTCGTTCGGCGTGGCGCGAAGGCGCGCGCCGGGTCAGCTGCCGAAGGCGGCCGCGACGTCGTCGGAGGAGGAGGGTCGCAGCTCGCCCGGCAGCGGCGGGGACACGTCGGACGCGACCCGGGCCGCCGCCTCCGGTACGACCACTGGGGGGTCGATGCGCAGCACGGCGTACCCGGCGACCGCCCCGGCGCCGAAGGCTGGCGTGAACACACGCGTGGGTTTGGCCAGCACACCCTCGGCGACCGCATCGTGGATGGCCAGCGGGATGCTCGCGGCCGACGTGTTCCCGACCGTGGCGATGTTGAAATACATCTGCTCGCGGGTGATGCCGGCCGGCTCGGCCAGTTCGATGATCATCTGCTTGTTCGCCTGATGGGGGATGACCAGCTCGACCGCGTCGATCAGGGCGCCGTCTCTGCCGTCGGGATGCGGCAGACTCTGGAGCTCGCCGATCATCTGCTGGATATACCGCTTCACCAGTGCCTTGACCTCCGGGCCATACACGGTGATGTCGCAGCCGAAGTCCTGATTGGGCCAGATAATGGAGTTCACCTCGCTGACTGGGCCGCTCGCATAGGTCTGCACCACATCCAGGTCGCCGTGGCCGGACTCGGCCGGGCCGATGACGAGGGCCGCGGCCCCGTCTCCAAAAATCATGTGGGACGTGCGGACGCTTCCCACGTTGTCGGAGAACTTCTCGGCACAGACCAGCAGGATCGGACGTTGCACCTCCTGCAGGATCCGGGTCGCGTCTGCCAGCCCATACGGAAACCCGGCGCACGCCGCGACCAGATCAACCGAGGCGTGCGTCTGAAAGATGCCGAGTTGCCCGGAGAGCCAGGTCGCGGCCGACGGCAACAGCCGTCGGTTGGTGCAGGTGCAGAAGATGACCGCCCCGATCGATTCGGCGGTCCGTCCCGATTTCTCCAGGGCCGCGACGGCGGCGTCCAGCGCCATCTCTTCGAGTGTGTCTTGGGTGTAGCACCGGCTCTCGATCCCGGTCTTGGCGGCGATCTCGGCCGCGCTCATCGGGGACCAGCTCGAAGCGGAGTTCCGAATGATGTCCTCGTTCGTGCAGGTGAGCTCCCCACGCCGCACCGCCAACGCTTCGATACGCGGCTGCAGATCGAACTGCGACCGAACCTGCACCGGCGATAGGGGGGGTCAGCGGACGGCACGACGATGCGGCGGCCCGCGGTCGGGGGCGACGCGGGGCCTGGCTTTTCACCCGGCGGATGAAGTCCATCACATCTCGCGTGCGCGGGTGGAAGACGACCACGATGTCGTCGTCGGCCAGCTTGTTGATCGGGGTCAACCGGGTCTGGGAGCGGTCCCACGGATACTCAGGGTCATCGCCCAGCGGCGCAGCGCCTCGAGTTCCGGCACGGCGTCGTTGCAGTCGAGGATCTGCTCGACGCTGAACAGCGGGTAGTCAGGGTCGTAGGCCGGCAGGTGAATCGTGCGCTGCGAACCGGTCGCCAGCGCTTCGGCGACGGTCGGCTTCATCGCGTCGAGGTTGCTGGCGTGATGGCGCTTGTGACGAAACAGGTCGAACAGCATGCCGAATAGCTCGTTCTCGACCGTGCCGTCCCAGCGCTCTGGCAACTGACCGTAGGCTGTCTCGACCGCCGCCACTTTCCGCTCGGCGTCGACCCACGGCGTCAAGGCGGGCAGAAAGAGATCTTCGCGGTTGCGGGGGACGTCTCGCCATCGAGTCGGTCGCTTCTCGTACATCGCCATCGCGTACCGATTCATCCAGAACAGGTACAGGCCCAGGTCACGTAACAGCTCGTAGCGGTTGGTATAGGCGCCGCTGCTCGCACGCTCGGCGACGTCCACGCCGCTGGGCGCCTTCACCTCGAAGTCGCGTCGGATGATGGCGTCGAGATCCGTGACCGTGTCGATCGACGAGAAGTCCGGCTCCGGGATGAAATTGGACGGAAAGACGAGTCGCCCGTGCCGGTTGATGACGAAGGTTTCATAGACAGCGGCCGGGGGGTCAGACGTGACCGTCGAGATCGTCGAGGATATCTTCGATCCAGACGACCGGTTTCGTCTGCACATAACCTGTCCTCGGGCCTTGCGTCCAGGGGAACTCCGCCTCTTCGACATCCTCGTGGCGTCCGAACCGATCGGTAAGGGGGTCACCCATCCGTCGCGTCTGACGCTCAGCGACGGAGCGTTCAGCCATGACGTCGCGTTCCAGTCGGTGGACCGGAAGCGAGCCAGGCAGCGGCTGGGCCGCCGGACGGAGCTGGAGTTCGTCGACGCCTACCGTTACAACATCGCCGCCTATCGGATTGCCGAGCTGCTTGGCATCGACCACATGATGCCGGTGACGGTGGAACGGGCCTGGAAGGGGATTCCCGGCGCGATGTCCTGGTGGGTCGATAACGTGATGATGGACGAGCAGGAGCGGGACGGGTTGGACGATGGCGACGGGAACAAATGGCCGAACGACATCCAGGATTTCTACCGGCAGAAATCCCGCATGCTGGTGTTCGCCGAGCTGGTGTATGACACCGACCGCAACAAGGGCAACGTCGTCTACGATGCGGACTGGAAGCACTGGATGATCGATTTCTCGTGGGCGTTTCGGCTCTGGCACGAGCTACAGGCGCCCGCGAACATCCCGCAGTGCGACCGCGACTTTCTCGAGCGGATGCGCGGATTGACCCGCGCGGGGCTCAGGGAGCATGCTGGAGAGTATCTGACCGCTGGGGAGATGAACGCCGTGCTAGACCGGCGCGACAAGTTGGTCGAGCATTTCGAATCGTTGGTCAAGCAGAAGGGCGAGCGGCTGGTGCTCTACTAGTGCACTGTATCAGGGGAATCGTCGGTGGATTCCGCTGCGCGGCGCCCGGCTCCTGAGAGTGGTACGCAGCGCTTCTGATCGAGCCCCGTTGTGGGCTATCATCCGACCGTCGTCTGAGGGTCTGTATAGCGGTTGGGCGGTGGAGCCGAGAACACGAGCTCACTGAACGCCTGTTTGATAGGAGAGATGCCATGTTGTCACGATATCTGATGTCCACGTTGTTCGTCTGCGGTGCCTTCGTACTTTCCGGGTGCGCCAGCCCGTCCGAGGCACCGACCGATATGGCGACGGCCCCCGCGCCGGCCATGGCGCCGGGCAACACGATCACGGGTGAGGGTCTGCCGAACCCGGCCCCGACTGTGATGGCGAACTGGGGCACCCTGCCCGAAGGCCGAGAGTGGGGCTCGACCGCCGGCGTTGACATCGACCCGAACGACGGCCAGCTCTGGGCCTACGAGCGCTGCGGCGCCGGTTCCTTCGGCGCCGGAGCGCCAATCACGTGCGACTCCAACCCGGTCGACCCGATTTTCAAGTTCGACCGCAATACCGGGGAGGTGCTCGCGAACTTTGGCGGAGGCGTCATGGTCACCCCGCACGGTATCCATGTGGATGCCGACAGCAACGTCTGGGTGACCGACTTCGCCGTGAACGAGGAAGGGACCAAAGGGCATCAAGTCCACAAGTTCAGCTCCACGGGCGAGCTGCTGATGAGCCTTGGCACGGCTGGCCAGGCGGGGAACGACTCAGACCACTTTAACCAGCCGAACGACGTGATCGTCGGGCCGGACGGTAGCATCTACGTCGCGGACGGACATGGTGGCCAGGGCATGACCACCGCGCGGGCGATAGCCGCCGGCCGTGAGTCCGGCCAGACCGGCCGCATCATGAAGTTCTCGCCCGATGGGACGTTCATCAAGGAGTGGGGGCAGATCGGGACGCTGCACGGCGAGTTCCGCACACCGCACGCGTTGGAGTTCGATTCGCAGGGGCGTCTCTGGGTCGCCGATCGCGGCAACCATCGCCTCGAGATCTTCGATCAGGACGGGAACTATCTCGACTCGCGGTACTCGTATGGACGCATCAGCGGCATCTTCATCACCGACGACGACATGATGTATGCGATCGACTCCGAGTCGAGCGGGACCAGTCATCCGAACTGGGTGAACGGCGTGCGCGTCGGGCACATCGACGAGGACCACATCACGGGCTACATCCCGCCGTTCGACGCTGACACGCGGCCCTACCAGGGCGCCGCTGGTGAAGGCGTCGCGGTCGACGCCGACGGCAACGTATTCGCCGCTGAGGGACCCAACTCGCTCCGGTGGGCTGGTGGGGCGTTCACCAAGTACGCGGTCGGTCCATAAGCAGACGGGGCTGCGCCCCGAACCCCACGCCGACGTTCGTGGGGCCCCGATGCCCCACGCCACGCCGGCGGGGCGCGCATGTGCGCGCGCCCTCAGTTCGGCAGGGCGTACGCGCGCAGCCCCGGCGGGCTGTCGCCACCGCCGACGCCCAGTATGAGATATTGTCGTCCTTCGTGGAGGTAGGTCATCGGCGCACCGCGGGGCGAGGTGTCGATCGGCTGCTCCCAGACCACCACGCCGGTCGCCTTATCGAAGGCGCGCATCACGCCGAGCTCGGTGCTGCCCGGGTCATCCGGGGTGAGGCCTTGGTTGACGAACAGCAAGGTCTTGGTGACGAGCGGCGCGTTGCCGTTCACCGCCGAGTGTGCGTCCCACCCGAGCGGGCCGGTCGAGCACGTAGGCGAACGCCTGCGTGCTGACTTGGACGACTGCCTTGATGGGGCGGCCGTCGACCACGATGTCAACGAGATTCGGCGCCGTCGGGAAGTCGTAGTCCCAGACACCGTGGGCGGAGGCGGAGAAGGAGGGCATGATGGCACGGGTTCTCATGGGCGTCGGACTTGGGGTCACGCTGTTGGCCGGGGTCGCGGCTTTCCTGGTGCTGGCGCCGGCAGGCAACGCCGCCGCGCCGTCGGCCGACGACACGGGCGCGTGGACGCTCGGGCGCGTCCTGGCGCTCTCGCGCGATGAGATCATCGCGCTCTGGGGGGCGGCGCCGGCGGCCGAGATGGCAGAGCTCGACGGGCACTACATGGGACTGGTGCCGAATGCCGGCGACCCCGAGCGGCGCGCGTCTACCGACGACTTCATGTACAACGAGGATTCCGAGCGGGGCTACTGGTTGGGGAAGGCCTATATGCCAACGGACGCGACCAGCGGTGAAGGCTACAACCGCTGGCGGTTCCCCGGCGGGAAGGTCGTGCGGAACCTGCAGTTCTCCACTGAGGTGGGCACGTCGCTCATCGACGGCAAGCCGGCGCTCCTCATGTATTACGGCGCCTACAACGAAGACAGCACGCTGATCGACGAGATCCGCAAGCTGGACGACTATGTGTATCTCGGCATGGGCACCCGCGAGGCCGAGGACGGCGGTCGCAGCGAGCCGGGCCACTTCATGCTGCTCGGGCCGACCGACGAGTGGGTCGGTGTGGACAACCCCGCCCCCCGAGTCGAGCGGTAGCGGGCCGCGGAAAACGCGCCAGGAAGCCCAAAGACGGCTAGCAGGACTCTGACGTCTGGTCCTCGTCCGCGTGCTGATGTTGACCCTACCGGCCGGCGATGCCGTAGTTGTGGCGGACGACGAAGGTGTAGGCAGAGTTGATGGCGACCATCGTGAGGATCGCCGCGACGCGGTCCTTGGGCCAGAGCTTCTCCACTGCGTAGATCGTCGCGGCCGTGGTGGCGAGCTTGGTCGCGTAAAGCGCGCCGGTGTTGCCGGCAAATGAGGCCATGACGGGATTCGCTTCGATCTCCCCCACTCTTCAACGCCCTGGTTGTCGAGTGGGCGTCCAGCATCTGGAGCACGGCGAACGTGGCATAGAGCGGGAGTACCGCCCGCGGACGTTTGAGCGTGCGGTTCCGGAGGTCGGAGAGATTGATTCTGGTATCGATGCGCGGCTGTTGGGACGTCTGCTCTCGCTGGAGCTGAGCGCGCAACGGGGTCCGGCTCTGGAGCTGCGGGCCCGCAGGCACTGTCGGCTTCGCGTCCGATCCCTTCTCGGACGTGAGCACGCGTTCGATCGGTGTCTCAGTGGGGTCGTTGGCGTCGACATCGAGGACGGAGGCGAGTGACACCGCCGGTGCGAACAGGTCGGCGGTCACGTTGCCGAACAACGTGCCGGCAGTCGTGCTCTGCGCGGAGCCGATCGCAATGGCCGCGATGGTGACAAGACTCTTCAGGAAGTGACGAGGTGCGTGCGGCGCGTTCGTGTCTCGCTGTCTCTTGCTGATCATCTGACTCTCCCAAGGGAACGATGTGAATGAGATCGCTCGAGTGGGAGCTGCTACTCCGCCTCGGGCAACAACCTCGAGTTACCGACGACGCCCGTCCCTGGACCCAAATCCGGTGGTCGGCCAGGGTGCCGCCACAGCCCATTTCTTCACGGGTCAGACTCAGATGGCGTCGGGCTCACTCGGTTCCGATTTCGCGCATCTGTTTCTAGACGCGTAGATGGGAGGCGAAAACGCTCACGCCTGGACGTGTCGTGGATCGGTGGTGATGGCTATCGCCATCCCACCGAGGTTGGGTGGGAGTGGTGCGGTCTCACGACCACGGGTGTCGGGAGCCAGCGACCCGGTGGAGGTTGTCGTCGGGTTGCTACGGGAAGATGGGAGCCGTGGCAGTTCGTGCAGGCACGACCGCTATCTGGACGGCTCGGGTGTCGGTTGGCCCGTCGCCACGCACGGCGTCGTGGCCGGCGTTGGCGGGGTCGGCACGAACGTGGTCTGAACCGCGGCTGACTGCACGTCGACCTGCCACGGTGCCGGCTGTCGGGTCGGGGTAGGCGTCGGCGTGGACTGACGGGTCTGGTCTGTCGCGACCCGGTCCTGGCGGTTGATGCACTCGACGTGTAGCGGCGCCAGCTCTGCGAGCGTCGCCATCGACGGCGGCACGGGTGTCTGCGGCGGCGGCGCGATCGATTCCATCGGCGAGCCCAGCCAGACGACGCCGACCGTGGTCAGGGTGCACGCCCAGAGGAATGCCACGGCTCCGTTGCGTGCAGTGCCTCCCTGGGTTTGCCGTAGCGACCGGAGGGGGGTCTCCATGGCATCTCCTTGTCAGTAGAGGCAACGGTGGATGCCGGCTCTGGCGACGGGGTGCGGACCGCGCGTGTGAGGTCACCGACACTCCGACGCACCCACCGAGAGCGCAAGGCTGGTGCCAAGAGGTTGGACGCCGGTCGCGGCCGTTTTCATTGGATCCTGCCTGCGTCTGCGCTCGGCGTGTACCGCCAAATCTCGTCGCAGAACGTCGAAATCGTCGGTCACCCCTGGTCGTCGCGTGGGCGTAGGTCAGCGTCCTCTCTAGAGGACGATCCAGTCTTCGTCCAATTCGCTTGTGGAATAGTAATTGTATTGTTTTCAGTCGCTTATGAGAACGGAATAGGGCTTGCTATAGCTAACCTTGCTGACTTGAGTCAGCAAGGGAGGTCAACATGAGAGCGCTGATCATCGGAGCGGCCGTTTTGGGTCTTGCCTCCAACGCGTCCGCCGGCCAGCGTGACCGCTACGCCGGCGATCGCGCACAGATGCTGCAGCTCGCTCACGAGCTGGAGGCGGCCACCGCGAGCGTCCATCACACCGCCGAGGGGACGGCACATCACCGGTCGCGCGGCGAACGCCAAGCCCTTAGACGGCTACACGAGCTGAACCGGGAAGCACGACACTTCCATCGTCAGGCGGAGCGCTACCGCCCGAACAGTCGACATCTCCACAACGACTTCGGCAAGCTCGCCCGAAGGCTCTGGCGCGCCGAGAGCGCCCTGCATGATCTGCACGCCGTACGTCCGGTACGCCGCGACTTGCGACGCATCGCGTACTTGATGGACGAGATCAGCTTCGTCGGGAGGTTCGGGGGCGAGTCGGACCACCGGCACGCTCGTGACGGCGCGTACGGACGGTACCGAGGACGGATCTACACTGACCGTCGGCGCTACCGCCGGTGACTGTACGTGTGGCACGGGACCAGCTCGCAAGGGCCGGCACATTGGGTGAGCACCTCGGCGCCAGTCTAGCCTCGACGGACACATCGAGCGCGTGTACCATCCAGGCAACTGACACCGAGAGGAACTCCATGCTGAACTCCATCGTCGAGCGTCGGCGCACGGCCCTCACCCTCCTGCTCGCCGCCCTCGTGCTCGGTCTGGGTACACAATCCGCCGCGGCGCAGGACCACGAGGGATTCGACTACGAGACACTGCGGTCCCCGGCCATGGGTCTCCGTGGGGTCGTGGCCACGAGCCAACCACTTGCAGCGAACGCCGGACTCGACATCCTGAAGCAGGGCGGCAACGCGATCGACGCCGCTGTCGCCAGTGCGGCTGTCCTGACCCTCGTCGAGCCCAACAGCACGAGCCTCGGCGGCGACGCGTTCATCATGATCTACATCGCCGCGGAGCAGAAGCTGGTCGGCCTCAACGCGAGTGGACGGGCGCCGTATTCGATGACGCTCGACGCGCTGAATGTGAAGCTGGACCGGCACGGGATGGATCGGATCAGCGGGATCTACTCCGTCTCGGTGCCAGGGGCGGTCGATGGATGGTTCGAGGTGCTTGAGGCGTACGGAACGATGACCATGGCTGAGGTCCTCGAGCCCGCCATCTACTATGCCGAGCATGGCTTCCCCGTCTCGCCCATCATCGCCGCCGCCTGGCGGGGGCTCGAGCGGAATCAGGAGCCGTCGACGCGGGCCGCGTTGTTGCTCGATGGCAAGCGAGCGCCACGGGCCGGCGAGGTGTTCCGTAACCCGGATCTAGCGCACACGTTCAGGATCCTTGCTGAACACGGCAGGGATGCCTTCTACAAGGGACCCATCGCTGAAGCCATCGTGACGTACTCCAACGAGCACGACGGTTTCCTCACCATGCAGGACTTTGCGGATCACACATCGACGTGGGTCGAGCCGATCTTCGCCGACTACGAGAATTACCGGCTCTACGAGCTCCCGCCCAACGGCCAGGGCATCGCCGCGCTCGAGATGGTCAAGATCCTCGGGAATGTCGACCTCGGGGCGATGGGGCACAATTCCGCAGAGTATCTCCATCACATCATCGAGGCGAAGAAACTCGCCTACGCAGATATCCAGAAGTGGAACGGGGATCCGGAGTTCAACCATCTTCCGACTGAGGAGATCATCTCGAGCGAGTATGGGCGGCGGCAGTTCACGCGCATCGACCCGACGAAGGCGATGGAACGTCCAGCGTCGGGCATCTCCGGACATGGAGACACGATCCTGCTCGAGGTCATGGACCAGGACCACAACGCCGTCTCCTTCATCTACAGCATCTACGGGGGCTTCGGCTCCGGTCTCGTCGCGCCGGGGACCGGCTTCCCGCTCCAGAACCGAGCTGCCCTCTTCTCACGGGAGCCCGGCCACATCAACGTCGTCGAGCCGCACAAGCGCCCGTTCCACACGATCATCCCGGCGATGGCGTTCAAGGACGGAGAGTTCTTCATGACGTTCGGGGCCATGGGCGGCGCTGTGCAGCCTCAGCAGCACGTGCAGATTTTTCTGAACGTGGTCGAGTTCGGGATGAACGCGCAGCAAGCCGTCGAGATCCCTCGGATCAATCACAACGGCGGGCTGAGTGTGACCGCCGAACCGGGCATCGACGAGGCGGTCTTGGCCCAGCTCGAGGCTTGGGGGCATGAGATCCGACGGCGAACGACCCGCGGAGGAGTGGGAGGCGCCCAGCTCATCATGTTCGACCGACGCACCGGCACGATGATAGGCGGGTCGACACCCCACAAGGACGGAATGGCGGTGGTGTACTAGACATTTCCTAGGGCGAGAAACGCGGCCCGGAGAACGGCTATCCACGCACGAGCGGCGCGAGGTCGGTGATCGCCTGGACCACTCGGGTCGCCGCGAAACCCAGCTCCTCTGGTGGCTCCCCGGTCGTGCGTTGGATCCAGAACGTAGCCAGGCCCGCGGACCCGGCGCCATGAATGTCCCACGAATTGGACGACACGAAGCCCATGGTCGTCCGGTCGGCCTGGAGCCGCTCCAACCCGAGGGAGTACACGCGCGGGCTGACCTTGAAGATCTTGATCTCCTCGACACTGATGATCGTATCGAGCAGCGTGTCGATGCCGGCGATCGCCGCCGCCGCCTCGAGCATCCGCGGTTCGCCGTTCGACAGGATAGCTAGCCGCAGGCCCTGGCGCTTCAGCGCCTCCAGCCCCGGCTTCACGTCCGGAAACGCGGTTAGGGTGAGGTAGGCCTGCATCAACCGCTCGCGCTTGGCCTGGGTCAGATCGAGCCGCAGGCTCTTCGACGCGTAGACCAGGGCGTCCTCAGTGACCAACCAGAAGTCCTTGTGGCGCCCCATCAGGCTGCGAAGCAGGCTGTACTGGAGCTGCTTCGCCCGCCAGCGTTGGGCTAGGCCATCGCCGTGGCCCGGGAAGAGCTCTTCACAGAGCGCGGTCACCGAGAACACATCAAACAACGTGCCGTAGGCGTCGAAGGCGAAAGCCTCGATGCTGTCGAGACGAACCGGCGGCTGCGCAGCCGCAGCCGGGCCGGGCGCGACGGCGAGGGCCGACACCGTGTGGGCGGCGGCCGCGGTGGTCGCGACACTCACGGCCTTGATGAAGTCTCGGCGATCCGCCTCCATGGGTTGCTCCTTCGGCGTCTGGCGTGCCGGTCTCTTGTCGTGTCAGAGGCGAGAACGGCCTCAGCGCGCGGTGTATCGTCGGCTGAACCCGTTGCGGCTGTTCGTGACACTGAACGTGCCGTCCTGGCTGACCGACGCCCGAATCCAGTGGCCGGTGCATGCCACCGTCTCTTCCAGGTTCGCGATCATGTCTTCCGCTGTGTTGTGGGCCGGATCCGGGTCGAGCAGCGACCGGTGGCCCTGCCAGATCCCTTCGATGTCTGGACTCTGCGCGATCCGATCGTAGTGCGCCGTCGAGACTTCGCTAAAACCGGGCGAGGTGCCTCCCAGCCCCTTCCGTGGACCGTTGTTCACGATGACGACCTGCGGCTTGATCGCATAGAGGTGCGTCGGCGAGCCCGCGTCGTCCCAGGCGCCATGGCGACTGGTCTGATACAGCGTGACCTCGCCCACCTTGTTCGCGGGACATGACAGCTCAACCTCTTTCGCCCAGTTGAAATCCCCGAGGTCGAGAAAGGTGAACCGGCCGTATGTGAAGAGCGCCCCCACGCTGCGCTGATTCTCCGGACTGGCCTGCGGTTTGTGTTCGGCGGTTGCGCACAGCGGGTTGGACCCACCGTCGTTGACCGGCGTCGTGATGAGTCGACCGTCCGAGGCGATGATGTCGATCTGGACGGGCCCGAACGGAATCTGGTCGCCAGCCTCGACGACGGATCTCTTGTCGCCGCAGACGCTGAGATACGCGTCGAGCCATTGCCGATTGCTCTCTTCGGTCGTGGTCCCGTGGTCGAAACATGTTCCGATCGGGATCATCTCCGCCAGCGCTTGCAGCCCGCCCACGTGATCTCGGTGATAGTGCGTGATGACCAGGTAGTCAATCCTGGACAGGCCGGCCTCCTGGGTTGCCGCAAAGATGCGCTTCGCGTCCCGGTCATCCGCTCCGGGGAAGCCGGTATCGACGAGTAGCGATTCCCCGGTCGGAGACACAACCAGGGTGGCGGCGCCGCCTTCGACATCCACCCAGTAGATGTCGAAGGTGCGTGACTGCGCCGTGGCGGGTTCGGCCGGGAGGCACAACAGCCCAATGAGCCCAACCCAACGTACGACCGGTTTCCACATGCGCAACTCCTTGCAGAAATGTCTCAAGGTCCCGATTATACGGCTAGCATCGAAGCTGCGCCTCAAACCGATAGGGTAGACGGAGCGCAGGCTCACCGCTAAGAGCTTGTTTCACAGCCCCGCTCCGCTGTGGCTAGACATCTGCGGCGGCGACAAAAGGGTTGATCCACACGTGCCGATCTGGGCCAAGGGCCGTGTCTGCCGCGAGGTTGGACAGCATGCTCCAATGAGTCGACCTGTGCTCTACCTCGTCCTGCTGTTGGCCGTCTGTTCGGTATTGGGATGGTCGCGGGTGGCTGGCGCGCAACCCGCGATCGCCAGCGATCGCCCTGGCCTCGGCACTGGAGCCTTCGTGCTGGAGACCGGGACGATTTACCTCGAGGCGGGGGCCGAGCTGGCGATCGACGGCGGGCGGCGGTTTAGCGCGGGCCAGGTCGTGGTGCGCTGGGGACTGCCGTTCGCCGAGCTGCAGGTGCTGGGCAACTCGTTCGTCGTCAGCCGGTCGCCGGACCAGGCAGCGGAAGGAGTCGAGGACCTCGGTCTTGGCTTCAAGGTTCCGCTTGTGGCTCGCGACGACGACAGCCTCCGGGTCTCGGTGCTCGCGAGCTTGAGTCTGCCGACCGGGTCCCGGTTTCTGACGAGCGACGAGGCTGTCCCAGCCGCGGCGCTGCTCGTGGACCGTGCCGTGTCCGAGCGCTGGACCGTCTCGACCACCCTCGGATACACCGCCGGTCCCGACGACCAGCCGGACGTGGTGTCGGTGACATTGACGCCGGGCGTGGCGATCCCCGGGCCCCTCAATCTGGATGCCTTTGTCGGCTATGCCGGATTCTTCAGCGCCGGCCCCGACCGTCATGTCGTGGAAGGTGGGCTGATGTTCGGAGCCACCGCCGACCTCCAGCTCGACGCCAACTGGGGCCTCGACATCGACACCGGAGACTACTTCGTCGGTATCGGGTTCGCCAGGCGCTGGGGGTGGCGTGGCCCAACGACCCAGGCCACCGATCCGGGTGGAAGATGAGCAGCTAGGGCTGCTCGCCGCGCAGCGCTGTCATCGGGTCGACGCCGGTGGCGCGGACGGCGGGCAGCAGACTCGCGATGACTCCGGTCACGACCGGCACGATGGTCACCACCGCCATCGTGATCGGGTCGGTCGGTGTCAAGCCAGTAGCACACCGAGCAGGCCACCCAGCCCCGAGAGCACGCCGCTCTCGAGCATCAGCTGGCGTGCGGCTCGCATCCGACCGGCCCCCGAGCGCACGACGCACCGCGTACTCGCGCTGTCGCGCGCAGCCCCGTACGAGCAGTAACACGGCAACATTGACCACCGCGATGACGAGCACCAGACCGACCGCGCCAAACAGCATCCGCAGCGTCGGACGGGTGCGGCCGAAGTACGCCTCCTCGAACGGCACGATCGTAGCCGCCACTCGCGGCGGCTGAACCCCCGCCGTCTCTGCGAACTCCCGTTCCAGACGATCGATCAGTGTGTTCATCTCGGCCTGCGCACCGTCGAGCGTCGCGCCAGGGGCCAATCGCGCCACCGGGACCAACCAACCGACGCCCCGCGCCTCGACCAGCCGCATCGCGATGGATCCCCGCGCGAGGCCTGCCTGGCGGTCTGCCCACATTGTCATTTTAGACGGGGCGCAGCCCCGTCTAATTAATGCGTCAATCCATACATCATGTAGTTGATGCCGATGCGAAATCCCGTGTTCTCGGCCTCGAACGGCAAGAGGCCGGTTCCAGCCAGCTGCCAGAATTCGCCGAGGTTGGTGTTGTAGTTGACGATGGCCATCAGTCGTCCGGTGGGGTCGTTGTCCTCAAAGACCCCAAAATACTCCGGCGTATAGCCACCCAGGTGGTGGTTGATCGGATTCGGCGTATCGATCCGGTCTATGTGAAAGAACGTGTTGAAGATGGGATGCGTCGCGTCCAGCCTGATCAGCTGCGCGTCAGGCAGCACACGCCTCAGCTGTGCCGCGAAGTTGTCCCATTGCCGCGCTTCGAAGTCGTTGAAGATGATGAACCCACCCTTGTGCAGGTACGCCCGCAGCAGCGCGGCCTGCTCGTCGGTCATCACCCAGAATCCGGGCTCCCACATCATGGCGATCGGGTACTTGAACAGGTCCGGATCGTCGATCGAGAGCGTAAGGCTGCCGGTGGTGTTGGCGTCAATCTGGGTAAAGTTTCCCAGCACGGACATGAGATTCCGCTCGGCCCCTGGGAACTCGTGCAGCCACATGTTGATGCCCATCCCGACCGGCGGCGCGCCGAAGGTGCCTTGGGTCCACCGGAGCCGCACGAACGTGAGGCGGCTGTCGTAGCGTAGGTCTCGGCGTCCCCAGAGGCCTGCGCTCGGCTGCGCAAAGACTGCTGTGACGCAGCAGAGCGCGACGATCGCCAGCGCACGCAGCCTTCGGCTCATCTGATCGCGTCCCGTCAGGATATCACCATGATGCTCCAGCTGGGGCGCCGGTGTCGACGTCCACACGTCTATAATTGCCACTATGCACAACATCGACCGACGAC
>Ga0310122_10001202_pt1 | contig 16616 bp, 13 predicted proteins | sample CB6_Bottom_1051__FD_203503 | JGI IMG/M metagenome (GOLD analysis project Ga0310122, IMG submission 203503) | Marine microbial communities from Western Arctic Ocean, Canada - CB6_Bottom_1051 | ecosystem: Environmental > Aquatic > Marine > Oceanic | place: Canada: Western Arctic Ocean | collected...
AATGTGCCGTATCCCAAAGTGAATAATCAATCTCATCATCACCTAAAGCAAACTTAGTAACTTCAAAGTTACCACCACTTGACAAAATTTCACGACCTTTCTTTGTCAATATGGCGTCTAATGTTCTGCTTGTATTATTTAAATATCCCATTTGTTTTTCTCCTGTATTCGGATTTTATTTCTTACTTATAAGATTCGATATAATAAAACCTGTTATTCTTCTCTTATAAATATAATCCTTTTTAATTTTTACCATTATTTGTTTACTGCATCCATCTTAGTCGTAGGTTTATCAGCTGTTATCAATTTTGTGGGTGATACAATAATTATATCTACTGCGGGTGTATTATCTTGCCATCTATTGCCTAGATCAGTTACTGTTGTAGTGTTGGTTTGAACACATCCAAGATAAAATAGTCTGTCCGTTCCAATTGATTCATCCCACCTATTATCCAAATCAGAACGAACAAAACTTGATGAATATGGTATATGCATTGAAGCACTTAATGAAGATGAATAAAAATACTCTATTTCATCATTAAATTGTGATGTTACATTTCTTTCATATCGTGGTTGAACTACTTCTTCAAATATAGCTTTAACACTTCCTGCTTGTATAGTTGAGTTATAATAATCAGAACCGTACCAACCACTTGTATCTCTATCACCAATATTATATAATGCAGGTCTTTCTAAAATATGTTTAATTACAAAAGAACCCGTTCCTGCAGCATTTTCACTCAATGTAGTACTTGGTGCATTATATGAACTAAATGTTGCTGATAACTCTATTCCCGATCCACTAATCTGTGTTCTATTATTTAATCTAAATGGATCATATAAATTTATAGGTAAAGTATCCCATCCCCAAGGGGTTGTTAGTTCAGATGAAGCAGAAATAAATCCTCTTGGTTCTGAACCACTTAATTGTGTATAATAATTAACTCTAAATGGATCAGTATAAGTTAAATTTGCTTCCCATGATTCATATAATGCAGATGAAGATAAATACGAACCTGTTGTCATTGATTCTTTATTGATTCCAAATGGATTAGACCAATTCATGTTATCTTCATAAGTTTGATATGCTGCACTTTCAGAAACATACGTCATCGCATCTATAGATGTCTCATAATGTTGTGGTTCAAACGTAGGTTTCTTACCAATAATAATTTTATCTCGTTCAAGAATAGTAGGTTCAATTAATATACCAATAGTTGCATTTGCACGAGCTGGTACTAACTTACCAATTTGTTTGTATAATGAAGAATCATAGTATTTTAACAATCTCAAATAATCCCAAAAATTATTAGGTCCTGAATACTTTTGCCAATATAGATTTCTTGCTGTAACCAATCCCGTGTATTGTTCTTTATATTGGTCTCGTGGATCTCCAATATATTGGTCAAAGTCAAGATTTGGCATTGAACTTATAATATCTTCGTCTATTGCCTTTGATGGGGAAAAATAAACACCAAGTTTATTAGAATCTATTACCGCGTTATCGTACGCCGGTACAACTATACTCTCATTAAATTTTAACTCTGGATTACCAAACTTATCTATCCGTGTATCTGCTTCTATTCTTAACTTATTAGCTGATTTTCCACTTGGGCCAAGATTTGGAACTTTCATTTTTGTTTCATCTACTACAGGAACAAAATGATCTCCCATTAAACTTGTATAATTATGGGGTGTTGCAGATGATGTAAAGGATTGGTCTGCACTTACATCTTGAAACCATTGATTATAAGATATACTTAAATCTTTATCATCATCAAACGAATATCGAGTAACTAAATCATACCAGGAAGCAGATGGTGTATTACCATCAAATGCGATTGGTGCAGCTACATGATTATCAAATGAATCCTCATTTAATGGTGTTGTCCAATTTCTATATTCCATCATAGAACCACTTAATGATTCTCCAAAGGTTGCATGTTCAGGACCACCTATTGTAATTGTATCAGAAGCCCCTACATACGATGTGTTATATGATTGGGAATATGCATTCATTGAACCACTTATAAGTAAAGTATTCGTAGATTCATATATAATCTTACTTCGTCCCGCGTCATATTTTTTAGTGTATAAACTATAAACTACATCTTGATTAACGGCATCACTCGCTACAAATGCTCCTGAACCAGATAAGGTTCTTGTTAACATTACAGACCAAAATTCATTATCATATACAGGAAATTCAGAAGATGATGCTTCAAAATATTCTCCATCACCATTTAACATAAAAGACACATAACCTCGGTTGTCTGAAGAACCATTGTCTTTTAACCTAATTGACCAATCATCACCTCGTCTTACTAATACTTGGTTCGAACCACTTGCTGCTTTAAATCTAAATTCTACTGTATCGGGAACTCTATTGGTTGCTCCATCTCCCAATGTAACTGCCTCCCAAGTATCATTTTGAACATAAGTGTTATTAGATGCCCCAAAGAAATTTAAAGCCTTTGTAAATTTCCTTGTTATCATAAAATCGGCTGATTGTCCAGATAGTTTAGGTCCACCATATTCCATTACTCGTAAAATACTTGATGGTATACCATAACAACTTATTAAACCTTTTATTGCCCGTGCCGTTCCTTTTGTCTTTAAGAAATAAGGCATATTATTTATAATACGACTCCATATTTCTCTTGATATATCTTGATCTGAAGTTCCACTAAACTGCCAGGGTTTTTCTGAGCCTGTTGCTTCCATTCCAAACATATATCTTGGTAACGATATTAAATCTTTTCCATCACTAACTTCCCAACCAAGTGATTGTGCTATTGGATATAATAAATTCCTTGCAATTCCTTCTGTAAGTTTATCTCTCCTATCATAAACATCTGTCATCGATTTAATAAACACCCAAATGTCATCAAAGTAATGACCAATCATATCTACAAATCTTAGAAAAACAGCATTTTCATCATCATCTTGAACAAACATTGGAAGATGACCTTTTAATCTATTTTTATTTGCTTTATCATATGCTGATGCAGAAACTAATTGTTCTGAATACCAAGTTGTTGCTGCTGATTGTGAAGTTCTATAAAGAACATATGGAGTTGAATATGTTCCATCGCCACTTTCTTTAGGCCATGTATTATCGTGAAATACACCAATAGATTCACTTGAATATGAAGAACTTTGCTTAAACATATATTTTTCAAATTTATCAAAGTTAGTAATAACTTCACGGCGTTTCTTTTCCCATGATTGAATTTGTGTTATTGAACCACTTACTGGAGTAAATGATGGGTGTGGATCTTCAGACCCCGAAACATTTAAATAAGCACCTGCTCCTGGGTCTGCTTTAACACTAAGTCTTCCTGTTGAACCACTACCAGCTCCACTCAAGGATGAACTTCTATCCGTAAATTGTTCTATTAAATCTAATTTATATTTAAAGTTTTTAAATCGTTGTTCTATTGAACTAAAATGAACAAAATTTTCAAATAAATTAAAATCTACATTAATGTCTGCACTTAAACTTCCACTCAAGAGTTCATTTTCTATACTTTCTTGTATTCCACTATCGGTTGTTGTTAATTCATTATAAGTTTTGGACTCTACTTGACCACCACCTATTGGACTTGTAACACTTTGAAATTCTGGAGTTATAAGAACAATATCACTTATCCACTGCTCTACAAACGGAAATAACTGAACAACTTCTTCTATAGGTGGAATCATTTCTCTAACAACAGTTATAAAATCATGTTCAAAAACTGTTGGGGGTAATGGTTTATATAATTTGTAAACTAATGAATGTGGATAATCTGGATATTCCTGTGTATCAAATTTAAAGTTAGTTATTAAATGATGATTATTAGGACCCAATCTTAATAGTTTACTTAAATTATGTTGATTATCATTTGGATATTGTATAAACCATTTATTAAATGTAGAAGTTTGATTTATATTAAGTGTATTTGTAGTATCATGTCCTTCCTCTTCACCAAGAGTTGTATATGAATTTTTTAAAGTAATTGAATTACCACTTATACTTTCAATATCTCCTCTTAAAGTCCCATAAACTGGTACAGTTTCAGCAATAGAAGAAGTATAATCAACATAAAAATTAGTAAATGTATTAAATGGTTGAATATTTGCCTCATTATCATATATAGTTCCATCTGGAGCCAAACTTATATAATCTGTAATTAAAGTTGCAGTATTTCCAGCTATTGCAGTTATCTGACCAACTAAATCTGTCGTTATTGGAGTAGTATCTATTTGATCTATATTTTCAGTTAATTGTACCTTAGGACCTTCTACCCATAAAATTCCTTCTGGACCATAATGACCATAAACATAAAGAGTAGTTGGTTTTGTCAAATCCCAATCTTCTTCAACTACTCCAGTCCAACTTACTTGTTCCCATTTTCCAACTTTAGAAATTGGTCTATATCTTAAAAATTCTCTTTCTCCTGCTGATAAACTACCTTCTTCTAATGTTGCTAGATGGTATCCTATGGAAGCTCCCCAATATGGACTTGCCCCATTATCACTTTTTCTATAATGATGTAACCCAACCATTGCACCTTTATTTGCTGTATCTGATTTTTGAACCCAAGATACAGTTATTTGATCACCTACTTGGATTCCTTGAGATACCATTTTATGTGGTAGTGTTTGTGAAATTCCCAACCATCTATGTGCCAATGTAGTAGGTTGATCTGAAGTTGCTGGAACGTTTCCTGTTTTATATAACTCTGTACTTGGATAACTCGCATGATTAGGTGAAAAATATTCTGAATTTTGATCAACAAATTTTATACAAGTTTCACCAAATTCACCTTCACCTTCTAACCATTTTGCATGATGTCCTAACCAACCACTATGCCATCTTGACCTATCATTTTTTCTTGCTTCTACTCCACCCCAATTAAATGAATTAAATCCTTCAGACCAACCCTGTGGTTTTACTGCATCTGAATGTAAATCTGGATCCCAATATTGCCAAATTAAATCAGTTATAGAATTTCCACCAGTCCAATTCCAATTTATCACTTCATTACCTGTACTTTGAACTGACCATACCCATTCACAATCACTCAAATCTGGATGTACATCACTACCCCAAGGTCCTTGGCCGGCTTTTGCCTTTTTCATCCAACTTATTGGATTAGTTGTCGAAGCTGTAGTAGTTACAGTAGTGGTCTCTCCGGCGGAGTTAGTTTTTTCAATTGTATAATCTGTAATATTCCAGGGACCAGTTGAAGTAGTAAATCTACGAGTAATAGATGGAATATCAGATCCCGCTGAAAATCCATCACGCATCCATCTATATTTCCAATCTTCAAAATCAAAACTGGATCTTCCATCACCTGTTTTAACTACATCTCCATTAAACCATACCTTTGCTATTATTGCTCCAGGTCCACCAGTATTGGTTGCTTCTACTCTCAAACCAACTGTATCTCCTAATAAATCGAATTCGTCTGGAGTTGTCCAATCCGATCCTTCACCAAGTGAGGTTTCAACTCCTGCATTGTTTATAGAAAATAACTCATATTTATTATCAACTTGTAATAAAATTTTATTTTGGTCTTGATTTCCGTGATATGGACTTACCCGAAATTCTCGTTCACCGAATTGAATATCTGATGCATCAGGATTATTTAATGGAATATCATCTATTACAATTAACTCACTATCTTGTGTATAACTTTGATCTACAACATATGCATCTTTAATAGTAAGTTTACCATCTACCATTAAATCAGTAAATCCAGTATCTCCATTTGCAAATACTGCCTCTACTTTATTATCATCTACGAATGTAATTAACCCTGTTGTTGGTGAATCTGTTTCTTCAACTCTTTCACCAGTAACCATATAAGATGTTGGTGTTCCAACTGAACTTCCAGCTTCTACTTGAACATTTGTAATATAACGATTTCCCTGATCTATATCTAAAGTTTTACCTAAGTTTAATTTAAAACTTCCGTTACCATTAACAGGTAATGTTATAACTTGATATACATATTTCCATTCATTACCAGCGACATCCTTAACTTTAATCTCATCTTTACTGTCATTAAAATTTACATCATTATCGCCATCATCCATTGTTCCACTAAATAATTGTATTTTATCAAGTGCCCACTCACTATCCCAATGTACCCAACAACTCATTATATAACTTTCACCAGGTATACCATTCAATGAAAGTTGATATTGATTTGTTTCATCAAGTTCTTCAGAAGTATTAGTTTTTAAAACATATCTACTTGCTCCTGGATTTGAAAATTCAACTACTCCATGGTTTCCAGAAGTTAATCCTAATTCAAGAATATTGTTTCCATTTCCATCTCCATTTAAATCTGCAAAATGGCCATTAGTTACTAAATTTTGTACTGCAGGTAATGCTTCAAGTTCAACCTCTGGAGTATATCTTGATATTTGTTCTTCCGTTTCTTCATAATCTATAATAAAAGCTTCTCTTATTTTAAGAGTTCCACCAGCCATTGCTTGATCAAGTGATATACTTTCACCATTTATTGTTGCAATCTTACCATTAGCACCAAATGTTATATTAGATTCACCACTAATATCAGAATAAGATAAACAAGTATATCCTAATAATCTAAAATCTTCAAAATAATCTGTATCAACAATACCTGGATTTGGTCTAAGTCGTATTTCAGTTTTTGATGGTGAAATTTCTTGTAACCAAAACTTGTCCTCTTTAAGTAATAATTCTATCCTTTCTTCATTTTGCATTTTATAAATAAGAGGCATACCAGCATAATTTGCATTAGGATCATATACAATGTCATCAGGAAGTCCAGGTTCTGCTGCGAAAATTTTACCTGTACCTGATATAATATATTCACCACGATAAATACTTTTATCTTTTTTCTTGGTAAGAATATAGTCATCAGAACCCCCAATTCGTCTTAAAAAGTTATATACTATTTTATAAGTTCCCCGTTCATAACCAAGACCTCTAATTTGAGCACCTACATCTAATCGTAGTGTCATCTGTGATTGAGGAATTTTACCAGATCCTAAATAATTATCACTTGTATCGTAAAGACAATACTCAATAAAATCTTTTTGTGATTGCCCGAATGGTAATAATGTATCTCCTTCCAGGCCACTTACACCAATAAGAGGTAAATCCTTACCTGATAATCTCGATAGTTCTCCAGTTATTGGATCTGGTATTAGTTTTTGTTTTGGCATTATAATTCCGTAAATTCTCTATCTATTATTTTATCAATATCTTCACTTTCTTCATAATCAAAGTACCCATGTACTGGTACAGTTATAGTATGATTGAAAGGATAACTTGATTGATCCGTTCCTTGACCAGGAATTATATTCTCGAACAAAATAATTTTTCCACCATTTTTATCTCTAAGGACGCCCCCACTTAAATCACCTGATGCTGTTTTTTTCTCTATTAATTCTAAATATTTAGTCTCATCTTCTGTTGAAAGTGCACTATAAAATGTATAAATATTAGATTGAGGATTTGTTAACTCGTCTTTTGTATATGGCATTTTTTATCTCACTACTTTAAAGGAATGTTTTTCATCGAAATATTGAATAGTTTCATCAGAAGTTCCACTACCACTTACTATTTTATATTCTATTCTATAAAATCGTTCTGACTGTAATCCATCCATCCAAAAATTAAAATAATTCCCTGTTGAATCACAACTTACCTTTGAACCACTTCCAAATGGTACAATAACATCTTCTGTATAAGCGTCTTTAATCTGATAATATGTACTACCACTTGGTAAATATTTTGCTGTTGTATATCCTGTACTATATCCACTTGTTACATATGTTTTTTCAGGATATCTTGCTCTACCAACAACTCTAAATTTTGTCTTTGAAGTTTCTTTATATTCTGGTCGTAATCCTCTCATATAAAGAACCATATCTTCAACCTCAGTATTAGAAAGTGCAGATAAAGAACCCGTTGCCCAAGTAGAATCATCCCAAACTACTTCCAATTTTGGTTGATAAACTGTATGAGTATCTCTACCAAAAAATATAAAATGGCCATACTTTGTATTATTTCCTTCTTCAGCATTTGAATCTGCATTTCCAATACTACCACTTCTCTTTACCATAAATCCCTCATTTGCATATGAAGAACCACTATATATCCAATTATTTACAATTCCAGTTATATCCATTCTTAAATCTGATGGTTCGTGTGTAAAAGATTGTGAGGCTTCTAAACTATATTGTCCTGTTGAACCACTATACCAAGTTCCGCCACCTCCAGATAATGCCTGTGTTGTATCAGTTCCACCAGCCAAAGTTAAAGTTGTACTACCAGAATTAAATGTGATACTATTACCAACTGTACCTGCATCTGAAGCGGTGATTCCTAATACAGCTCCTGTACTTGTTGCAACAACACCAATCGAAGTAACAGAATTTATTTCATCTCTCAAATTTCCTGCGGAAACTGTAAAACTTGATCCAGATATGAAATAGTAATAATTGGCAGCTGCAGTATCAGTTTCCCCTGTAACTGACGGTGCAAAATAAAATTTTGTTCCACTTGCATCTGTAAGGGTGAAAACATCTTCACCTCCTTCAAGTGTACCACTTAAAGTGAAACTGCCAGTTGCAGAATCATTACCCAATACTGTAGTATAAGTTCCAATCCAAGGAGTTGCGTCATCATTATTATCTTTATATTTCCAACTTGCACCATCCTCTATAATAGGATTAGATTGTGCTTTGCCAGAACCCATATTCCAAGATTGACTAACAGGATATGCATATAATTTTTGTGATATATGTAATTCTTCAGAATTTGCATCATATAAATTTAAATAATATGTTGGATTGGATATTAATCCACTATTAATTGATTTAGAAATATAAGTCAAATCAAATTTAATTAAACCACGAGAAACATTTACTACTGAACCATCAGAATTCGTGTCTTTTCTTATCTCAATAATCTCATCAAGTCCAGTATTCATACTTCCACTTGCTTCATATAATGTTGTGTCTTTTGTTGCGTATTCAAAATAATGCATTATAAGTCTCCCATTACCCTACCCCGTATATCTACATCAGGATATTTTACTTCAAATATTGCTGGATCAACAGGTGGATAAACTATATTATTAAAAGTAGCACCTTTAACATTATATAAATTATCCGAATAAACATATCCATTTACGGTGCTATTTATATTATCAATAAGAATCAATTGTTTACTATCTCCTGTCTGACCAGGAGGTTCGACTACTGTTGCTACACCTTCAACTGTAAGTAATTCAGATGCTATGTCAGACAATATTATTGGTTGATTAATTTGCCATTTCTCTATTTCAAAGTATATTTTTAATGCATCAACACATTTCAATAACACTTCATTTTTATTATACCCTCTTTTTGTATATAGTGCAAATTCAACAATAATGTTACATATCCACGCATCCTTTATCTGAACCGCGTCAGTCATCATTCTATATTGAGTTAAATATGTTTTTACATTCTCTTTTACTGCCTGGTTCACATTTACTAATTTTTTAATGTTATTATACCCTAAACAATACATATTTAATGCTAATGGATTAGGTTGATTAGTATCGTCACCTTCATTTTGTCCTGTGGCAGCTACTTGTTCATCTTGTATCATATAAATTTTTGCTATATTACCATACTTAGGTGGTAATGAATATACACGAGTTATATAATCATCCTTTGTTACTGCTCTTCCTTGTGCCTGAAAATAAGCTGCTGCATTTACTCTTACATTTTCAAGAGTTTCAGCACCTCTCCCTCCAGTCGCGGGATTTGGGTTTGTTGCTGCTATAGAATTTAATGATATTGATCTTAAACTTGTATTCAAACTAAGAGAACTATCAAATGCTGAACTATGTAAAGTAATATTATTAATCTGATTTGAAGCAATATTATCATCAATTCCACCCCCATAAGAATACTTTATAGTTAATGTTGTATTAGTTGGACATTGACCATAAGTTTCTGTATTTAAAAAGTTTGCTGGATCAAATGATGTATCAAGAAAACTCGGTGTTCCTGGTAAATTAGAACCAACACTTGATGGATTTGGAATAATTTCTTCATCAGATCCTGCTGCTACTCCTGAACCAAACCTCATCTCAGTTCTACCATCTGGTCTAATATAAGTTTTAAATCGTTTAGACGTCTTTACAAGTTTTAAAAGAAATGGTGCAAAGTTTCTACCTTCTACCAAATCTGGAGAATTGTTTGTAGTGTTCTCAAAATCTGCAAAAACTGTATCTTGTGCTAAAAATGGAACTTCATACCACTTATTTCCATCACTATCTGTTACTGAAATAATTTCTAATACAGGACTTAGAGATAAAGCAATTCTTTTATATTTTTCTGCTGTCCCAAAATTTACATATTCTGTAGTAATCGTTCCACTTACCGCTTTTACTTTTGATTTCTTGAACAACCATTTTGTAACATTTTGTTCATCATCCACTTCTGCTATTGTATCTTCTCTTGGACTTAATGAACTCGAATCTATAAATATCACATCATCTGTGGTTCTAAAAATTGTTCCATTCGTAGATGTTACTTGCATTCCTGCTGGTATTGTAAGACAATAGTTTTCATCTGGTTCTCTTAGGTCCGTGTCACCTAATGTTGTTGTAGCTGGTACAGTTTGAAATACATCAAACATTACAGATGCAGGTGAAGCCTGTCTTGGTTTATATCCATATCCTTGTGCTATTTCATAAATAGTCTTCTTTTCTTCTGCAAAGGATAACATACTTTCTTTAAATTGTTCATCCATATAATATGATAATGTATCACCAACATATGATGCCATTTCAATAAACATCATACCTGGATCTGATTCATTAAAATCATTATATGTATTTGGAAAGTATGTCTTTGCAAATTCTATAAGTCCATCTCTAAATGCAGAAAAATCTTTATTTAAATATTTTACGTCTTTACTGACTCCCTTTGTAGCCATTTCTTTCTCCCTTATTAATTAATCGCCGATTCAAATTGGTCAAAACTTACTGAAACAGATTCAAACCTATCAGGCTCAAATGATAATCCAAAATCAATTGATATATTAACTCGATTAATGTTATAATTTGGTGTTATAATTTCTATATTTTTAATGTTTATATATGGAAGCCATTTGGAAAGTGAACTTAAAATCGACGTTTCTAATATATCATTAAAATCTTCATTCATTGGTTCAAATAATATAGTATGTAAATTTGAACCAAATCCTGGTTGTCCAAGTCTTTCACCAGGTATTGTTTTAAATAAATTTATTATATTATACTTGGCCTGTTGGAGTGTAGTTTTAGTTTGTTTGAAATATCCTGAATCTGAGTATCCCAATGGAAGTTTTAATCCAATGAAAACGTCTGGATTTAAATCTTTCTCTCTTGCTCCCACTTATATTCTCCTATTAATTTATTATTTGTTGACCTACAATTAAACCATCTTTTACTATAATTCTTTTTTTAACATATCGCGTTTGCTCTACACCACCAACTTCTTCTATAATTACATCAGTTACTATATAATCTTCTGTAATTCCTTCTTGACCATCTGACGATTGGTATCCACCTGCCCGTATCTTTCCATCAAATTTAATTTCTTTACGATTAAAAGTAATATTTAAACTATCAAAAATCTTTCTAAATATTATTAACTGTTTTGCTGCATCAATATTTGATTTAGCTACTGTTCGAAATCTTTTTAGTAATCTTGATAATTTAGTTTTCTTAGTTTTAGGATTAGTTTGTACCCGTCTAATATTTAACTGGCCTTTTGGTGTTAAATATAAACTACCAGGTAAACTATTTTCTAAATAAGACTTGTTATCAAGTGCATCTATTTTATCTTCACCAGTTAAATAAGAATGTATGGCGTCCGCTTCTTCGGCCGAGTATTTAGCATTTTCTTTTCTTATTCTCTTTTTAGTTTCCGTATCTTGGTCTTTAAAGATTCTATCATTCTTAATCTTTTCAAGTTTATACTTTAAAAACTGTTTATCTAATGCCATTACTCACCTCACTATGGACGATAATTCGTCCCGCTCTTTTTCTGGTCAATAGCTTTCATCAAACCACTATAATCTTTTGTTAATGCATCTGTTACATGGTCTGGAACTTGGTCAACTGAAACACCGGCTTTCTTTATAGTTTCTACTGCTCCAATTTCTCTTTTCATTTCCTTTGATACCCCAGTATTTCCTGCACTAGCTCCAAGAAGTACATCATTCATCTTGTTGGTATCATAAACTCCACCACCCATCGTTGGGTATCCACTACCATCTCCTTGTGGAACTCCACCAACGGTTTCATTCAGAACCTTGTTAAGAGGTTCATTTGATGTATAATGAACTTTTTTCTTAGGTTTAACTTGTTTCTTCCTAATAGATTCTTTGAACTCCTTTTCAATTATTGGTTTTGAAACTAATTCGGCAAGTAAAGATGAATCTTTATCTGTAATAAATATCTCATTCATTTGTTTTTTCACTTCTTTACGAACTACTGTTTCAATTATTTTTATTAACTCTTGTTTCTTCATTGTTATCTCCCTGTTTATAACTCACTTAAATATTCTTTTAATTCTTGACTTGAAAAACATCTTTCCAATTCCTCTAATTGTTTTGCCAATTCTGCTGATAATGCTGAAGTATCTACTTCATCAAAATCTGTATCAACATCTAAATCTGTCCAAGTACCACCTGCATCTTCACAAGATTTTTTATCTAAATGTTCTGTTATAGAACAAAATCCTATTGATTCATCTCCAATATCCAATTCCGATGCTCCAGCTATCATCTTATCATACATATCCTGTAACTCTTTTAAATCATCAGGATCAATCCAAGTTCCACCTGCCGCTTCACATGCTTCTTTATTATTCATAACATCTTCGTCTGGACGACAACTTGCCAAAATAGCCATTAATTGTGCAAACAAAATTGGAATAATTGTATTAAATCTTCCTACTGCCTTTATCAAAGTAGATACACACATATCTACTAATCCCATAATATTTAATATTTGCATTAATTTTTCTACAATTGGAACAATAAATGGTGGTGTCCATTTTAAAATCTTTCTAACTAATTTTATAACCTTTTTAATAATTTTTATTATTTGAACTATCTTTTGTAAGATAGGAATAATTTTCATCAATTCTCTTATTAAACTTAAAAGTTTTCCTATTGCTTCTTTCAATGGATCTTTACAGACTAACTCGGGATCTATAACAGCTTTGGCCATTATCCTATCAACTTTTGCATTAAGTTTACCTATTACCTTATTTAATTCTCCCATCATCTCTTGTATTTTTGCAGTAAATCCAGATAGTAACCACGCTTCTAAATCAGGAATTTGAAAATTTGCTAAATCCTTTAGCCAGTCTTTTTCATCTTTTGACGGCATAATATTTTGTCCAGAACCTATACAAACACCTTTATCATCTTCATCTCCGTCTCCATCATCACTACTACCACCTGTATCAGGGGGCCCTTCTGCTGCAACTGAATCGTTTTCGGTAATATATGGTGCACATTTTAATTCTCCGTTCTCAATTACACATCCAGCGTGAAGTGTAGTTCCTGCAGGTACAGTTTCTCCCTCACCATATTGAACTAAATCATTACCCGTATCGGGCCATATTACTACTGCACCATTTTCACCAGCAACACCATGTACTTCTGCAAACATCATTGGGAAAAATTCTTTATTTTCAAAGATTCCACTTCCCTCTATTAGTTCACATCCTGGTATAATTGGGTCACCTGGTCCTAATGTTACTCGTTGTCCTGCTATTGATTTACATCTAATTGGCATATTATATTACCTTTACTATATCACTTTTTGGATCATTCAATCGTTTTTTTAATTCTGTAAGTTTTCCTGATAATCCACTAGCACCATCTATTATATCTGAAATTGGAACTACAAAATCTACTACCGAACCATGTGCACTTTGTATTGTTATTGCAAATTCATTTAAATAATCAATCAATAATTCAATAATGTCCATTGTTTCATCCCCCTTTAATGCTGGTTGGATGTTAGGATTTTGACTACTCGGTCCCTTTCTTGGTGCTGTCCATCCAGTAGTTTCACCCTGTTTTGGTGCTGTACCAAGATATACATTATTGTGTCCTTCCAATACTATTCTATTTTTACTAACTAAATTTATATCTCTACTTGAATATGCAAATATATCAGTTCCTTTAGAATTAAAAACTAATCTATCAGAATTTAACACAATCTGTTTTCCATCAAACTTTTTTGGATCTAAATCTGTTACCCTACTTGGATACTGATTTAAACCAACAACTTCATTGGTTGTCAAATATAAAGAAGAACCATCTAAATTTATATTTTCAAGTATTGGTGCATTTGCCACTCTTGAAACCATACCTTGACCTGCTCTAATTTTAATATTGGGTGATTGAGGTTCTCCAGTATCAGGTATTAAATTACCATCAGCGTCATTTAACTCTGTTATGTTACTTCCAAATCTTATTGATTGACCAAATCTACCATTGAATGTAATATCACCTTCCCTTGCCATTATTTCTCTTATTTTTATATTACCTATAAATTCTTTTATTCTATAATTTTCTATTGCAATAGGATCGATAAGTCTACTTATTCCAGGATTAGCATTTAAATTAACTGAATTAAACATATTCAATTTTGTAGTATAATAAGATTCCCCAAAATAATTTGCAATAATTACATATTCACCAGGACGTGGATATTCTTTTATATTACTATCCATTGGTGCAAATATTCTTATATCTTCAATACTTTCTTTACTATAAACTAACCTTGCTTCTATATGTCCATATTTGGACCAATCTGGAACATTTTCTCCATTTCTTGGATGAGGACGTGTCTGTTTTGCACCCATCAAATCATCTGCATCTAAAAGAACATTTATTACTTCTGCGGGTTCTAATTCATAAAAAAATTGGCCTGGATGTGGTTCACCCATACTATTGATAATTGAATATATCTGTTCTACTCTAGCAGGACCCTCAGGAATTTTTACAGGATCTCCCTTTGGCCTTGATAAATGTGCCATTAATTATCCTTAACTGTTTTTATATCTTCTGATATTTCGTCTGATTTTTTTTGTATATCTACAACTACTTCATCTATACTCGTTAGTAATTGTTCTTTTTCTTTGTCTGATAAACCAAACTCTGATTCACTACCACCTTTAGATTCAGCAGCAATTAATCGTTGAACAACAGTTGCCAATTTGACAAGTTGTTCATCATTTTTCACATTTATTTCCAAGTACTCTTTTATCATGGGAATTAACTGAATAGCCATATCCCCATCTTTGATAAACGAAGCAACTTCACCAACTAATACTTCAAGTTGTTTTTTGTTATGTACGGAATTATCGTAAATGTCTTTGAATAATGATGATAGTGATTTACCCTCAAATAATTCGTAATCCTGGCTCATTTTGGTTTCCTCATATTGTATTTAAAAATAGATGTTATAACTCATAAATAAATATAAAACAACTCAAAAACTGATGCATATATATTGCAAAACAAAAAATCGTATATATTATATTTATTTATGTCGGAAATTGATTTCGACAACAGAAAACGGAAGTTAAAGATCCCTTTTTTGTTAAATGATAAGAATAACAAACGGGAGATAAACAATGAAGGAAGTCATCTCATTAGTCAAAGGCTGGGTGGACGATATAGCTCACCTGTTAATGTCCTTTGTAGCCATAGGTGCTGTTTCTGAAGTAATTTTTGGAACTGGAGTCTTTGGTGTTAATGTAATAGGTAACCTGACAGCTATCATAGATAAATTCGGCGAATCCGGTTTCGCTGGCTTAGTCGCTTTATTGGTGTTGGTCGGTTTATTCCGTAAATAGCTATTATCGGATAATGAAAAAGGGGTGGAAACACCCCTTTTTTTTGCTTATATCTCTTCTTCTCGTATTGCCTTCTTTCTATACCATAGATATTTTAATACCTCATCTTCTGACTCGGCACCACGAACACCTGCAGCTGCAGTTATATTATCTACTTCATATACTATTGTTCTGGGTACATCTACAACCTCTATCCATTCTATATCATTCCAATCAAGAGCCAAAATATCCTCTGGCTCTTGACTTAAAACAATACTACTGAGCAATATAAAGTATAGGTTCTTCTGCAAGATAGAATAGTGTTGAATCATATTCATAATAATATATTTCATCATTAGGTCTTTGATGTAAAATTGCTGGTTCACCATCTACATCTAAACTAAACTGCCATTCATTATCTTCATTGGGAATCCCCAACTCAAGATTAACCTTTATATTCCTTGATCTTTTAATTGTAATTAAGGGATTATAAGGCCATGATTCAGTTCCATCTTCCATCAACCTATTCTGTGCTTCAGATTCTAATCCCACCCATACTTGATTAGCGAAAGCTTTTTCTGTACGAACTTCTGCATTATATAATGTTCTCTGATAACTTGGGATAGCAACAGCTGCTAATATTCCCAATATAATAGTAATCATTACAAGTTCGATTAAAGTAAATCCTTTACTATTCATGACCATTTACGGTTGAAGTTTCTTAT
>Ga0310122_10001203_pt1 | contig 16601 bp, 13 predicted proteins | sample CB6_Bottom_1051__FD_203503 | JGI IMG/M metagenome (GOLD analysis project Ga0310122, IMG submission 203503) | Marine microbial communities from Western Arctic Ocean, Canada - CB6_Bottom_1051 | ecosystem: Environmental > Aquatic > Marine > Oceanic | place: Canada: Western Arctic Ocean | collected...
CTGGCGGCACCCATCACCGGTATGGAAACCAATTTGGCAGGTGGCATGGATGAAAGAGAATATGCCGATGCTATTCTCGACGGTTGCCTCGAATGCGGCACCCTGGGAATGGTAGGTGATGGGGCGAGTCCCAAAAAATATTTGATCGGATTGGAGGCCATTAAAAAACGGGGTGGGTTAGGAATTCCCATTTTCAAACCCCGGGAATACAATCTCGATATCATTAAGCGGTTCAAAGCCGCCGAAGACGCGGGAGCCATTGCCGTTGGAATTGATATTGATGCCGCTTCGTTTAAAACCATGACCCTGAAAGGCCAGGCGGTGGGACCCAAAACGATCCAGGAATTGCAGGAACTGAAATCGCATTTGAAAATTCCTTTCATATTAAAAGGCATTATGAATGTGGAGTCGGCGTTGGCGGCGATAGAGGCCGGGGCCGATGCCATCGTTGTTTCCAATCATGGAGGAAGAGTGATGGACCATATGCCGGGGACCGCGGAAGTTCTTCCCGAAATCACAAATGCCGTGGGTGGCCGAATCAAAGTCCTGGTCGATGGAGGTATTCGTGAAGGCACCGATATCCTCAAAATGCTGGCACTGGGGGCCGATGCTGTCATGATTGGTCGGCCGGTCTGCATCGCTGCGTTCGGGGCCGGTCAGGAAGGCGTCTCCTTTTATTTAAGGGAAAAATTGAATGAATTGAAAAAAGCCATGATCCTGACAGGGTGTGGTTCAATCTGTCATATTGATCCTTCTGTCATATTCCGTAAAAAGGGGGAACGGTAAGTGAAATCCAAAAAAACGGTTTTGAAGGTGGTGCCGGTCAAACCGGGTCAGGACCTACGGTCCACCCTCATGGAATTGAAAAACCCGTTCGGGGCTTGCGGGCTCAAACTGTCGACTGAAGATGCCGGCATGAGTATGGAGCAGATCGGTTACTGGGCAGAATCAGCCGGCAATACCCTGCCTGCTGTGGTCAAGATAGGTGGACCTAACGCCCGGAACGATATCAAACAACTCCTGCCTATGAATATTGATGGACTGATCGCACCGATGGTGGAATCGCCCTATGGCCTGGAAAACTTTATTTCCGCTGTGCGTGATTTCACCACTCCGATGCAGTTTGAGCGATTGAAAAAACAAATCAATATTGAAACAGAGACGGCGGTCCGCCAACTAGACTCCATCCTCTTAACTCCGGAAGCGAAATATATTGACGAGATCACCATCGGTTGCAGTGACCTGTCCGAGTCTATGAAAAAACCCCGATGGGACGCAAGTTTCATGGCCCAAGTGGTGGAAGTGGTCAAAAAAATTCAAAGAAAAAATATCCCCGTTTCGGTGGGAGGGGGTATCTCACCCGAGACCATTGATGGATTCCTGGAACAAGTCCGGCCGGATAAATTCAATACACGGGTTATCACATTTAAAGTGGAGCCTGGCCGAGACTATTGTGAAGCAGTTCAATCGGCGTTACGTTTTGAGATCCTCATGCTTGAACACGATTCCTCCCGCAAATTCATCTCCCGCGATGAAGAAAAGTTCCGCATCAAAGAACTGAAAAAGAGAATGAAATAAGTTTTCTGGAACCTCCCAAATTAAAGCGATCTCTTTCCATTTTTGCCTGCAATCAGTCATTCAGGATATTATTGACAAAATACTGAAATGGCTTACAATACAACCCTCGAATTACCCTGAAATTAAGTAGATATATGGATTTAGCTGAATTCCAATTCGATGGAATTCCTTTAAATTATTGATTCTTTAAACTCTCACACCCAAAACCTATTTCAATTTTTATTTTGGAAGGCAGGAGAAGACGATGCAATTAACTGGCATGCTTTGGGGACGTGAATTATTGGACCTCGTAGAATTTCCTCATTCAGAAGTCCGAGGTCCTGAACTCAGTGTCGACGAAATCAAAGACATGATCAAGCGGCACGGTCAGATTTTTATTAAGCCTTTGTTTAAAGGTGGGGTTGGAAAAAAAGGGAAGTCCGGTTTGCTGGGCCGGGTAGACAACATTGCCGATGCCCTTAAAGAAAAGGAACGTTTGTATTTTGCCGAACATGTGGATGGGTTCCTTAAGGCAAAGTCTGACGGTGTGACCTATGAAGGGTCGGTGCCTGCCGATTACGAGGTCTATTTTTCTATTTCCGAAAGCACGGAACACCGTTGCCCGATAATGACCATCACCCACCATGGTGGGGTTGATATCGAAGAACTGGACTCCGATAAAATGAAAGTTGTGCCGTTTGACGCCTTGACCGGACTGAAAGCGTTTCATGTCTCCAATGCGTTGATGGAACTGGGCGCACCCACAGCTTTGATCAGTCCCTTGGTTCAGAATCTGCCCAAGCTTTGGGACCTTTATAACAATTATGGCATGTTGATGCTGGAGCTCAACCCCATCCGCATGCAACCGGGCAAGGGTGGACGCCTGACACCGGTAGCTTGCGATTTTAAATGCGCTTTTGATCTTGATGATCCGGCCTGGAAACGTTTGCACCTTCCGGCGCATCTGTTCGCTTCCGACTACTCTGAGTTCGAGCAGGAGATCAACCAACTGCGCACCTATCAGGGTCAGAGTGACGTATTCGTTATGAATGATAAGGGGACCATCACTGCACCAACTTTCGGTGGCGGTGCCAACGCGATGGTTACGGAACTTCTGGGCGAAGAGGCAACCATCTCTTCCGACTTTGGCGGCAACCCTCCTTATGTAAAAATGAACGATATTTCCAAGATCAGTTTCAAATACTGGTTACCGCAATCCAATGTTCTGTTCATAATCGGCGGCAAGGCCAATAACACCGATATTTATGAAACGTTCCGGGCCATGGGCGACGGATTGCGTGAGTTCTTTCAGACTCACGGGCCGATCCCTCTTTTTGTTGTGGTCGGCAGGGGCGGACCCAATGTTATCCGCGGGATGAACTATTTACGCGATATTCTCGATTCTTTAGGTATCCCTTACCGTTTCTTCGGGCACGACAGTGCCATGTCCGAGGTTATCAACTACGCTCTGGCGATCAACGAGTGGATGAAAAATGGTGGTAAAGACGATATTAAAGCAAAACTTAAAATATAACCACTCGGCGTGGGGCCAACTGGCAAAAGTTTTCATTTGCGGGTAAAGAGTTGTCTCGGCTGAACAGGCTATGCCCAATTACCAGCGGCGGTTCGTCGCCCACTAGCCGTGGTGGCAAATGGCTTTGGCTCGTTGTACCCCTCCGGGGCATGAAGGCTGAGGAGGAATATCACGGGCCGAGAAGATGTTTGCCCGAAAAATAAATACATTATTCATTACCGGCGGCGGTTCGCCGCAAAACCGTTTTCCGTTTTGGAGGTTTGAATGCATAAGCAAGGCGTGGGAGATTTCCTCTTTTACTGTGGCATCAATTCCTTGTCTGAACTGGCAGTAAAAGAAGACAGGGTGGTGGTCTTGAACATTCTGGGCAAAGAAAGCTCAGGAGTTACCCCCGTCAGCAACGATTATTCGGGTGGCAATATTGTGTTTGGTACCGGACCGGGTAAATCCGGTAAATCCCTGGCAACCAAATCAGGAAAGATTCCCGTTTACAATTCTATTAAAGAAGGACTCGATGCGGGTCATAAATTTAATACCGTGGTGGTCTATCTGCCGCCTTCCGGGGTGAAGGATGGGATCGCCGAAGCGGTGCGCGAAAACCCAGATCTGAAAAAAGCTATCATCCTGACCGAGAAGGTGTCGGTCAAAGATTCCCGGATTATGCGTAACATTTGTCAGGCCAACGGCGTTGACCTGTTTGGCGGCAACTGCCTGGGGCTTGCGGATGCCTGGAACCACGTCCGCCTTGGCGGTGCGCTGGGTGGCAACGCTCCAGAAGAGTCCCTGGTCAAGGGAACGGTGGCCCTGTTCTCCAATTCGGGTAATTTCACTACCACCATTGCAGTTTATCTAACCACCGCAGGGTGGGGCACCACCACTTCCGTTTCCAGTGGCAAGGACGTTTATATTCAATATGGGGCAAAAGAGTTCCTGTATGCCTTTGACAATGATGATCGTTCAAAAGTGGCGGTTCTGTACAGTGAGCCGGGCGGGTATTATGAGTACGGTCTTAAATCCGATAAACCGTTTGTCGCCTGTGTGGTGGGTCGCTGGAAAGCGAGATTGACTAAAGCCTGTGGTCATGCCGGGTCGCTGTCTGGTTCCGGAGACGATGCTATTGCCAAAGAACAATGGTTCATGGACTATTTTGGCGTGGACGGTATCTACACTCCACAAAAACCGATTTTCTCCAAAAAAGGTGCGTTGGTGACTAATATCGCCCATATCCCGGAAGCGGTGACCAAGGTTATGGAGCTAAATGGACAAAAGCCGGATTTTGAATCAAAAGGAAGCCTGGCCTTGAAATGCTGGTTTGGCAACAATCAGGGCCTGACGTTGCCGCCTGAACTGGATCTTCCGGTTGTTGAAGCGGCGAGCCCTTACAACGAGCAGATTGAGGCTCTGGATAAAATGGTCGGTGCCCAGTATCGCCGGGAGACCCTCAAGGATGCCAGCGGTGCTTCCATGATGGACCCGAAAACCCAGGTTTCCAAAATCCATAATACTTCGATTCTCGATGCTTCTCTAAAAACCTTTGAAGCTAATCTGGTGTTCGCGTTGACCCGGGTTTATACCTGTGAATATGGTGAAAAGATAGCCAACATCGTGCTGAACATGTATGTCAATCAGCATGGTCAGCCCACTCTGGCCGCCGCTCAAGCGGCAAGGGAAAACGGCAATTCCCCGAACACTGTGGTGTCATCGGCGGTTGCGATCTGCGGTAAAAAAATGGTTCAAAAAGCCATGGACGCTTCTCAGGCGCTTTTGGAATTATTCCAGTTCAGCAAAATGAACGATCCGCGCGAGAAGTTCGATTATGCCGAGCAGTTGAAAGAAGCCGGTAAGTTTAAAGACGCGCTTCTTGCCGACGGCGAAGACCCTTGCGCAGAAAAACTGGCCACATGCCTCAATAAAGCCGGTCATTCTGTTTTTATCCAGTTTGTGCAGGATTATGCAAAAGCCAATGGCGGCAAACTTTCTACCGATGCGTTGTTCGCGGCTGTGTGGACCACTTTGGCTTGGTCGGCATTGAGAGGCAAAAAGATTTCCAAAAACACACTGATGCGTCTACCGTGGTATTCGCGTATCTACAGCGCCATCGTTGGTGTTTCTGCCCCCGCTGAGAGGCATGGCGAAGACAGTATTGCAGGGGTTAAGCTGGAAGAGTTGATTCCCAACTACAGTTTCACTAAAACAGCTTTTGTTACGCTTCTGGGCCGCCAGCCTTCTGAATCGGAGCTCTATGAGTTCCAGGTATTGCTCGGACTCATTATCACTAATGGACCAGGCACCATTTCGGCCCAGGGTTGCAAAGGAGCGGTCAGCGCTGATGGACCGGAACAACCGCAACGCGTTCAGGTGAACAAAGCCTTTATCGGATTTCTCACTCATACCGGGTTCGCCCATGGCGGAAACGGTTATGAAGCCGCAGCTTTCCTGCTGGAAAACTTCAAAGGCAAAGGTCTTAAAAGCGCCGCCGATGCCAAACATGGATTTGATCTTGATGCTATGGCTCTGGAAGTAGCGAACAACTATGCCGACTATAAAAAGAAACAGAAAGCCATCGGTAACCTCGATTACGCCAAATTGCCCTGTATCAACCATCCAATATTCAAAGGGAAAGATGTTAATTACGACCCTCGGGAAGTCTTTATTCAGGGTCTTTTTAAGGAAAAAGGTATCCATAACGTTTTTCTTGATTTTTACCACAGCCTGGTCGAGGCTCTTTTCAAAACCAAGGTCAGTAAAAATGTTTACTGCGTAAACATTGATGCGGTCATCGCCGTTATCCTGCTAAAGATCGTCTGGGCCGACTTCAATGACGGCAAAATGAAGGAAGAGGATATCGAGTCAGCCAGTTTCGCCACTTTCCTGTTTGGCAGGATGATCGGTTGCGCTGCCGAAATTGATGACCACACCTCACGCGGAAAAAATATGGACACCCGCACCCCCGCCAGCAAATGCGTTTACGTAGGCTAACCACCACTCGGCGTGGGGCCAGCGTGCAATAGCGTTCGCTGGTGAGCAAAGAGTTGTCTCGGCTTTAAGAGTTATTGCCAAGTTGCCCCCCACGGGAGTGGGCTCCCCTCCTGTCAAGGAGGGGTTGGGGGAAGTTAGCGGTTTTCCCAATCCGACAGTTCAAAAAGCCTTTAGCCTGAGTTGGGCAAAGGCTTTTTGTTTTTTGAATCAGGTTTTGGTAAACCACTAGGCGTGGGGCGGTGATATTCTTCCTCAGCTTTTACCCTTGCAGGGCTTGAAGGTTAATGAAGAGGACATCACGCCTGCCCCGAAGGGGTACAGCGTGCAATGACTTTTTACCCCTTCACCCCATGCGGGGCACGAATTTAAATGAAGAAGGTATAACTGGGGCACGAAGACTAGGGCTAAATATTACCTGCGCGAGCAAAGAATTTTCTCGGCTTGATAAGCTATTGCTATTTGCCTCCCCCTGCCAAGGGGCGTGGGAGGCAAGGATTTAGACCCTCATTCGGTTTTGCAGGGAGTGGATTAGGACTTTATGAATCGCGAAAAAAATAAAAGAAACTCACCACGCTCATCGATAGATATTGCGGTGTTTGTACATATTATGGATGAATGGATCGAGTGTAAAACCATTGACCTCTCTTCGGAAGCGATATCCGTGGAAATGGCCTATTCCCTGGTCCCGGGAAGTCTGGTAGCCCTTGACATGCATCAGAGTAAGGGAATGAAAAAGTATGAAATGCTCACCGAAATTCTGCGTTGCGATACTCTGGAAACCGATCCCGTTAGCCATCGCTCTGTAATGAAATATATCGATCCCAGCGAAGATTTTCTGAGAGATGTAAAATCTTTGACCCAAAGCAAATCCCCTGAATAACTCTCTTGTTGGCAGGGAGAGGCGAGGAAAGTTTGTTCCTCCACTTTGTTAATAGATAAAGGTTTCTAGAGGTGTTTTATCCAACCACAATCAGGGGTGTTGACTCCCCCGAAACAACATACATTGATTCAGATTTACAACTTTAACGACCTGCCGCTGGTCACCATGAATGTGGCGAGAATAGGAGCCCAGACTCCCGGTATGGCCTCGGAAATTGCTGGCAAGGAAAAGCATCATGCCGTGGTTGGGTTCGGTCCCATGACCTGGATGCTGCTTACACCAGACAAGCCGGTGCCGGGCGGGTTTAGAGCTTTTGATGAAATCGAAATAGAGGGGCAAGACGTTGCCGAAAGCGAAGGCGACATCCTGCTCTATTTTTCTTCCGACCATGCCGACCTGAACCGGGAAATGGCCAGCCAGGTGCGTGAATTATTTGGCAAAGATGGGGAACTCATTGAAGAATTTTTCGCAGAGGGCTTTGCGCAAACGAACGCTAGTGGAAAAATAGCGAAAAATATTTTAATAGATAGTTCGACCAATCTCGATACCGAGCAGAGCAGTTTTGTTTTCACCCAGCGGTTTCAAGGTGAGGAGGAAATCCTTTCAACACAATATCAAAACAGTTTTTCCTGTAAGACCGAACGTTATACCCTGACCTTCAGCAACAACCTGGCCGAGCTGGAAGAGCATGGGGAATCCGTCTCCTGTCCCCCTGTTTCACGCGGACTGTTTTTCCTTCCTTCTCTCGATTTATTGACCAGCCTTAGAATGGGTGGCATCCGCATGGGCTCCCTCGCAATCAACGCTAAATGGAAAGGCCACTAGCTCTATCGGGTCGCGGCACGTTGGCTAGGAGTTGGGGTGCATGAAAATCATCCCGCCTATTAAACGTTTCGGGTGACCTGTTCGTTCATGGTTTCGAGTCGTCTTACCAGGATCTCGATCAAGTTGTCTTTTAATTTGGTGGGAATATCTGGCTTGAGGGTGTCAATATTCTTAGTGTCGATCTTCAGCGCGATGACATCCCCGTCGGCGATGACGCTGGTGGTTCGTTTCCGTTTGGCAACGTAGGCAATCTCTCCAAATATTGCTCCGGCCTTGAGTTTGGTGATGGTCACTTCTTTAGGATTATTTTTGACAATAGCCACCACCCCTTTTAACAGTACAAAAAAAGAATAATCTGTCTCCCCCTCCTTAATGATTACATCGGCAGGGAAGTATTTATAGATCTAGCTTTCCAGCGTACTGAGAAAACGTTTTGCATCCTGGGTAAACCCATCAAAAAATGAAAGTTTGTCAATCCGTTCAAATGCTTGTTCATCGTCCATGTTGGTGGGCCTATGGGTGAAAGGTTAGATTTTATTGTAACGGAAACCAGATGTTTAAGCAAAATGAACGAGCGGTCACCACATTTAATAGCTTGCTCGCAATAACGCAGTGGTAAATGACCCTACCCATCTTTAAAAAGAGAGGTCCATCAAGGCTGACTCTTCCATCTTAGTTTGGGATTGCGCGCGGCCTGGGCTTCATCGGGGCGCGTTACTTTGGCGAGATGTGGGGAAGAGTGGAAACTCTCGGCATCTTCTTTGCCTTTTTTGGCGATGGACTGCATGGCTTCAATAAAACCATCGAGCGTTTCTTTTGATTCCGTTTCGGTCGGCTCGATCATCAATGCTCCTTTAACAATCAGCGGAAAATAAACCGTCGGCGGATGAAAGCCGTGGTCGATGAGTGCCTTGGCAAAATCCATCGTGGTGATGCCTTGCCCTTTGTCGTTGAAAACGCACTCGTGCAGGCTCGGCCCGGTAAAGGGCAGATGGAATGTGTCCTTCAACTTGGCGCGAATATAATTGGCGTTCAGCACAGCCGATCGTGCCGCTTCCCTGATGCCTTCGGGTCCTAGTGTACGGATATAAGCATAGGCGCGCAGGAGCATGCCAAAATTGCCGTTGAAGGATTTCAGTCGGCCCACACTTTGTGGCCGGTCTGCATTGAGCCGATACTTTGAGCCGGATCTTTCCACCACCGGAGCGGGCAGATAGGGTTCGAGAATATCTTTAACACATACGGGACCGGCACCGGGTCCACCACCACCATGTGGGGTGGAAAAAGTTTTGTGCAGGTTGATATGAAGCACATCGATGCCCATGTCGCCCATTTTTGTGATGCCCATGACGGCATTGAGATTGGCGCCATCACAGTAAACCAGCCCGCCTTTTTTGTGCACGATATCGGTGATTTTTAAAATGTCTTTCTCGAACATTCCCAGGGTGTTGGGATTGGTCAGCATGATGGCCGCCGTTTCTTCATCCATCGCCGCTTCGAGCTTGGCGACATCGATCAGTCCTTCTGCATTGGACGGGAGCTGAACGGTCTTGTATCCGCACAGCGTGGCGCTGGCCGGATTGGTTCCGTGCGCGGAGTCGGGCAGTAATACTTTTTTCCTGGGATGGCCCGAATGATAGGCCTTGATCATCAGCATGCCGGCAAACTCGCCTTGTGCTCCGGCGGCCGGTTGCAGACTGACGTGATCCATACCGCTGATGGTTTTCAGGCATTCCTGCAATTCATACAGTAACTGCAGGCTCCCTTGCGAGTCAGCGTCTGCAGTCATAGGGTGATGTTGGGCGAAGCCGGGTAACCTCGCCATCGTCTCGTTGATTTTCGGATTGTATTTCATGGTGCAGGACCCCAATGGATAAAAATTGGTGTCGATACTGAAGTTCCATTGCGAAAGCCGGGTGAAATGGCGCACCACATCGAGTTCCGTCAGTTCAGGAAGATGATCAATCGCAGCGCGAATTTCTCCGGGCGGGAGCAGTGTCTCAATTTCCACTTCCGGTACATCGCAGGAAGGCAGGGAATAGGCCTTTCTACCGGGCGAACCCATTTCGAATATGACGGGTTCCTCGAAGATCAGTCCGGTGGTTCCGGGGGTCTTGGATTCTCTGGCTTGTGCGTCACTCATGATTTTTCTTTATTTAACATTTCAAGCAGGGTGTTGAGCACTGTGTCGGACGACAGGGAGTCATCGTTTCTTTCTTCCAGGACAACACTGTCGGAATTCAAGGGTCCCCAGCGTTTGATCTCCCCATGTTTAAAGATTACGCAAACCGGTTTATCGACCGCCGAGGCAAGGTGCATGATGCCGGTGTGATTGCAAAGTAGAACATCGCATTCCTGCATCAAAAGTGCAAGTTCTTTTGCGCTGAGCAGGGGGAGGAGTTGAGGTTTTCTCTGCATGTTAGCAATAGCTGTTTGTAGTTCGGCTTCTTCTCCTGGTCCGTTGACCAACCAAACTTGTGCCTTGTTCGATTCCAGCAAGTGCTCAATCACTGTCTGAAACTTCTTCCACTGCCAGCCCCATTTTGCGATACGGGTGCCGGACTTGACCAAGACTACAGGCTGGTCCCGCGTGGGGCGATATTGTTGTATGAGGTCTGCAATTTTTTGTGTTTCCGCAGAATTGAAATAAAGTTGGGGCTGGCTCTGGATTTCCTCAATACCCAGAGCCCGCAGAAGGTCCAGGTTGTTTTCACTTTCGTGACGGGGGGGGCCTTCCAGCGGTACGCGGATGTTATGAGCCCAGGCATTTTCCGGGTGGTCGTAGCCCACGCGTATTTTCGCGCCGGAACAAAGGGAAAAAAAGGTGGCGGTGGCGCTGAATTTTTTGTTGAGTGTCAGTGCCAGGTCAAATTGTTCGTCTCTCAGTTGGCGAAAGGCATTTAAAGGTCGTTTGGGATCGAAAGCAAACACCTGGCTTATGTTCGGGTTGTCGGCCAGGAGTTCTGCCTGACCACTGTCCACCAGGACACTGATATGCAAATGCGGGAATGCTTTTTTAAGGGTTTGGTAAACCGGAGTGGAGAGCACCACATCGCCCAACCGGTCGGGACGTATGACCAAAACCGACTGGATAGCGCTAAAGTCCAGGGGTAAGTCTGGCGGACTGGGAGCCTTCCCCGCGCACGCGCCCACCAGGTTCCATAATATTTGTTTGGCTTTTTTTTCTAGGTTGCGCAGGACTTGGTTTGCCATGGATCGAGTGAAGGTCGGGGCCATTAAGGGGCTCGTCAACGTTTAGTCGTTACGAGGAGGATTTTCTGCAGGTCAGGAGAATTTCATCCGACTGTCTTGGGATTACAAAGGGAGTGCTTCATCAATGAGCATGATGGGGATGTCCCCTTTTATTGGGTATTTCAAAGAGCAGGGTTTGCAAACCAGTCCGTCTTCATTTTCACTCAATTCAAGATCTCCCTTGCATTTGGGGCAGACCAGAATGTCGAGCAGTTCCTTATCGATTCCCATAATTTTTCTCCTAAATATGATAATCCCTCTTCACGGCCTGGAACACTTCATCCACGGTAACTTGTTGCATGCATTCTTTGGTTCCCAGCGGGCAGGTTTTTTTCCAACAAAAACTGCATGAGAGTACTTTGTAGACCACTTTGTGATTTGCACCATAGGCTCCGTTACGCACCGGATCGGTGGGGCCAAAGATGGAAACCGTGGGAATGCCCAACGCCGCCACCAAGTGAAGCGGACCTGAATCACAGCTTACCAGCAGTGCCATCCGTTTGTACAGGGCAATAGATTCTAAAATTGAAGTGGGTGGGGCCATCCAGCTTTTTTGTTTCATATGGGCGGAGATTTGCTGGGCTTTGAATTTTTCTCCCGGCCCCCAGGTCAGTAATATGGAGCATTTCAATTCTTCACAAATGCGGTCGGCCAATTCGGCGAAGCGGACCCCTTCCCATTGTTTGCTTTCGAATCCTGCACCGGGGTTGATTCCTATAACCGGACGGTAGGTCAGTTCTGGATTCTGATTAAAAAAATGGGCTACTTTTTCATCGATTTCGCTAGGAACCTGAAGAGGGAAAAGTTTAGTTTCCTCAACCTTGCCCAACGCAGTTTGTAAAAGCTTGAGGTACATATCTACCACATGCAGCTCTCCTGCCATATAGGGTGCTTTCTGATTGGTGAACAGGGCGCTGATTTTTTCTTTGCAGTTATTTCGATGGAATCCGATACGGGTTGGGGCACCGCTCAACCTGGCGATGATGCCACTTTTGAGGAGCCCGTGCAGGTCGAGTACGAGATCAAAGTTCTGCCGACGCAAGGTTTTGATGGTGTGCAGAATTTCTCCGAGCGATTTACTGTTCCAGTTTTTGCGCCACACTTTGGTGCGTAGGGGAATGACCTCATCGATATCGGGGTTGCCGACCAAGAGGTCCTGATAACGTTCTTCCACCATCCAGGCGATGTGAGAATTGGGCAGGGACTTTCTGATAGTGGCGGCAATGGGAAGGGTGTGAACCACATCTCCCAAAGCGCTGAACTTCAGAATCAGTATTTTGGCTGCGTCCATGGGGTTATGGGTCCCCGTCGGGGTTTGATGAATTTTAAAATCCGGGTATAGATGTGTCGGTAACACAGGTAGCCAATCAGACTGCCGTAAATTGCTCCGCCCAAAATGTCGGACGGGTAGTGTACCTTAAGGTACACTCTTGAATAGCAGACCAGCAGGGCAAAGGCTATAGCCAGGAATGTGGTATTACGAAAACAAAGGCTTATGAGAGTTGCGGCGGCAAAAGTATTGCTGGCATGGTTTGAGGGAAAAGAAAAACTGTTTGAGCATCTTATAATCATTTCCAGATCTGGCAACACATGACAGGGCCTGAGGCGGGTGATCCCCTCTTTAAGAATATAATGGCTGCTGGCATCATTAAGGGCGATGGTTGCTGCTAAGGTCAGAAGAAAGGCCAAACCATTGATCCTGTAAACCACAAGGATGGCCACTGCGCAGGCGATACCTAAATGGTAAAAGTTTTGCTTCATGGTCATAAACATCATGAATGCCTGCATTATTGGGGATTGAAAATGCTGGTTGATCCAGTAGAATAGCGAAACATCGAGATCGTATAAGATGGCCGATTCCTTTTAGCGGGAGTTGTAGATACATTTGAATTTTATGGAGTTTGCTGGTTTGAGTCAAACGATTTATTGCTAGTTGAGTTGAGCGTTACGCTGATCTCTGTGTTCAGGAGTTTAAATGGTTGATGACTAAATCTTGTGATAACGCGGTGATCCTCTTTGCCCGGGACCCGGTTTTAGGCCAGGTGAAGACCCGACTATCCCCTTTTTTGGATAAAAAAACCATTCTGGAGCTTTATACCTGTTTTCTGCACGATAGCCTCGATAAGATCCGGCAAGTGGAAAACGCAGACCTGTTTGTAGGAGTCGCTCCTTCGAACCAGTCCGGTTTTTTTTCCGGAATGCCGGGTGCTGATATTCGCCTTTTTGTTCAGGAAGGAAAGCAACTGGGAGATAAAATGCGCCGGGCTATTCAAGACCGGTTTGCGGAAGGGTATGAAAAAGCCGTCATTATTGGTTCGGATAGCCCTTCGCTCCCTGTTACCTACATTGAACGGGCTCTGAGTTCCGACAAAGACCTGGTTTTGGGGCCGAGCACCGATGGCGGCTATTACCTCATCGGAATGCGAGGAAAAGTGGTCGAGGTTTTCGATGGGGTGGCCTGGGGGACAGAGAAGGTCTTGCGGGAAACGTGTGCACACCTGGCACGCAATGGGGCAGAACTGGAGCTTTTGCCGGTCTGGTATGATATCGACAGTCCGGAAGATTTAAGATTTTTCCAAACCCATTTGCAACTTATTGAACAGGCCGGAATTGGAAAAGTAGGTGAGACAGGAAAATTCCTGAATAAGATTTTAGGGGATCACTAGCAGGTTGCCATGAGCGCATCCTTTCTTTAAGTTGGCAGAATATTATGAAGCTTTGTAAATTTACAGATTCGGATTATCAAACGGTGATCGAGGCGTTGGAGAATCGTTCCAACATGGATTTGTTTACCCATGATGAAACCGTTCGCAAGATATTGCAGGACGTGAAGGAAAGCGGGGACACTGCCTTACTGGAGTACACACACCGCTTTGACCGCCATAATCTTTCGCTGGAGCAGATGCGGGTTACGCCAGGTGAAATTCGACTGGCCTATGAGACCGTGAATGAAAAAGAACTCGCGGCACTCCAGGAAGCGGAAGAACGGATTCGCCGTTTTCACGAGCGCCAGAGGCAGGAGTCCTGGCGTTATGAGGAAGAGGGGATAACTTTGGGCCAGATGGTAAGGCCGCTTGCCACAGTGGGGATCTATGTTCCGGGCGGGAAGGCATCCTACCCCTCTTCGGTGCTGATGAACGCAGTTCCGGCAAAAGTGGCGGGAGTGGAGCGCGTTGTCATGTGCTCGCCATTTCCCGATGGGCAAACTCGCCCGCATGTTCTGGTTGCGGCAGATATTGCAGGGGTAACGGAAATCTATAAGGTTGGAGGTGCGCAGGCTATCGGGGCCATGGCTTTCGGTACCGCCACTGTTCCTCGGGTGGACAAAATAGTCGGACCCGGCAATATTTATGTGGCACTGGCCAAACGCCTCGTGTTTGGCATTGTGGATATCGACATGATAGCCGGTCCCAGTGAAATCCTGATAGTAGCCGATCACAGCGCCAACCCGGCCTATGTAGCGGCAGACCTGCTATCGCAGGCCGAGCATGATGAAGAAGCGTTACCGATTCTGGTGACCCCGGAGGAAGGACTGGCCAGAGAGGTGATGAAGGAACTGGAAAGACAGAAAAATACCCTGAGCCGCCAGTCCATTATGGAAGCTTCTTTGAATTCCCAGTGCCGACTGCTGGTGACTGAATCCCTTGAAGCGGCAGTGGACCTGGCCAATCGGCTGGCCCCTGAGCATTTGGAGTTGGCACTGGAAGATCCAGAGCATTGGGCGGCAAAGATTCAGAACGCGGGGGCAGTATTTTTAGGGCATTACACGCCGGAAGCGGTCGGAGACTACCTGGCCGGTCCTAATCATGTATTGCCCACCAGTGGCACGGCCCGGTTTTCGTCCCCCTTAGGGGTGTATGATTTTATCAAACGGACCAGCCTGATTTCCTATTCCCGGGCCGCTTTAAAAAAATGTGGTGAAACCGTAACATTGCTGGCCGAAATGGAGGATTTGGGAGCTCATGCGAATGCGGTAAAATTGCGGACCGGCGGGCCGGGAAAAAAATCTTAAAAACACTATATTTTCAGGGCTCGGGGGCTCGATTTTGACTTGACACGCAGGAAAGGCTATGTTTTAATCACCATCATTTTGGGCACTTGTGCGCCCAAAAGTGGGTTTTAAAATAGGGTCGAAAAGCCCATATAAAATCGCAAGTTACGGTTTTTTTCGTAGATCGGGCCTCACTCCATTGAGAGCGAAAAGGCTCTTGCTGGCGTTGTTTCCGTTTGTGGGGGATTTGAGATTTTTTTTAAATTTATTTGAGATTCAATTTAGCTTAAAAAATTTAGATTGATGTATATAAAAAGAAGGTACCTATAAAGTTTGGTTTTACTAGCTACGGATCCTGATCAGATCCAAAAGGAGGATAGCCATGTTGGGGAAAAACAAACGTAGCGTAACGGCGTTTTCATGGGGACTGGTACTGGCTATGGCCATATACCTGGTTCCGGGCATGACCAGCGATGCGATTGCCAAGGAAGCGTTTGCGGAGCAGGTTTTCGCTGAGGAAGCGTTCGCCAAGGAAGTTCTGGCTCAAGAGGCTGTTGAGGGTGAAGGCGAGGCGGAAATTGAATGGAGTCAGGACGTATTTTATAGAGATTGGGAAGGTAATCCGCTGAAAGGGCCGGTGAGTGGTTATCCCGCTCCAGAACTGGGTCCGTCGGATTATAATAATTATGACTTCGCTCCTAGCCGCATGCTTATCTGGGTTGCCAATCAGCAACATCTTTATTTCGGTAGCTTCGTTCTGGCGGTTCCTATTTTCTGTATGCTCATCGAGTTTATCGGAATCCGAACCAGGGAAGAAGATCCGATTATGTCGCAGAAGTATGACCGGTTGGCTCATGACCTGATGAAGATCAGCCTGACCGCTTATTCCTGGACGGCAATTCTTGGTGGTATCCTCCTTTTTACGTTCATCACATTATTTCCGGGTTTCTTTAAATATCTGGCAGGGATTTTCCGCCCGGTTATGCATGTGTATGCTCTGATGTTCCTGGCCGAGTCCGGTATTCTGTATGTTTATTACTACGGCTGGGACAGGATGAATCAGGACCCATTTCTAAAATGGATCCATGCTAGTCTCTCTGTTCTGCTCAATCTCGTTGGAACAATCCTTATGTTTCTGGCGAATTCCTGGGCCACTTTCATGCAGGCTCCTGGCGGAATTGACTCTGAGGGTCGTTTTCTGGGGAATATCTGGCATGTTATCCATTCCACGCTTTGGAATCCGGTCGGTGTTCACAGGATTCTTGGGAACATCGTATTTGGTGGTGGAATCGTAGGTGCTTACGCCGCTTACCATTACCTCACCGCAAAAACGGAAGAGGATCGGGCGCATTATGACTGGGTATGCTATGTCGCTATGTTTATCTGTATCTTTGGTTTGATCCCGCTTCCCTTCGCGGGTTACTGGTTGATGAAGGAAGTGTATGCGTTCCGCCAGCAGATGGGCATCACCCTGATGGGCGGCATCATGGCTTGGTTGTTCATCATTCAGGCTGTTATGATCGGGCTCTTGTTCTTTGCCGCCAATTCCTATTTGCATAACGGAATGGCGCGGGTCAAGGGGT
>Ga0310122_10001206_pt1 | contig 16581 bp, 18 predicted proteins | sample CB6_Bottom_1051__FD_203503 | JGI IMG/M metagenome (GOLD analysis project Ga0310122, IMG submission 203503) | Marine microbial communities from Western Arctic Ocean, Canada - CB6_Bottom_1051 | ecosystem: Environmental > Aquatic > Marine > Oceanic | place: Canada: Western Arctic Ocean | collected...
TCTTCTTCTTTGGGACGGCCATCGTCGGTTCCTAGGAGGCGGTCGGCAGGACTGGAGGTGGTCACCCCGACCGGAGGAACCGGCCCGGGCAACCAGACGAGGCTAGCGGGACCGACCCGGAACCGGTACCGCTATGACGGGCGCCCCACCGGTGCCCGAACTACCCGGCGTCGGACCCGTCATCGCCACGCAGCACGTCCAGGACAGCCCAGCGCGGGTCACCTACAGGCCCAGCTTCCACATCCCCGGGACCACCGGTCGCCGGGAACCGCTCGGGGTCCGGCCCGACGCACCGTTCGTCGCAGAGAGGCGAGATCGGAAGGGCGAGCAGAAGGGCATCGCGCACCACCGGTTCCAGGTCGGCGTCGTCACCGTCCAGTGGATAGGCGTCGGACGCATCCTCGTCGCTGGTCCCACTCCCCGTCGCCGCCATCACCTCGTTCACCCTGAGATCCAGCCGGCCCCCCAGCGGTTCCAGACAGCGCCTGCACTCCCCCGCCCATCGAGCCACCAGGGCACCGGTGACCACCACGTCGGCTCCCCGGGCTTCGGCTTCCAGACTCAACTCCACCCGACCGTCCAGGATCGACACCCCACCCACCCTCAGGTCGTCGAGCACCACCGTGCGGTCCAGCCGTCGGGGGTCGGCCCGTCGCCGGAGAACGGCCAGCGGAATACGCAGGGAGTCGGTCACGGATCGGTCGGTCGAGGCTGACGGTCTGGACCCGTCGGGGTCACTGGTCCCCGGACTCTGCGTCCTGGTCGAAGAAGGTCGCACCGGACCGTCCCGTGGACGCCTCCCGGGCCGAATCCGCGGCATCGGCGGCGCGACGCTCCCGATCCTTGTCCAGCACCGTCTCCTGGAGCCTCCGCCGGCCCTGGGCAATGGCATCCCTCGTGCTGCCCAGCAGCGTCTCGAAGCTCCCCAGCTTCTGGTCGCAGTAGTCCTCGGTCTCTCGCCGCATCCTGCGGGTCTCCTCACGGGCCGACTCGACCAGGTGCCGTGCCCGCTGCTCGGCAGTCCGCACGACCTCGGTCCGCTGCACGAGTCGTTCGGCCCGGGACCTCGCCAGCTCCAGGATCTCGTCGCCCTCGCGTCGCACCTTCGCCAGGAACTCCTCACGCTCCTTCAGCAGCCAGCGGGCGGCCCGCAGCTCCTCCGGCAGCCTGACGTTGGCCTCGTCTATCAGGCCGAGAAGTTCCTCCTTGTTGACCATCGAGGAGGCCGACAGCGGCATGGGACGGGCGTTGGCCACGACCTCCCGGAGCTGGCGGAGGATCGTCTCGATCTGCGGTGGCCGGTAGGGGTCCGTCCTGGCAGGCGGGGCTGCCGCCGCCTGGACGGTCTCCACCGTCGGCAGGGGTGGTGGGCCCTGACCGGGATCGGTCACCCGGGGAACCGGTTCTCGAGGCGCACCCGTACCGGATCCGGCACCATCTGGCTGACATCGCCGCCCAGGCGGGCCACCTCGCGGATCAACCGGGAGGCCATGAACGACCGTCGGGAGGCAGAGGGCAGGAAGAGCGTCTGGAACCCTGAGATGGCCGTGTTCATCTGCGCCATCTGGAGCTCGCTCTCGAAGTCGGACACCGCCCGCAGGCCCTTGATGATGAAGTCCGCCTCCACCTCGCCGGCCAGGTCGACCACCAGGCCGTCGAACATCGTGGTCCGCACATTGGGGAGGTGTGCAAACGACTCGTCGAGCAGCGCCATCCTCTCCTCCAGGTCGAACAGGGCATCATCCTTGGACGGGTTGATGAGGGCAGCCACCACCACCTCGTCGAAGAGGCCGGCCGCCGTCTCGACCATCTCGACGTGGCCGTTGTGCACCGGATCGAAGGATCCGGGATACAGGACACGGGTCACGGCCTTGTCTCCCCTCGGTGGATGGTCGGTCGGTCGTCGGTCGGCATCGCCTCGGCCCCGCTCAGGAGCAGCGTCACCACGGTACTCCCGTACCGTCGACACGATTCGACATGCCAGCCCGGTCCCGGTTCCACCTCCGAGTCCGACTCGACCACCACCGGTCCGTCCACACGGCCCACCAGGTTCGCCAGCAGGTCCTCCCAGCCGTCGAAGTCGTACGGGGGGTCCAGGAGGACGAGGTCCCACCTCTCGTCCGATGCCGCCAGCCATGCGGGGCCGTCGGCACGGACCACCCGCGCATTCCCGTCAAGGCCGCAGGCGACGAGGTTCCCAGACACCAGGGCGGTGGCGGTCCTCGACACGTCCACGAACACGACGTGTCGGGCACCGCGCGAGAGGGCCTCGATGCCGAGGGCACCGGTGCCGGCGAACAGGTCGAGGACGGTGGCGTCCACCAGTGCCGAGCGACTCTGCAGCGCGTTGAACACCGACTCCCGTACCCGGTCCCCGGTCGGGCGGATCTCGCTCCCGGTGGGCGCCGTCAATCGACGGCCACGGGCTGTTCCGGATACGACTCGCATGGCCCCAGTATGGAGGCCCGGGGCCGGCGGCGAACTACGGTCACGAGCGTGCGGGCCCCGGAACAGATCATCTGCGTGGACTGTGGTGGAACCTGCCACCTCCTGCCCCACCCCGAGACGGAGTTCCAGCCCGGCGACCCGGTCGCCTACCGCTGCTCCGACTGCATGGACCGGTGGGACATCGTGATGCCCGACGAGGACGACGGCCGCGGCGACATGCCGCCGGAAGGCGCCTGACCGGTCCCGATCATCGGGGATCCCGCCACATGAGGGGCACCGTCGGTCCTCCCCCGATCGCCACCTCGCTGGTCACCCGGAAGCCATGGCGCTCGTAGAGGGGCACGTTCGCGGGGTCACTCGACTCCAGGTAGGCACCGTGGCCGGTGGCATCGCAGCGCCGCGTCACCACGGATATGCACGCAGAGGCCAGGCCCCGACCCCGGGCTGACGCCACGGTGCCGACGAAGGCCAGGTACCAGTGGGGTGTCACCGGGTGGGCCTCCATGAGCGGAGCCAGTGGGGCCAGGCGTTCGACCGCCCACTCCTCGCCCAGCAGGGCCATGTTGGCCGCACCCACGGCAGCGAAGTCGGGCCCAGGTTCGTCGGGTCCCGTCGGCGGCACCCAGACCGCCGCGCACGTCCGGCCACCATCGGCGTCGGCCGGAACGACCACCTCGTCGATCCCGCGGCCACCGGCCAGCCGGTTGGCGAAGAAGGCGGCCAGCAGCGAGGGGCGACGTGCCGGGTCCTCGAACAGGAAGGAGAGGACGGGATCCGTGGCGAACGCCTCGGCCAGGGTCGCCACCACCCCCGGAAGGTCGGAATCCCCAGCCACCCGAACCTCGGTCATGGGCACAGTGCCTAACCCTTCCACCCCTCCAGTCACGACTTCAGGAGGAAGTCCGATTCGTCGTCGGCCATGAAGAGCGATACCTCGTCGGCCAGTTCGGGGTGCTCCGCCATGCCGTCGCCGTCGCCGACCATGCGCAGCGCCTCGGACCGTGCTGCCTCCACCCACTCGCGGTCACGCCGCAGGGACGCCAGGCGCAGGTCGTTGCGTCCCTTCTGGCGCTCTCCCATGATCGTTCCCTCGCCCCGCAAGTCCAGGTCCACCTCGGCCAACTCGAACCCGTCGGTCGTCCGGACCAGTGCCCGGAGGCGCTCCTCGGCTTCGGGCGTCGGTGCCCCGCCGACCAGCAGGCACCGACTGGCCTGATCGCCGCGACCCACCCGCCCGCGCAGCTGGTGGAGTTGTGCGATGCCGAACCTGGCGGCGTCCAGGATCACCATCACCGTGGCGTTCGGGACGTCCACGCCCACCTCTATGACCGTGGTCGCCACGAGCACATCCAGGTGCCCTGACCGGAAGAGCCGCATGGTCTCCTCCTTCTCCGCACGACCCACCCGCCCGTGGAGCAGCCCCACCCGCAGGCCGACCAGCTCGCCGGCGGTCAGGCTGGCGAAGGTCTCCTCGGCGGAACGCACCTGGAGCGTGGCGGACTCGTCGATGAGTGGGCACACCACGTAGGCCTGAGAGCCTGCAGCCACCTCCCCGCGGACGACCTCCCATACGTCGGCCTCGTCGGCATGCCAGGTGGTGGCGATCCTCGTCCGACCCGGTGGGAGTTCGTCCAGGACCGATACGTCGAGGTCGCCGTAGACCGTCATCGCTGCCGTACGGGGGATCGGCGTGGCTGTCATGACGAGCACATCGGGGGCGGTTCCATCACGGTTCTTGTCACGCAGGGCGGCCCTCTGCTCGACGCCGAACCGGTGCTGCTCGTCGATCACCACCACGCCGAGGGAGCCGAACTCCACGCCCTCCTGGATGAGGGCATGGGTGCCGATGAGCACGTCCACCCCACCGGCCAGCAGCTCGCTTCCGATCCGTCGCCGTTCGCCGGCCGTGGTACTGCTGGTCAACAGGTCCACCTTCAGGGGTCGGTGGCCGAGCAGGGTCGCCGGGTCGGACACGGTCATTGCGTCGAGCAGGCCGGCGATGGTGGTGTGGTGCTGCTCGGCGAGTACCTCCGTGGGAACCATGACGGCTGCCTGGTGTCCTCCCTGTACCGCGACCAGCATCGCCGCCACCGCCACAACGGTCTTCCCCGAGCCGACGTCTCCCTGGAGGAGTCGGTGCATGGGTGCCGGCCTGGCCAGGTCGGCGAGGATCTCGTCCACGACCCGGTCCTGGGCAGTCGTCATCTGGAACCCCAGCCCGGAACGGAACTCGTCCAGGAGCGCCGTCGCACCCACGTCGTGCGCGATGCCGACCGAGGTGCGCTCCAGGTCGACCTTGCGCTGGACGAGGGCCAGCTGGATGCGCAGGAGTTCGTCGAACACGAGGCGGCGACGGGCCTCGCCCATCTCGTGGAGCGACCCGGGTCGGTGGATGGCCCGGTAGGCGTCGGACCTCCCAACCAGGCCATAGCGCTCGCGCACCGGGCCGGGTAGCGGATCGGAGAGCCCCCGCACCTTCATCACCCGTCGCAGGGCCTCGGCCACGATGCCGTCTACGTCCCAGCTGTGCAGGCCGGCCGTCTCGGACTGGGGATAGATGGCGACGATCCGACCTGTCCGGTCACCGACGAGGTCCACCACCGGATTCGTCATCCGGAGGTTGCCCTGGTAGCTGTCGAGCCTGCCGAACACAACGGCCTGCATGCCCACCTTCAGCTGGTCGACGCGCCATGGCTGGTTGAAGAAGGTCAGGCGGAGTTCACCGGTGTCGTCCGACACCCGGGCCTCCACCAGAGAACGGCGGTTACGGGTTCGACGGGACGAAACCGTCCCTACGCGGACGAGGACCATCCCCTCGTCGCCGACCGACAGCCCGGCAACGGTGGCCTCCCTGGTCCGGTCCAGGTACCGGCGGGGGTAGAAGCCGAGTAGGTCCAGGATCGAGTACACCTCGGCGGCGGCCAGCGCCCGGGCCCGGGCCTCCCCGACGCCGTTCAGGTCGGTCACCGGTCGTGCGTCGAGTTCCCTGAGGGTGATGCCGCCTTCGCCCACCGTTGGAAGGTACCCCTCGTGGACCGCTGGGTCGGTGCTCTCCACGATTCCGACCAGCGGGTACTACTCCACTCCCAGGAAGTACGGGTAGAGGGACTGGCCTCCCTCGTGCACCTCCACCTCGACGCCGGGGTGCTCGGCCTCCAACCACGACACGATGGCGGCCGTGGTGGCCTCGGCCGCATCCAGGCCGGCGATCAGGGTCACGATCTCGTGCGAGTCGTCCACCATCTGGGCGAGGAGCCCGGTCGTGGCATCGAACGCCGAGCCGGCGACCACCATCACCTTTCCTTTGCTGAGGCCCAGGTGGTCGCCCTCAGATATCTTGCCGGCGTCACTGTCGGAGTCACGGACGGCGACCGTGACCTCACCGGCCACCACGGTGGCGGCGGCGGCGGCCATTCCGGCCAGGTTGCCGTCGGCCGTTCCCCGGGGGTCGTATTCCAGCAGCGAGGCGAACCCCTCGGTGATCCCGCGGGTGGGAACCACCCGGATGGTCTTGGAGGTCTGGGCATCGACCTGCTCGGCCACAGCGATGATGTTGCCGTTGTTGGGCAGGATCAGGACCTCGTCGGCCGGAACCGCCTCGACCGCGGCCAACAGGTCAGCGGTCGACGGGTTCATGGACTGCCCACCGGCCACCACCCTGCGGACCCCCAGGGATCGGAAGATGTCGCGGATCCCGGCACCGTTGGACACCGCCACCACGGCGCACGGAACGGGTTCGCCCACGTCCTCGGCGTCAGCCGACATCTGGTCCCGGACCCAGGCCTGTTCCTCCACCTCCTCGAAAAGGTCGGTGACCCGGATCCGGTATGGCCGTCCGACGTGGATGCCGGCCTCCACCGCCCCGCCTATGTCATCGGTGTGGACGTGGCAGTTCCAGACGCCGTCACCGCCCACGACGACGATGGAGTCGCCGAGAGCGGCCCACGCCTCCCTGAAGGCCTGGATCGACCCGTCGGCTGCGTCGAGGAAGAACATGACCTCGTACCGGGTTCCTTCCGGACCGTCGGTCCGGTGGTCGTCGGGACGGGCAGCGCCGACCGTGGCCACCAACTCGGGTGGATCCGGCAGGGGACGGCCGTCGACGGCCGTCAGGACCGCGTCGAGGAGTAGCAGGAAGCCGCTCCCGCCGGCGTCCACGACGCCGGCATCGGCCAGGACCGGCAGCAGGTCCGGGGTTCGGGCCAGGCTCTCGCCTCCGACCGCCCGGGCCTCGACGGCGACGCCCAGCAGGTCGGCACCGGAATCGGCGGCAGCGACCGCGGCAGCTGCCGATTCGCGCACCACCGTCAGGATGGTTCCCTCGACGGGTGCCATGACGGCGGCGTAGGCGGCGCTGCTCGCTGCGGTCAGTCCGTCGGCGAGGGACCGTCCATCCACGGTCTCCGAATCGGCGAACACGCCGGAGAGGCCGCGCAGGACCTGGGAGAGGATGACTCCGGAGTTGCCTCGGGCGCCCATCAGCGAACCGTGGGAGATGGCCGCAGAGACCGCTCCCATCCCGGGTGAATCGTCCAGTTCGTCCAGTTCGGCCACGACCGATTCGGCGGTCATGGTCATGTTCGACCCGGTGTCCCCGTCGGGCACCGGATAGACGTTGAGGAGGTTGAGCGCCTCACGATGCATTGTCAGCGCATCCCGGAAGGTGCCCATCAGGGCGCGCAGCGCACCTGCGTCCAGGGAATCGGCGGTCACGGGAAACGAGCGTAGCCACCGCCCGACGGAGCCTCTCGCCCTCCACCCCGGATGCGGTGGAGGGCACACCCCACGTTCCGGTCCATGGTTGGAGTAGCCCGGTGCAAGGCCGTAACCTTGCTTCGTTCTTCAAGGACCGGTCCGGATGGCCCGACCGGTTGAGGTGATCGAGGTGTGTGATGGCGTCCGTTTGTGAGATCTGTGGCAAGAAGCCCTGGTTCGGCAAGTCCCTGAGCCACTCCCATCGGCGGACCAACCGCCGTTGGAACCCCAACATCCAGCGGGTGCGCGCCGTCGTGGGCAAGTCCACGAAGCGCATCAACGTCTGCACCGGGTGCATCAAGGCCGGCAAGATCATCAAAGCCGGTCACTGACCGACCGGTCGAAGGGGATCCAGCATGCAGGGCGTCATCAAGTCCTACGACCCGGGAACCGGTGACGGCATCGTCATACGTGAGACCGACTTCGCCGAGTTCGACCTGGCCGACGGTGCACTCGAAGGCTCGGTCTTCCGGATGCTTCGTCAAGGGCAGCGGGTCCTGTTCATCCTGGACGACGACCAGCGCGCCACCTCGCTGTCGCTGGGCTCCGAGGTCGACATGGGCACCCCAGAGCTGAGCTGATCCTCGGAGCTCGTCGGTCCACCCGGGCCCCAGCCGGGACCGATTGACCACAGTCACACCTCCCCCGTGTGGCATCGTCGCTCTACGGCCGATACCAATGGGTGGCGATGGCTACGAAAGACGAACCCACGACCAACCGGAGGCTCCTCGACTGGGTCGAGGAATGGGCCGCGATCCTGTCTCCGGACGCCGTCCACTGGTGTGACGGCTCGTCGGAGGAGTACGACCTGCTGGCCGCCGAGCTGGTCAGCGCAGGCACCTTCCAACGCCTGAACGACGACCTCCGCCCCAACAGCTACCTGGCCCTGTCCGATCCGGACGACGTGGCCCGGGTGGAGGACCGCACCTACATCTCCACCACCAACCCGGTGGATGCCGGCCCCACCAACAACTGGCGGGACCCGGCGACACTCAAGGCCGAGATGATGGAGCTCTACCGGGGAGCGATGCGCGGTCGGACGATGTTCGTGGTGCCGTTCTCCATGGGCCCACTGGGCTCACCGATAGCCCACATCGGGGTGCAGTTGACCGACTCGCCGTACGTGGCGGTCAGCATGCGGACCATGACCAGGATGGGCAGCGCTGTCCTGGACGTCCTGGGAGGCGACGACTTCGTGCCGTGCGTACATTCCGTGGGAGCGCCGCTCGAGGTCGGCGAAGCCGACGTGTCGTGGCCGTGCAATGCCGACAACAAGTACGTCTCGCACTTCCCCGAGACCCGCGAGATCTGGTCCTACGGATCGGGCTACGGCGGTAACGCCCTGCTGGGAAAGAAGTGCTTCGCCCTCAGGATCGCCTCGACCATGGCACGCGATGACGGCTGGCTGGCCGAGCACATGCTCATCCTGGGGCTCACCTCGCCCGAGGGCGAGAGGACGTACGTGGCGGCCGCCTTCCCGTCGGCGTGCGGCAAGACCAACATGGCCATGCTGGTCCCGACGCTCCCCGGCTGGAAGGTGGAGACGATCGGCGACGACATCGCCTGGATGAAGTTCGGCGATGACGGCCGCCTCTACGCCATCAACCCGGAGGCCGGATTCTTCGGCGTCGCACCGGGCACCTCGGTAGCCACCAACGCCAACGCGATGCAGACCATGTGGGGCAACTCCGTGTTCACCAACGTCGCCATGACGCCAGACGGCGACGTCTGGTGGGAGGGCATGACCGACGAGCCGCCCGAGCGCCTGACCGACTGGCGGGGCGAGGACTGGACCCCTCAGACCGGCACGCCCGCCGCCCATCCGAATGCCCGGTTCACGACGCCCGCATCGCAGTGCCCGTCCATCGCTCCCGAATGGCAGGACCCTGCCGGCGTCCCGATCTCGGCGATCCTGTTCGGTGGCCGTCGTGCGACCAACGTGCCCCTGGTGACCGAGGCCAGGGACTGGGACCACGGAGTCTTCCTGGGATCCATCATGAGCTCGGAGAAGACCGCCGCCGCCGCCGGTGCCATCGGCCAGGTCCGGTTCGACCCCTTCGCCATGCTCCCGTTCATGGGCTACAACGTGGGTGACTACTTCTCGCACTGGTTGTCGATCGGCGACCGGGCGGAGGCCTCCGGCCTCCCGAAGTTGTTCTGGGTGAACTGGTTCCGCAAGGATGCCGACGGGAACTTCATGTGGCCCGGCTTCGGTGAGAACATCCGGGTGCTGAAGTGGGTCGCCGAACGGGTCGCCGGCACGGGATCGGCCACCGATACCCCCATCGGCCTGGTTCCCACGATCGACGCCATCGACCGCGAAGGCACCGAGGTGGACGACGAGACGATGGCGCAGCTGCTGGCCGTGAACCCCGCCTCATGGAGCCACGAGGTGGCGCTCATCAACGAGCACTACTCGATGATCGGTGATCGCCTGCCCAAGCGCCTGGACGCCGAACTGGGCGACCTCAGCCGACGTCTCGACGACGCCTAGAGGCGATCGACCCGTCCACCGCCGGTCAGGCGACGACCAGCATGGCCCGGATGCCGAGGCCCATCAGGAAGAGGCCGGAGCAGCCATAGAGCAGGTGCCGGTGGGGGCGCAGGCTCTGCCGGTAGCTGTAGACGATGCCGACGGTGATGAGGGCCACGAAGCCGTAGAAGAGGTGGAACTGCGGCGGATCGATCCCCTGCCCAGCCACCAGCCCGACGCCCATGGTGACCTGTACGGCGATGGCCACCTGGACCAGGGCCGTGAACCACCACAGCGCCCGTCCCCTGAGCGCACTGACCCGGTGTGCGGCCAGGGCCCAGAAGCCGGCCATGCCGTTGCCGATGACCATCACCCACGCCATCCCCTCGTGGAGGTCGCGCAGGGAACCGACGACGAGGGTCATTGAAGACACCGGGCCATCATGCCAGCAGCAGGTCCGTCCGCTGCGGCCGACCCCGGCGGGGGCTCCCGGGGTCGACGAACCATTCGGTTCCGAAGGCCATGGCGAACTGCTCGTCCGGCATTGCCAGGAAGAACGATTCCGGGCCTATCTGGCTGGCGTGGGCTGCGATCGCCGCCCGCTTCCTGTCGATGACGGCCGACACGTCGATGGCATGGGTGATCTCGGCGTCGGGCATGCCGAACGACTCGGATTCGGCCCGTTCACGCCGGAGCTCCAGCATCCCGTCATCGCTCCAGGAGTCCTCGTCGGCCAGGGCCGCCTTGATGGAGGCCCGGATGGCGTCGCGGTTCATCGTCACCCAGCGCACCCTGTCGATGCCCGCCATCTCGGCCCACCGGTGTCCGACGCGGTGTACCTGTATGTGATCGGGGTGGCCGTAGCCGCCGTCGGGGTCGTAGACGACGAGCACGTCGGGCTCCTCGGCGGCCAGGGCCACCGCCAGGCGACGGGCGGCATCGTCCACGTCTGCCTGCCAGAAGCAGTCCGGATGGTCGTTGGCGTCGTCGCCCGCCATACCGCTGTCCCGGTAGGCGAGGTTCGCCACCCGTTCCACTCCCAGGATGGTGGCCGCCTCGGCCAACTCGGCGACGCGGCGGTCGCCCAGCGACTCGCCGTCGGCGAGCACGCCCGGAACCGGCTCGCCCTCCTCTCCGCTGGTGGCCACCACCAGGACCACCCGGTGTCCCTCGTCAGCCATCCGGGCCATGGTGCCTCCGGTCGCCAGGGCCTCGTCGTCAGGGTGGGCATGGAGGAACACCACGGTGGCCATGCTCAGGCGACAGCGCCGGCGGTCCGGAGGGCGACGATCTCCTCGTCGCCCAGGCCGGCCTCGGCCAGGATCTCGTCGGTGTGTTGGCCCTCGTGGGGAGGCGGCCGGCGGATGTCGCCGGGGGTGGCCGAGAGGCGGGGCGCCGGTCCCGGCTGCACTATCCCGCCCACCTCCACGAAGGTCCCCCGGGCCACGTTGTGGGGATGCTCGATGGCCTCGGCCACCGTCAGGACGGGTGCGTAGCAGACGTCGCTCCCCTCCAGCACGGCGTCCCACTCGGCCCGGGTCCTGGTGGCCACCACGGCGGCGATCTTCTCCTTCAGCTCAGGCCACCTGGAGCGGTCGTGCTGGGCCGCGAAGTCATCGGGATCCAGTCCCAGCTTCTCCACCAGCTCGGCGTAGAACTGCGGCTCGATCGACCCGATGGAGATGTACTCACCGTCCGAGCACTCGTAGACGTCGTAGAAGTGGGCGCCGGTGTCGAGCATGTTCTCGCCACGGTTGGCCGTGGTGAAGCCCGTGTGGAGCATCCCGTAGAAGAAGCTCATGAGGCTGGCCGCCCCGTCCACCATGGCGGCATCCACCACCTGGCCCTCGCCGGTGGTCCGGGCTGAGAGCAGGGCGCAGACGATGCCGTAGGCCAGGTACATGCCCCCACCGCCGAAGTCGCCAACCAGGTTCAGGGGCGGCACCGGGCCGGTGTCGCTTCGTCCCATGTGGGCCAGGGCCCCCGCCAACGAGATGTAGTTGATGTCGTGGCCAGCCGTGGTGGCGTACGGGCCGTCCTGGCCCCAGCCGGTCATGCGCCCGTAGACGATGGCAGGGTTGCGTGCCAGGCAGTCCTCGGGACCCACGCCGAGGCGTTCGGCCACGCCGGGTCGGAAGCCCTCGAAGATCACGTCGGCGTTCCCGACGAGGCGCAGCACCAGGTCGCGTCCCGCTTCGGACTTGAGGTCCACGCCGATGCTGCGACGACCCCGGGCGTTCACCACGGGCGGCGGCGACGCCGGGTCGCCTCCGCGTACCGAGCCGGCCCGGTCTATGCGGACCACGTCGGCCCCCATGTCGGCCAGCATCATCCCGCAGAACGGGCCGGGCCCTATCCCCGCCAACTCGATGACACGTACCCCGTCCAGTGCTCCCACGATGTCTTCTCCTTGTTGGTTCGTTCAGTCGGTGCCGTCGACCCGGTGGCAGTGGGTCGAGATGGCTTCGATCAGTTGCGGCCAGGCTCCGGGCGCCAGGTCGTGGCCCCAGCCCTCGACCACCACCAGGTCCGCACCGGGGATGGCCTCGGCGGTCCGCTGGCCGCCACCCAGGGTGATGAGGTTGTCGGCGGTGCCGTGGAGCACGAGTGTGGGCACGGCAATGGTGGCGAGACGCTCCTCGCGGTTCCCGTGGGCCAGCGCCGCTGCGACCTGCCTGTCAAAGGCGTGCCGGGGCTGCACGGACCGCTCCGCGTAGGCGGCGAAGACGAAGCGGACGTGGTCATCGTCGTGCCAGATGCTGGCCCAGAGACGGCGGTCGGCGAGCTCCTTCTCGACGGCGGCGGTCGGGTCCGCCGGCGCCGGCGCCATCATGGCCTCGAGGGCGGGGCCCGAGGGTCGACCGAAGTCCCGGTTGCCGGTGTTGGACGCCATGGACACCATGGACCGACATCGGTCGGGATGCTCGACGGCGAACGTCTGCGCGATCATCCCACCCATCGACAGGCCGACGACATGGGCGTCGGGTGCTCCGAGGTGGTCCAGCAGCCCCACGGCGTCGGCCGCCTGGTCCGAGAGGGTGTAGGCGGATCCTTCCTCCAGGATCGTCGAACACCCACTGTCCCGGTGGTCGTACCTGACCACCCGGAACCCCTCGGCGGCCAGGCCCTCGCAGAACCCCTCCTCCCAGAGCAGCAGCTGGCTTCCCAGACCGTGCATCAGCAGCACCACGGGGTCGGCGGGGTCTCCGAAGGCCTCGTGGCAGAGGTGGATGCCCGACGGCAGTTCGGTGATCGGCATAGAACCATCTTCGGATGCCCACACCGGACGGGCAAACCCGGCAGGGCTAGCGTCCGAACCGTGACGGCCATCCATGACCACCCGTTCCGGGACCTCGACCCGACCACCTTCCACGATCTGCTGAAGCTCCGCATAGACGTGTTCGTCGTCGAACAGGAGTGCCCGTACGCCGAGTTGGACGGACGCGACACCGAGCCGGGCACCCGCCACGTCTGGCTGGACGACACCTCGGGTCCGGTGGCCTACCTGCGCGTCCTCCTCGAACCCGACGGCAGCCATCGCATCGGCCGGGTGGCCACGCTGGCCGGAGCACGCGGCAACGGCCTGGCAGGCGTGCTGCTGGACCACGTCCATGCCACTACGCCGGGTCGTCTCATCCTGGACGCCCAGACCCACCTGGTGCCCTGGTACACCTCGCTGGGCTACCTGCCCACGGGCGAGGAGTTCCTGGAGGACGGCATCGCACACGTACCGATGGCCAGGCAGGCAACAGGCGACTGACCGGACGGGCAGACTACGGCCGGGAAGTTCAGGCCCAGCCAAGTTCGTCCAGCCTGTCATCATCGATGCCGAAGTGGTGGGCCACCTCGTGGACGACGGTGACGGCCACCTCGTGGCGGAGTTCGTCGACGTCGCCGCACGCCTCGCAGAGGGCCAGCCGGTAAACGAGGATCCGGTCGGGCATCACCAGCCCTCCGTAGTCCTCCCGCTGGGTGAGCGGGACCCCGTCGTACAACCCCAGCAGGTCGGGCGGATCACCCCGGTCGGCGGTGAGCACGACCACGTTGTCCATCAGGTCGGCCAGGTCGGCGGGCAGGCCGTCGAGCGCCTCGGCGACCAGTCGCTCGAACGCCACGACCCCGACAGGTTCCACCGCCCGATCGTATTGGCAGCACCCTCCGGCACCCGGCTCCCGCGCCGACGGGTGCACCACGGAGGCTGTCACGGACCGTCGCTAGGGTGCGCCCGATGAGCATGGCGAACCGATCCGAGGATCCACCGGGCAACCCGGAGGGTGATGGCGGCGACCTCTTCGGTGCCCCCACCGACGACGCCGATGCCGAGGCGCTGCTCCGTGGCCTGAACGAGGAGCAGCGCGAGGCGGTGACCACCGAAACCATGCCGCTGGCCATCCACGCCGGAGCCGGGTCCGGCAAGACCCGGGTCCTGACCCACCGCATCGCCTGGCGGTCGTTGACAGGCGAGATCGACCCCCGGCGGGTACTGGCCCTGACGTTCACGCGAAAGGCGGCATCGGAGATGCGCAGCCGCCTCCGACGGATCGGGATGCGCGACCAGGTGGCCGCCGGGACCTTCCACTCGGTTGCGTACGCCCAGCTGCGGACCTGGTGGCGGGAGAACGACAGGAGGGAGCCGGAGCTGCTGGTCCGCAAGATGGGCTTCGTCGTTCCCCTCCTGCCCCGCGACCACCGGGCCACCGCAGCACTGGACGTGATCGGCGAGATCGAGTGGGCCAAGGCGCGGCGCATCCGGCCGGGGGCCTACCAGGATGCCGCCGAAGCCGCCGATCGCACCCCGCCGCTCCCCCTCCCGTCCATCGCCCGCATCTTCCAGGACTACGAGGAGCTGAAGTCGTCCCGTCGGATGGTCGACTTCGACGACCTGCTCGACCTGTGTCGTAGCGCCATGTCCACCGACCGGCGTTTCGCCGATGCACAGAGGTGGCGTTTCCGCCACCTCTTCGTGGACGAGTTCCAGGACGTCAACCCGCTGCAGTTCATGCTCCTCACGTCGTGGTTGGACGGTCGACCCGACCTCTGCGTCGTGGGCGACCCGAACCAGGCCATCTACGCCTGGAACGGTGCCGACGCCGACTACCTGAACCGCTTCACCACCCACTTCCCGGGTGCCGCGGTGGTCGAGCTTCGTCAGAACTACCGGAGCACCCCGCAGATCCTGCGCACGGCTGCCGCAGTCCTGGTCGGTCAGGATCCGATGCTCTCGAACCGGGACCCGGGACCCGATCCGGTCGTAGAACAGTACGAGGACCACGAGGCCGAGGCCCGGGGAGTGGTCCGGCGGATCCGCGACCTGAAGGGACCGGACGGCAGGTGGTCGGACCACGCCATCCTCGTGCGGACGAACGCCCAGACCGAGCCGATGCTCGCCGCCCTCCGCTCGGCGAACGTCCCGTTCCGGACCAGGGCCGGCAGCGGCCTACTGGACCGGGCCGACGTGAAGGCCCAGCTGAAGGCCCTCGGCCGCAACGACAGCCCTGTGGCAGACCGGATGGCCGACCTCCGCACGGTCGAACTGTCAACCGACGCCGGCGACGACCCGGAGGGAGACACCGGCAGGGAGGCGGCGTTCGCCGAGATCCGGCGCATGGCCGACGAATACCTGGCGCTGGATCCGGGAGGCACCGGGCGGGGGTTCGTGGCGTGGGTCTGGTCCCAGGGACGTGCCATGGCCGACGACTCGACGGACGCCGTGGAGGTGTCCACCTTCCACGCCGCCAAGGGACTGGAATGGCCGATCGTGCACGTGACCGGCCTGGAACAGGGCCTGGTCCCCATTGGCCACGCCCGTGACGCCGGCGCCCGTGCCGAGGAACGCCGCCTCCTCTACGTGGCCCTCACGCGGGCCGAGGACCACCTCTTCCTGACCTGGGCGGCCCGACGCTCCTTCGGCACGCGTTCATCCACACGCACCCCGTCCATGTGGCTGCCCGACCTGGAGGCTGCGATAGCCGGGCTGGAGCGGCCGCTCGGGCGTGCCGAGGGGGCGCGACGGGTGGCCGCCATCCGCGAGGGGGCCAGCCGCGCCACGCTGCCGGACCATCCGGTCGTGGCCGCTCTCCGCGACTACCGCTCCACGGCGGCCCGGGCCGCGAACGTCCCCGCCTACGTGGTGTTCAACGACGCCACCCTGGCCGACCTGATCGCCACGTGGCCTTCCACGGTCGGCGACCTACTGGGAATCACGGGCATAGGACCCACCAAGGCCGACCGGCACGGCGTGGCCATCCTCGCCATCCTCGCCGTCAACGACCGCCCGGATCCGCCCCCCACCATGGAGGCCACCTCCGATCCGGCACCGGTCGCCGCTGCATCGTTCGATCCGGATGATGTCGACGGCCCCGGCGGGCCCGTATACGACGCCCTGACGGCCTGGCGGTCAGAGGTGTCGCGCGAGGCCGGCATCCCGGCCTACAGGGTCTTCACCAACCGGACCCGGGACGCCCTGGTGGAGTTGCGGCCAGCCGACCTGGAAGGGCTGCTGGAGGTCCCCGGGATCGGTCCCCGGACCCTCGAGGCCTACGGAGAGGCGATCCTCACGGCCATCACCGCGGCCGGCTGAGCAACGACCTGTGGGGGCAGGTCGAGCGGTGGTGGCGGGTCAGCCAAGAGCGAAGTCGGCCACCACCGGTGCATGGTCGCTGGGCTTCTCGCCCTTGCGTTCGTTGCGGTCCACGACGACGAACTCGAGGGCAGCCGCAGCCGGCACCGAGGCGTAGACGAGGTCGATCCGCATTCCCATCCGCTTGTAGAACGCTCCACCCCTGTAGTCCCACCAGGAATGCAGGCCGGCCGCGTCGAACCGCTGGCGGAACACGTCGGTGAAGCCGAGGGCCACCAGCCGGGCCAGGGCGTCGCGCTCGGGCGCTGTCACGTGCGTCATGCCC
>Ga0310122_10001209_pt1 | contig 16572 bp, 7 predicted proteins | sample CB6_Bottom_1051__FD_203503 | JGI IMG/M metagenome (GOLD analysis project Ga0310122, IMG submission 203503) | Marine microbial communities from Western Arctic Ocean, Canada - CB6_Bottom_1051 | ecosystem: Environmental > Aquatic > Marine > Oceanic | place: Canada: Western Arctic Ocean | collected...
CGAGGCCAAGCGTGAGAATCATGATCAGCGGCAGGAACAAATAGAAATAACGCAGATCTACTGGCATGACGTAAACTGGCAGGTAAATACCGCCGAGGCAGATCAGCGGGATGACCATCCATCGCCATCGATCGGCCAGCCAGTTTTTCGCCCACGGTCGTTTGGCGAAAAATGCCAAGCCGAAAACCAGCGTCCCAACTCCGAACCATCCCAAAATCATCCCGACTCCGTCGAAGGTCGCCAAGAATTGAGAAACGGTTTTGGCGTTGCGGCCGATGAGTGAGAGTTGATGCGAAAAATTTTCACCACTCACAAACGGCGACCAATAGTCGTAGTCCATCCGGCTAGGATCCTCCCAAGCTGTCACTCGCCCCGGCTCCGGTTTGTAAATCGTGCTGCCGAACGGATGCGCCGCTGGCCGGTCGTTGCCCGGGCCAACAACAGCGTGGGCGATTGGGCCGGAAGTCGAGAACATCGGCTTGTCGTATTTCAGCGACAACACCGTGATCCACGGCGCGGCCACCAGTGCCAACAGGCCAAGCGACACGCCCATCTGCCGCCATGCTGCCCGCCGGTTTTCCGCTTGGCCAAGCCGCCAGCACAGCCCCAGCAGCACGCTCACCACCACGCCGACCGGCAGCGCCACCGCCTTGGCCAGGTAGGCCAAGCCCCAAGTCGCGCCAGTGCCAAGTGCCCGTCGGCGATTTGCCAGCCAGTCCGGCGACACCGCTTGGCCAAGCGCAAACGCCATCAACCCGGCGACCAGCAGATCCGGCGTCACGTGGTTCGACATCCAGCCGGGAATCGTCAGCGCCAGCACCCAGGCCACGATCAACTCGTCGACCAACCGCAGCCCCACCGAGCGAACGAGAAACAGGCTCCCGTGAAAAAAAATCGCGGCGGAAATCAGCATCGCCAGTTTGCCGGCGAGCAACGGCTCAACGCCCAGCCACAGAAACGGCACCATCAACCAGCTCAGCATCGGTCCCCAGTAACCGTTCACCGCAAAGCCCAGGTTGCCGCTCGACCAATACTCGGCGACGCGCATGTAGGCGATGGCATCGGTGTTCAGCCGCGCCAAGTTGTTCAGCATCGACACCAGCATCAGCGCGTATGCCACCACCCAAGCCATCCGAAGCCAAAAACGCAATTTCGGCTCGTTGACACTCTCTGTTTTTTGGGACGACAAAATGAACTAGTCGTTTTTCGTGAAGACGAACAGATTGTTCAAACCCAATTGAAATGTTTTGTGCGTGGCCAAGCGGAAGCCGGCCGACTCGAACAACGGCGTCACTTCGCCCGGATTGAAGCCGTGATGCTCCTCCAGCGCCATCCCGTCAGCCAAGCGGAAGAATCGCAGCACAGCCAAAATGGCATCGACCCTCGGCGACGGCACGGTCAGCACCACGCGGCCGCCGATACCGAGCAACCGATGACAGGCAACCGCCCAAGCCGGCTTGGCGCCCTCGGGAACATGCTCAATTACAGCCAACATCGCGATCACCTCGAACGATTCGCAAACCGGCAGGTCGTCGGGGAAATTTCCTCTCACGAACTGCACGCCGGGCACGTCCTGTGGCTTGGCAAAGCGCGGATCAATACCCACGCCAATGAAATCATCGCCAGCGAGGCGGCGCATGAGTGTGCCGTCGCCGCAGCCAACGTCGAGTACTCGCTTGGCCTTGTCCAAGTGCGGAAGTGCTTTGCGAATGCGCCAGTTTCGAATGACGCGATCGAACCATTTCACCCCGCGCCTCCCTTGCTCTCCAGGCCAAGCACACTGAGAAAGAAACTGCCAAGCACGATTTGAAAACCAAGGGCCAAGGCCAAAATCGATGGGATCACTTGGCGAAGCACCACCGAAGGGTTGAGTTGGCCAAAGTCTTTTTCGCTCCAACCAAGCGTCGCAGACACCGACCCGCCAAAGCCAACCAGCATCAGAACTCCACCGACCGCCAAGCCAGTCTCGAGGGTGATGAAGCGGGACGGTTTGTTGAGTGTTGGGCTCTCGTGAAGGAGCCCCTGCTTAATGGCGAACGTCCGCGTGTATAACGCGAACAGCACCGATTGGAAACCGAGCAGCACGGCCAATGCCGAATAGGCCAGTGTGTGCACATCGAGTTTCGCTTGGCCAAGCTGCCGTGCCTCGGGCAACAGCCATCCGCCGACGCCCAAGCCAATCAGCATGAGCAAAAGGCCCGGATACAAAAACAGCCAACGCGGACTGAACAGCAGCATGAACCGCAGGTTCCGCCAGCCATCACGCCAACTTCGCAAGTGTGGCGGCCGGCTGCGACCATCCGGTGAGAGCGTCGTCGGCACCTCGGCGATTCGCAGACCAAGCAACGTCGCCTTGACGACCATCTCGCCGGCAAACTCCATGCCGGTCGTTTGCAGTTTCATCCGCTCGTACGCCTCGCGCGAAAACCCCCGCAGTCCACAATGAAAATCTCCGGCCGGGCAGCGAAAAAATAGTCGCCCCAAGCCGCTCAATACCGGGTTGCCGAAGTAGCGATGCAGCGGCGGCATGGCACCGGGCGCAATGCCACCTTTGAATCGGTTGCCCATGACGAGGTCGCAACCGGCACGCAACTTTTCGATGAACGGCATGAGCGCGGAGAAGTCGTAGCTGTCGTCGGCGTCGGCCATGATGACGAACCGCCCGCGTGCCGCCGCGATGCCGCCCATGAGCGCACTCCCGTAGCCCTTGGCCTCGACCGGCACGACGCGCGCTCCACCGGCCTCGGCGATGGCCTGCGAGCCGTCAGTGCTGCCGTTGTCGGCGACGATGATCTCGCCGGTGACGCTGTTTTCGGCGAGGCAGCGGGTGGCTTTTTGGATGCAGACGGCGAGCGTCTCGGCCTCGTTGAGGCACGGCATCACCACGCTGACTTCGGGTGAATCGCTGGTTGGTTTCCCGGGCATAAGTCGCGCTTGGCCAAGCGCTTGGCGGCCAAGCTGTTCGGCACACGATGCCCGAAAGGCGGCGGCGCGACAATCGGCGATTAAGGGTGAGTTTTTGAGACCAGTCTCATTGACTTGGGCGAAATACTGGGTAATAATCACCGCCGTGCAGACGGAAGTCAGGGAAGAGGCGAAGAGGAAATTCATCGAATTCCTCGAGAAGAAGAATCTTCGCATCACCGATCAGCGGCGCGTCATTATCGACACGGTGTTCGATACCGAGGAACATTTCACCGCCGAACAACTGCTGGAGTGGGCCCGGGAAAAGGATCGCCACGTCTCCCGTGCCACGGTCTATCGCACATTGCCGCTGCTCACCGAGAGCAATCTCGTGCACGAGATGGACTTCGGGAAGCCGTACAAATTTTACGATCCCAACTACTCCGACCACCCCAACCACAACCATCTCATTTGTGAGGATTGCGAAAAAATCGTGGAGTTTGACAGCGATCAAATCGAGTCGATAGAGAACGAGATTGGCCACAAGTTGGGGTTCACCGTTAAGTCGCAAAAACTGCAACTCTCCGCCACTTGCGATCAGTTAAAAAAGAGCGGCGAGTGCGACAACAAAGTCTGCAACTAAACTTCGTTCAATAAGACTTCAACCGCAGACGGTGATCCACCCTGCCCCGCTGGTGATGCTCAAGCGGCGGCAAATCGGAAAGCGTCGGCGACTCAGTCTCGGCAAGAATGGTGCGTGCGTGTTTTTGCAACTCATCCCAGCGCGGCCATTCCAAGTCCGGTGAGTGCGTGATCTGCCGCAACAAACTGCGCCACTCGATCACCGCGCGATCGATGTCTCCGGCGCCCAGCAGATCGGTCACCCAACTGCCTTTATCGGCGGGGTTGGCGTGCATCGCCGCAACGACCTGTTCGGCACCCGAGCCGTAACGCAGCGGCAGTCCGGCGTCTAGATAGCCCGGCACCGTCACGTCGCCGTAACGCTCTCTGCAAGCAATCGGGATGCGGCCCTCCCAGCGATTTTCCTCTTTGCCAAAACGGTAGCCGGCATCGAGGTTGGCCAACTCGTAAACCAACTCGCCGATCGGCAGCGACTCGTCCTCCAGCGCAGCCGCGATGCCCAGGCCGTAACTCTGCGAAAAGAAACTGACGACCCGGCCTCGGCGCGTCGGGTGGCCGTTTTCGTCCACTAACTCTAGCCGTTTCCACAGCAACGCCACGCCGGTGGCCGGCTTGAGTTCGCGGCACTCGCTGTACAACCCGCAACCGGCGCAGGTCGGGTTGGCCACCTGCTGCTCAAACGGACGCCACAGCGCCACGCCGAGCGTATCGACATGGGCCGGCGCGGCCTGTTGGCCCAAGCGCAACTGTACGAAAACCCGATTGCCCTCCCGGCGAAATTGCTCCACCGGCGTCCGGTTGGCCGCCAGTTTTTCCTCGAGCAGCGGCTGGATTTTTTTTTGCCAAAGCTTCAGCGGCACGACGCGCATCCGCCAGCCGGTCAGGCGTCGCACCCACTTGGCCAAGTCGAGCCGCTCGTTGTTGAGTTGATCCGCCACCTTCTGCTCCCGGCCGTACGCTTGGCCGTCGGGCAGCAAAACCAGCTCTCCGGCACCGGTCCGCCGCAGCACCTCCGGCTCCAGCAACGCAGGACGCAGCACGGGCGCTTGGCCAAGCGGCAGCTCGTCGCCACTTCGTTTTTGCGGGACAAACACTTCTGCGAGCGACACCGGCTTGGCCTTGGGCCACGCCTCCCAGCCGCCTTGGCTGTTGAGCATCTCGCGGACTAGCTTGCGGGATTTCCGCGCCCGCTCCGAGTCGGTGCCCAAGCCGCACGGCATATCCGGATGTTTCATCGCGAACTCCATGCCTAGCAGGATCGGCTGGGTGCTGAACAGCCGCTGCTGCACGCGCACCGCCTCGTCGTACGGATCGCGCCCCTGTTCCGCCGCGCCGTGCATCAGGCCCAGCAGCGACGCCCAATCGACCATGCCGTTTGGGGAGAGAAAACAGGGATGGCCGTCGCGAATGCGGATTTCATTTCTCGAAACCAAGCCGTAACCGATCTCGTCGATGCCGCGCCGGCCAGCGCGCCCGAACATCTGGTGGATTTCATCCGCCCGGATCGGCACTTCCAAATGGTCGCGCCGGTACGAGCCGGCGGCCAAGGCCACGCTGCGGAGGGAGAAGTTGATGCCGGCGGCCAGACCCATCGTCGCCACGACAACTCGCAGTTGGCCGGCCTTGGCCAAGGGCTCGATCACGCCCGCGCGCGCGCCGTAGCTCAACCCGCTGTGGTGATACGCCACTCGCGCCTGCAACATTCTGGCCAAGTGATCGCCCACGAGATCCTTTTGCCCGGCCGTCAACTGGAGCGGGTTGGGATTCGGCAGGTTGCGGGCGATGGCGGCGGCGAGCGCCTCGGCGGCGCGGCGGCGCGGCGCAAAAACCAAAATCGGCCCAAGCCCCTCGGCCAACGCCTTGGCTGCGAACCTTGGCCAGTAGCCACGAATCTCAGTTGGGACGTTGTAGTTGAGCATGCCGGCGTAAACCTCCTCGAGCGGCACCGGCCGGTCGTCGTGCCACACCCACTCGGCGTCCCGGCCCAAGCGCTGAAGCCAAGCGACAACATGCTTCGGGTTGGCCACGCTGCCGCTGAGCATCAGGAGCTGGGTTTGCGGCGGCGCCATGGCGATGGCCAGTTCGTAATTGAGGCCTCGGTCGGCATCACCGAGCATTTGATACTCGTCGATCACCAACAGCCTCGGGCCGTCGCCGTTGATGAGCCGGTTTTTCTGTGTTTCGAGCGTGGCAACGATGACCGGCGCGTCGAGGTTCTCCGACAGGTCGCCTGTGGCGATGCCGACGTTCCAGCCGCGCGCCCTCCACTCGGCCAGTTTGTCATTGGCCAGGGCGCGGGTCGGCACGGTGTAAATCGCCTGGCCCGGATTGTGTCCCTCGTTGGACCACAACTCGAAAATGAAGGTTTTGCCGGCGCCGGTAGCTGCGTGAACGACAACATCCCGGCCGGCCCGCAGATGCTGCACCGCCTCCTGCTGCCACAAGTCCGGCACGACAACCTGGTCGAGGGCGGAATAACGATCCAGTTGCGCCCCAAACTCCTGCATGGGGCAGGATTAGCAAATATTGGGAAAAAGACGAGTAATTGGGCCAAAAACAGGAAACATTCCGCACTGACTGTCGGTTGGCATGCACGTTGCTCGGTTGAGGTTGAGTTTGTGCATAATTGCGCAAATTTCGAATGTTCTTTGCTATTTGGTTCAGGGTGGTGGTGGATTTGACCTGCACGAGGGTCAAATTCTGCCCGAAGTTTGATATCTTCGCATGAAACTCTGGACAACTTTGCGGTTTGCTGGGCCTGCGGCCCGGGCAACCGCGATCCATTGGTCGGCCTCCCTTTTAGGTTAACGACAAGTCCATAACCTAAGCTGCACACATAGGGCCATCACACAGATGCCCCAACCCCTTGGGAGGTCGACCTTCCACTTTCAACCCAAAAACAGCAAAAGGGCAGCGCCGAAACGCTGCCCCATGCTGCACGAGGATTGGATCTCTAACCTTCCACAAGAGGAAGAGGATCCTTTGCCCCAATTCCATTAACCAATGAGCTGGAGAGCCATTGATGGAAGCATATTGGCCTGCGCTAACATTGCCGTGCCGCTTTGAACCAGAATGTTGAATCTGGCGAATTCGGTGGTTTCTTCCGCCACATCCATATCCTTAATCCGACTGTTCGCAGATGACAGGTTCTCGTTCAGGATGCTTACCTGATCGTCCGTCATGTTCAACCGCTGGATGTTCGCACCGGCTCTGGCCCGCATATCGGCCAAGTTCTGGATGGCGGTCTGGATGTTGCTCAATGCCGACGCCGCACTCGTTGTGGTCGTGATCGCCGAACTGCTTGAGTTGTAGATGTTTGCCAAACCGGTCGTCACGGTGGTCGATGTCATGTCAATCGCATTCATGCTGAATGTGGCGGCATCACTATCGATCGTCACTGATTGCCCGCCGGTTGCAAACAACGTCACACCGTTGAAATTCTTGCCCCCGATGTCGCTGATGTAGTTCTGCAACTGGGCGAATTCAACGCTGTAGTTCGAGCGATCCGTGTTGGATTTTGTAATGTCCTGGGACAGAACAGACAACTCACTCATGCGATCCAGTGCGCTTTGCACTTTCTGCAAAAAACCGTCCTGTGTTTGAACAAAGGAAATGGCGTTTCCCACGTTCGCCTTGACGGCGGAATTTCGGTTTATCTGGGCTTCAAATCGTATGATCTGGGCCAGACCGGCGGCGTCATCCTCCGGGGATATAATCTTTGAACCCGAAGATAAACGGGCCAGTGATTTGGAGAGAAGACGTGTGGAATCAGCAAGATTCCGCGCTGCGGAAGCAGCCGTAGTATTGGTATTGATTACCATGAGACAAGTCCTTTCGTCTGAGGGTTAAAACGGCATCCATGCCGCTGGAAAACCTTTAAGGCGTTTCCCTTGTTCCTGCGGCCTCTCGACCGCGCTGCACGGAATCACAATCGGCAAGCCACTGAATTACTTTAGAACTTTTTTCAGGAACGCCAAAATCCCACGGCAAAACTTGTCACGGCGCTTGCCCAAGGGCATGGTCAGCGCCTGGCTCATGACGTTCTACAGCCCCATATTGCGCCGCCTTGGCCAAGCGATCTTCGCCTTCCTCCTTCCACTGGCTGCGCTTGGCCAAGTGCATGTGGACTCCTCGGCTAATCGCTTGGCTTACCTTGACGGCGATGACCCGTTTTATGTCGGCCTCGCGTTCCCCAAGTTGGCCACACCCCAGTGGATCGGCGAAAAAGGAGTTGAAGCCGTCGTCACGCTGGGCATCGACGACATGCGCGACCACCGGATTTACGAGTCGTTTTGCCGCCCCATTCTCGATCGCCTCAAACAGATCGACGGCCGCGCCCCATTGAGCATTTTTTGCAACACCATCACCCCAAGCGAATCCCTTCTGCAACAATGGCTTAACGAAGGAGTTAGCATCGAGGTGCACACGCTGACTCACCCTTGTCCCATTCTGGCCAAGGGCAACTTCACGGCGGCCGCCAACACTTTTCACGGTGGAGTGGACCTGATGAATCACATCCCAAACAACCTACCGGTCGCCTTCCGGACGCCGTGTTGCGACTCTCAAAACACACCCAGCCCCCGCGTCTTCTCCGAGTTGTTGATGCGCCACAATCCCGCCGGTCAGTTCCTCGAAATGGACTCTTCCGTGTTCAACATTTTCACCCAAACCGACCCCGCGCTGCCCGCCGCTCTCGTCACCGACTCCGACGGCAAACCCAAGTTTGAAAAATATGTCCCGTTCGATTCGTATGTCGTCACCATCGAAAACTACCCCTACCCGTACGCCATCGGTGGCGGCATTTGGGAAATGCCGTGCATGGTGCCAAGCGACTGGGAAGCGCAAAACCTCCACGGCTCAGGCAACCCGGTGACGGTCGACGACTGGAAGGCAGCCATCGATGCCACCGTGCTCAAACAGGGCGTTTTCAACTTCGTCTTCCACCCTCACGGCTGGATCAAAAACACGCAACTGATCGAGTGGATCGACCACATCACCGCCAAGCATGGCGGCAAGGTAAAGTTCCTCTCTTTCCGCGAAGCCCGCGAGCGACTCACGGACAATCTTCTCGGCGCTCAACCGCTTCGCGCCGCCAATGGACAGGACAACGGCGTGCGGTTGCTCGACGTAAACAACGACGGCTTCATCGACACCGTCATCGGCAACGAGCACCTGCGGCAAACCCGCGTTTGGGATCCGCAAGCCAAGCGCTGGAAAACCTCGGCCTTCCCCGTGCCACTCGTCCGCACCGCCGCAGACGGCACCCGCAACGAAGCCGGCGCGCGGTTCGGAGTCCTGCAGCCAAACGGCAACGCCTCGTTCTTCATCAGCAACGGCAGCGACAAAGGCATTTGGCATTTCGACGGAACAGCTTGGGTGAAAGACCCGGCGATGCTCCGGGGGCTTGGCCAAGCGCTGAAAACGGTTGATGCCGGCCGCGACACTGGCATTCGACTGCGCGACACGAACAACGACGGCATCTGCGAAATCATCATCGGCAATCCCGACACCCAAGCCGTTCTCAAGTGGGTGCCATCACGCAAGCAATGGCAACCGGCCACGTTCAACCTCCCGCCGAACGTCACGATTGTCCGGGCGGACGGCAGCGACAACGGCACTCGTTTTATCGACATCAACGAAGACGGTTTTCTCGACGTCATTCAGTCCAACGAAAAACGTTACTCGCTGCACCTGTACATTCCGGAGCCGCTCACCGGCTGGAACATCGGCTGGCCGCGCGAGGTCACCTCGGGCAAACGTTCCGACCCGAACGCCATCCCGATGATCGTCCGCGGCGGCGAACACAACAACAACGGCGCTTGGTTTCACTCGAAACATTTATGGATTCAAAACGAAGATACCGCCCACATGCCGAACCTCGTTGAGCGCCGTTCGTATGTCGATTTGCTGCGCGGCGTCCTGCCGTCGGCCAAGTCTCCCGAGGAGGCATTGCGGTCGATGGAACTGCTGCCCGGCTACAAAATCGAGCTAATGGCCACCGAGCCACTGGTGGCCGATCCCGTTGCGTTTGAGTGGGATGCGCATGGCAGGTTGTGGGTTGTCGAGATGACCGACTACCCGCTTGGCCTCGACGGCAAAGGCCAGCACGGCGGGCGTGTCCGCTGGCTGGAAGACCGCGATGGCGACGGGCGCTACGACCGCTCCACCGTTTTTCTCGACGGCCTTTCGTTCCCGAACGGCGTCATGCCGTGGCGCGACGGCGTCCTCATCAGCGCCACGCCGGACATCCTGTTTGCCCGCGACACAAACGGCGACGGCAAGGCTGACGAAACCCGCGTGCTCTTCAGCGGCTTTCGCGAAGGCAACCAGCAGCACCGGATGAACGGCTTCGAGTACGGCCTCGACAACTGGGTGTACTGCGCCAACGGCGACAGCGGCGGAACTGTCACTTCGCCCGGCACCGATCTGTCGGTGAATATTCGCGGACGCGATTTTCGTTTCAACCCCGACACGCTCGAGTTCCAAACTCAAACCGGCACAACCCAGTACGGCCGGCGTCGCGACGACTGGGGCAACTGGTTTGGCAACAACAATCCCAACCTCGGCTGGCACTACACGCAGCCAGAACATTACCTTCGCCGCAACCCGCACTTCGTCGCACCCTCCCCGCGACGCCCAATCGGCAACTACAACCGCGCCAACCAAATCAATCACATCAGCAAGCCACACCAGCGCTTCAGCGGCGTCGGCGCTTACCACCAAATCTCCGCCGCCAACAGCCCCATGCCGTACCGCGACGAGTTGTTCGGCGCGCAGTCCGATCGCCACCTTTTCATCAGCGCCCCGGCGTACAACGTCGTTCGCCGCGAGATGCTTGAGCCAAGCGGCGTCACCTTCACGAGCAACCGGCCGGAGGGCGCCGACGGACAGGAGTTTCTTGCTTCACGCGATTCGTGGTTTCGGCCGGTCACCCTCAAAACAGGGCCGGACGGCGCCCTGTGGATTGCCGATTTTTACCGACAAGTACTCGAACATCCCGAGTGGATTCCCGACGACGTCGAACGCTATCACAACGTCCGCGCCGGCTCCGATCGCGGAAGGATTTATCGCGTTTACCCGGACGGCACAAAGCCAAGATTGATCCCCAAACTCGCCGACAATTCCACCGCCCAACTCGTCGCCTCGCTCGACAGCCCAAGCGGCTGGCAACGCGACACCGCGCAGCGGTTGCTCGTGCAGCGAAACGACAAATCCGCAGCTAAGCCGTTGGCCAAGCTGCTGCAAACCAGCAACAACCCGAAGGCCCGCTTGCACGCGCTTTGCACGCTTGACGGCCTTGGCCAATTGCAGACGGAACACGCCATCACCGGCATGAGCGACGGCCACCCCGGCGTCCGCGAACACGCCGTTCGCGTCAGCGAAGTGCTGCTGCGCTCCGGCCCGCACGACGCGCTTGGCCAAGCGCTGCGCCGCTTGGTTGACGACCCCGAAATCCGCGTCCGCCGCCAACTCGCTTTCTCCCTCGGCGAATGGGATGCGCCCGCCGCCGGCGAGTTGCTCGGCCACTTGGCCAAGTCTTCCGCCGGTCAACCCGATTTGCAGGCCGCCATCGCCTCGTCCGCCGTCGGTCAATCTGCCGAAATACTCGAGCCATTGCTCGCCGGACAGCCCACCAAACTGACGACGGCCATGCTGCGCTTGGCGGCAATCGAAGCCGAAGCCGGCGATGTCAAAAAACTGCTTCGCCGCCTGACCCGCGATGCAGCCAAACTCGAGCCGTGGCGCATGGAGGCGTTGTCCGAATTACTGACCCAAGCCCGCGCGCGGCAACTGCCGCTGGACGAATTGCTGGCCGACGCGAACCTTGCAAAAACCGTTCGAGCAATGGTGGGCAATGCCGACGCAAAACCAGGCGAGCGGGCCACCGCGCTCGAACTGCTATGCAGTTTGCCGGGCAAGTGGGAAGGACTCGACTCGCTGCTCGCCGAGCAACTTAGTGCCAACGCGCCAAGCGAGTTGTTCAAGATCGGCATGGAGGAATTGGCCAAGCGCGACCCGTCGGCAACGGTGCTTTTGGGCAACTGGAAGAGTTATTCGCCCGGCCGAAAAAATCGGGTGCTGCAGCAATTGATCGGCAGCAATCGCTCCGCCCGAAGACTGCTCGACGCCATTGAGAACGGGCAAATTGCCGCGAACGAAATCGGCCCGATTTTCCGGCAATTTCTCACCACGCATCGAGCCCCAAAAATCCGAAGCCAAGCGATCGAGTTGCTTGGACCCCAAGCCACCGGACGCGACGAACTCGTCGCCAAGCGCTTGGCCAAGGTCAACGGGTTCACCGGCTCGGCTGCCAACGGCGGGACGCTTTTCGCCACGCATTGTGTCGTCTGCCACAACTTGGGCGGCAACGGCAATCTCGCCGGGCCCGACCTCGCCTCTCTCGGCGACAAAACGCCGCGCGCGCTGCTCACCGCGATTCTCAACCCGAACAAAGCCGTCGAAGATCGGTTCGTAATTTACTCCGTCACCACGAAGGCCGGCGCGGGAATTGCCGGCATGATTACCGGCGAGAGTGCGAACAGCATCACGCTGATGGACTTGACCGGCCAAGCGCGGCAACTGCTTCGCACCGACATCGCCACCCTCTCGAGCCTTGGCCGCTCGCTGATGCCGGAAGGACTCGAGTTGGTTTTGAGCGATCAGGATTTGGCCGACTTGGTCGCGCACATCAACGCCACCGGCACGCCGCCCAAGCGCCAGCCCGGCAACACTCCCGCGCTCGTCGAAACCGGCAACGACGGTGTGCTGTTGCTGACGGCGAGCAGCGCGGAGATTTACGGCGACACGCTTGTGTTTGAGGAACGATACGGCAACCTCGGTTTTTGGCTCTCGCCCAACGACAAAGCCGCGTGGACGCTCGATGCGAAAACGGCGGGCGAGTACGAAGTGCATTTCGACTGGGCACGCGACGGCAGCCGCGCAAGCAACCATTTACGATTGCAGATTGGCTCCGCTGATTTGCTCGCCCCCGTCGAGAGCACCGGCTCGTGGGATGACTACCGCGAAAGCAAACTGGGCACGATCCGGCTTGAGAAAGGCAGGCAACGCGCCGTCGTCCGGCCCGGCGGCGAACTGGACGGTTTCCTGTTCGACCTGAAATCCATCCGCCTCGTGCCCAAGGGCTGAGCGGTTCAGTCGATGCCTTTGAATCGCACCGTGCGCGTGTCCAACTCGCGGCCGGTTGGCTTGGCCAAGCTGCCGTACAGATCCGGTCGGCGCGTCTGTATCCAGCGCATGCCGACGTTCATCGTCAACTGTTCCGCCTCGAGGTCGGCGATGATCATTTTGTCATCGGCCACCCATGTTTCGACGAGGATTTCGCCGTAAGGATTGAAAATCATCGCGTTGCCGGTTCGCACCTCGTTGCCGTCGATGCCGACGCCGTTGCTGAAGATGAGAAACATCCCGTTGTCGTGCGCTCGCGACGGGAGCCAGCGCAGCAGCCACTCGCGGCCTTTTGAGCCGTAAAACTCTGCCTCAATCGCCTCTGGGTTTTCCTGCCTTGCGTGCCACAGCGCCTGATCGATCACGCCCATGCAGCGCGGGCTCGGAGTCCGACAGCCGCCGGTCTGGTGCGGCGCGATCAAAATTTCCGCTCCCTTCAACGCCACGATCCGGGTGTTCTCGAACAGGTTGTTGTCGTAGCAAATCAGGATCGCAGCCCGGTTGCCATTGGGCAGGTCGAACACGGTGAACTCGCTGCCGCTGGCGACGTGTTCATTGACGAATGCGTGCAGTTTGCGGTGGCACACCGTCCGCCCGTCCGGCATCGCCACGACGTAGCTGTTGAACAGTTCGCCCTCGTCGCTGATCTCGAGCAAACCGGCGCCGAGGCTCAAGTTGTGCCGCTTGGCCAAGCGCAGTAATTCCTCCGTCGCCGGGCCGCCCGGCACCGGCTCGGCGAGGGCCGTGAGTTGCTCGCGACTCCAGTCGCGCAGATGCCAGTAACCGGTGACGCACATCTCCGGGAACACCACCAGCTCGACGCCCTGTTCCGCCGCCTCGGCGGTGAAGCGCCGCACCTTGTCGAGGTTCGCCTGCTTGTCGCCGGGTGCGTGCTCGAATTGCACGGAGGCAACCTTGGTGTCTTTCATCGCAATCAGCCGACTTCGTTCAAGCCGGATGTGAACGGGCTGATCCCGTAAGCCACTTCGCGCCGGGCCACCGCTATCTCGGGTTGGCCAAAGTCGGTGAACGGCTGTATCACCAAGCGGCCGCTCGTCCGGCCAACAGTTGCCCCGGCCAAGGGCGACGCCACATTCGGTGCGTTGCCAAACCGGGTGTCAATCGCTGCCGGTCGGATGCTCGCCTGCGCGCTCCCGGGAAACCGGATGGCCCGGTACCGCATCGACCGATAACGCTGATGCAGCGACAAGCCGTTATCGACCTGAATTGGCTTCACCTCCGTTTCCAAAAAATAATTCACGGCAGGGATTGCAATCGGCCACCAGAACTACCAGCAGACAGCCCCGCCGTAAAGCCCGGTTGTGCTGCCATCACTCCGGCTTGGGTGCGGCGAGGCGGATCAGGCCAAGCGCGATGAACAGCAACAGCAGCAGACCCAGTTTTTCGGTTGGGAAACCCGCGCGCGCAGCCTTGGCCGTGAGCACGACCCGCAGCTCCTTGCCGTCCTTCCCCTGCACCGATTGGCTAAAGTTCAGCACCTGGCCAACGCCCGGCAGCGTCGGCTGGATGGCACCCGTCTCGGCCTCGATCGCCTCCTGTTGGCGGACGATGCGCTCGGCCAGTCGGCGAAATGCGGTGTTGTCCTCGACGGTATTCAGGTCCATGACCTGCTTGACCTGCGCCTGGGTGTAGTTCATGCCCTTACCCTGTTGCAACGGGATCGCTGCCTGTTGCTGTTCGATCTGCTGCGAAACCACGCCGTTGCTGATGAGGAAGTTGTTGCGGCGTATATTGATGCCCATCATCGCCTGTTGTGTCTTGAGCTTCTGCAACTGCACGCGGGCGTCCTCGTTGAACGCGGCATCGTTTTGTGACAGCTTGTAGGCCGACTCCAACGCGCGGCGGGCCTGCCGCTGTTCGCCCTCTGCGATCCACTGGTTGCCGAGTTCCAGCATCTGTTCCGCCTTCTGGGTTTGGCGCTGCTGGATTTGTTTCTCGTTGTCGAGGTACAGTCTCGAGGCACTTTGCGGGGCCTGAATGCGCTTGCCGAAACTCCTGCTGGCAACCTGTTGAGGCAGGACTGGTTTTTCCTCGTGATACGTCACCGTCGAGTCGTCCTCGTCCACCTCGATTTCCAAACCAGCCGGCGCGTAGACCGTCCACTTCAGGTTCTCCATCGGCAACTTGATGACCGGCCCGATTAACCTGAGAATCTTGTCCTCTCCGTCCTCGACGGGGGATTGATAGTAAAACTCGACCACTGATTCGCTGTTCTCGCCCGGGTTTTTCTCCAGCGGTATCACCACCTCTCCGTTGTCCTCCCATGGCAGCACACCCTTGCCGTCGATGAACGCCGACCAGAACTTCGAGTCCTTGGGAAGCGTGACGCGCAATTCGCGCTCGTCGCCCTGTCGCAACCGCAGGTGCACGTACGTCACTGCGTTGCCCGAGCCGGAAAGCTCGGTGCGAAACTCGCCGCCAATCACCTGCGCGTCCGCCACGGAGGCGATCTCCTGGATTTGTGCATCGACGCTTAGCGTGGCCGGCTTGACCGAGCGGAAAACCAATTGCGTCTCCCCGAGGTTGAGCGCGCCCTTGAGTGAGCGCGGCACTTGACTCCACTCGACGCTGTACAGCCCATCCGGCGACGGGCGGGGCGTGAGCAGTATGCGGCCCTCGGTGCGTACGCTGATGAAGCCCCGCTGCAGGTTCACGTCGACCGCCTGCAGGCTCTGCACCTCCACTGGTGACTCGGCGGCGTCCTCGGCCAGTGGCACCTGGTACGACACCGTGAGCTGATACTTGCCGATCATGCGCCGGTCGAGTTTCACGTCCCACACCGCGCGGCCATCCTCGACGGTGTCACCCTTGACAGGTAAGTCCGAAACCTGGTTGCCGGTGAACGCTACGCCCTGTGCCGCATCCGGCAGCGCCACGCGTAGTGTCTTCAGGCTGGTGTTCTCGATTTGATACTCCAGCACGCCCCGGTACTTGACCATGCCCTGCCGGATGGAGGCGTCCTGCAGGAACACCGCCTGGATCCACGGATCCACCCGCTCAACGTCGAACGACAGCGTCCAGTCGCCCTGCAACAGGCGGAACGCCAGCACGCCCCGGTCGCGGATGCCGGCCTGCTTGGGATCGAGCTGCGACACGCCCTCGCGGTCCTTCATGTACACGCGGATGCCCTGCTCGGGAATGATGAACAACCGGCCGTTCTCCTTGGTCGCCTCGCGGATCGCCACGCGCGGCACCTGCCAGCTCTCGGTCTTCTCGAGCCCGGCCCCGGCAAGGTTGATCTGGAACTGCGCGTTGCCCTCGGTCTTGCCCTTGAGATGCAGCGTCACGACCGTGTCGTCCCCGTCCTCGATGTCCGTCCAGTGGCTCAGCGCGTTGCCGGTGATCGACTCGACCTCGAGTCCCTCCGGCAACACAAAGCTCAACTTGAATACACCGGCGCGCGTGATCCGAGCGGCGAGGTTCACCAGCAGCACGCTCCGGTCCTCCCCGAGCGACAGTCGCTGGTTGCTCGTTATGCGAATGTCCGGCTGAACCGCCGAGGCGGTGAGCGTCAGGCCCGCGGCACGGCCCGAGTACCGGTACGCGCGGCGCACGGTCATCCCGGCAAACTCGCCCTGCACCGACTGGGCCATCGCCGCCGGGAAATCCTCCAGGTTGATCGGCGCGAGGCCGTCCACCGAGGCGCTGTCCAGTTGCACCTCGGAGCTGGTGGCCAGGCCCGCGAGGCCCAGCTCTCCCGCCGCGCCGTTCACGCCGAGCAGGCTCAGTGTCTTTTCGTACGGGAACGCACCGGCCGTCTGCTGCGAACGCACCCGCAGATCGAACGTCGCCTTCTGCGGTGCAGAGAACTGGATCTGC
>Ga0310122_10001210_pt1 | contig 16568 bp, 14 predicted proteins | sample CB6_Bottom_1051__FD_203503 | JGI IMG/M metagenome (GOLD analysis project Ga0310122, IMG submission 203503) | Marine microbial communities from Western Arctic Ocean, Canada - CB6_Bottom_1051 | ecosystem: Environmental > Aquatic > Marine > Oceanic | place: Canada: Western Arctic Ocean | collected...
CCACAGCGGCGCCGAGTCGGCTGGTTCGCCGATCGTGCCGTGGTGGTGAGACACGGGGCTCACCACCACGCCACCTCTACAAATACCACTCTCCGGGGAAGTCCTACAACCCCAGACCAGCGTCTCGACCGTCTCGCTAGCGCTCGACCATCAATATCTCGATCTGCCGAACGGCGGCCTCGACCTTCAGCGTGATCCCCCTCCGGCCGCGCTCGGCTGACGCGCGGGTCGGGTCGCCCGAGACACCGCTGCCGTCGAAGCCGCCGAGTGGAGCACGGCGGTCGTCGCGGATGTGCTCCGGCGCCACGTGGAGCAGCTGCGACGTGTCGCTGATGCCGGCATGTCCGCCGATCGTGTTCGCGGTCTCACCCTGGCTCTCGAGCCATTCGCGAAACCCGTTGTTGGAGTAGTAGTCCCCCACGAAGTGCACTCGGGTCGGCTCCGCTGTCCACTCGACGTTGAGCAACTCCGCCACCTGCTGCATCCCGCGCTGGTTTCCGCCGCTGTCACCGATGAGCACGATGTCGGTGAAGCCGTGCACCGCCAGACTCCGCGCCGAGTATTCGACGATCTTCATGAAGTACTCGTTGGGCAGCGTGATGGTTCCGGGGTAGCGCATGTGACCGGACGGCGGGTCCAGGTTGCCCTCCGGCACGTGGGTGATGACGGGGGCCACGAGCGCGTTCCCCAACTGGCGCGCGATGAGCTGCGCCGCGTGATTCACGACGAACCGGTGCTCACCCAGCACCATGTGCGGACCTTTCTGTTCGGTACCTGCGGTCGGGATGATGATCGTCGTTGTGCCTGCCTGGATGGCGTCGCGGACCTCGGTCCAGGTCAGCTCCTCGAGCAACGTCGTGTCCGGGGTCTGGGCGAATGTAGTGACCCCGGCCAGCGCCAGCGTGGCGCCCAGCACGGCAAGTGGTGGTATCGCGAGCAGGGTCATCGTGCGTGTCATCGTCATCCTCCGTACGTCAAACCACGTCTGCCGGTGACCGCGCAGGCTCAGCGCCGCTTCGACCTCGTACAGGAGATCCTACACAAGGATCGTGATCCACGCAGCGGGGGCCACCGGCGGGAACGACCGGGTGATCGCCCTGGTGGTGACGATCCGCCTACGCACGTTCGGGTAGGGGGAGACGACTTTCTCGGAGACAGCTGCGTCGGAATGAGTAGAATGGCGGAAGATGGGAGGGCCGGAATCGAGGCGTCGTTGGCGACTCGTCCGGCAGGCTGATCATACGAGTGTCGCTCCACCGACCGGAGAAGACGACCGTGAGCGGGACGTGCCGGCCCATTGGCTCGCGACGGGCGCTGGATTGGCACCGTCGACGAACACATCACGGCGGAGTCCTATAGGTATGAACGGTATGCGCAGCACAAGAACTCTGACGATGGCGGTGGCGGTGGTGATCGCGTCGGCCCTGATTGGCGGACTGTTCGGCGGGCGCGTGCTGGCCGGTCAAGACAGCCTCAATCAGCAGTATGAGGCGTTCACCACGGCGCTGGCCGCGATTGAGACCACCTACGTGGGCGAGGTCGATTCTGAGCGGCTCGTGTATGCGGCGATCGGCGGCATGCTGCAGACGCTCGACCCGCACTCCAGTTTCATGGATCCGCGGTCCTATGCCCAGCTTCGTCAGCGTCAGGAAGGCCGGTACTACGGTGTGGGGATGACGATCAACGTCATCAATGACGACATCACCGTGATGGGTCTGTTCGAGGGGTCACCGGCGCATCGCTCAGGGATCCGGCGTGGCGACGTGATCGCTCGCATCGCGGGACAGGAGGCCCCCACAACCTCCGATGAGGCGGTCACGTTGCTGAAAGGGCCGAGGGGGAGCACGGTCCTCATATCGATACAGCGCGATGGCTATGCCGACCTCATCGACCTGGAAGTGGAGCGGGACGAGATCACGATCGCGACGGTCCAGGGCGCTTTCATGATCGACGAGACGATCGGCTACGTGCGGCTCAGTGCATTCTCGGCACCGACGTCGAGCGAGCTACGGGAGGCGCTGCGCGAGTTGGACGAGCGTGGGATGGAGGGACTGCTGCTCGACCTCCGCGACAATCCGGGTGGCCAGCTCGACCAGGCGATTCGGGTGTCGAACGAGTTTCTGCCCCGGGGCGATCTGATTGTCTACACCCGCGGTCGTGTGCAGCATTCGGACCAGGACTATCACGCGGGTGAGGACGGCGACCACAACGACATTCCGCTCGTGGTGATGGTGAACCGCAACAGCGCGAGTGCGTCCGAGATCGTGTCAGGTGCGATCCAGGATCACGACCGTGGGCTGGTTGTCGGCGAGACGACCTTCGGCAAGGCGCTGGTCCAGTCGGGCTACCAGGTTAGCCAGGGGGCCGGTCTCTTCTTGACGACCGCTCGGTACTACACGCCGAGCGGTCGGTTGATCCAGCGTCCCTGGGACGCCACGTTCGACGAGTATCGCTTTTCCACGCGCGACCAGACACCGCCCGACCACGCCCTGAGCGAACGGCAGTTCACCGACAGTGGTCGAGAGGTATTCGGGGGCGGCGGGATCGAGCCGGACTATGCGATGTCTGGTCCGATCGAGGGATTCGACCCCACGACGCTCGGTCGTCGGCTCGTCGCGCGGCAAGAGTTCGCTGAGTTTGCGGAGCGATTCTCGGCGGAGGGAGACACGCGGATCACACAGGAGGGGAGCGGGCGCCGGCTCGTCTCCAGGGGGTTCGTGATCGACGACGCCATGATGGCCGACTTCCGGTCCCACCTCGAGTCCCGCAGGCTGCGGTTCGACGAGGAAACGGAGGAGGCGTTCGCGTCCGACGAGGCGTTCATCCGGGCGATGATGCACTACGAGATCGACATCGCACTGTTCGGCCGAGACGAGGCGCGGCGCAACCTGACCGCGAGAGACCCGCAGGCTCAGTACGCCGTGACGTTGTTTCCCGAGGCGGCTCGTCTGTTCAACATGTCCCGGCAGACCGACGTCGCGGCACGGTAACGAGCCGCCTCGCCACCTTCGGATCTGCCATCCGAACCAGTGTAGTCGACGCTACGGGTGGAGAGCGTGTCCTCCCGTGTCGTCCAGAACTGCACGGAGTAGTGGAATGCCGTGAACGCAATCCACTCGCCATCAGGCGAGTACGCCGGCTGCGTCTTGTCGGTGGGGTCGAAGGTGAGCTGCTCTGGTGCGCCTCCCGCGATCGGGACTCGGAACACCTGGAAGAACCCGTCGCCGGCCGGACCGATGTAGGCGACCCACTGCGAATCGTGTGACACGCTGATGCCCGAGTGCACCTGGGTCTCGGTGCACGCCGTGACGCTCACGACGAATCCGACCACGAGCAGGGTCCGCCATGTCAGTCTCATGGTCGATACTCCTGGTCGGGTGCGCTATTGCTTCTTCCCGGACCCGCTCATGCTGAACTGGCCACCGGCGAACGACTGGGTGGCGTTCATCATCTCGCCGTCTAGCGTCAGGGTCAGGACGACGTCGATGACGCCGCCTCGGCCTTCCCGATCGAAGGTCAGCACGAGGTCGTCCCCGTTCTTGGCGATGTCCGTGATGTCGTTGGCGCCGCCCCGACCGCCTTCGATTCTGACAGCGACCTTGCCGCCTTCGTCTCGGACCATCACGGTCTGGTCGAAGGTGCCGCCGCGTGGCGACTCAAAGGCGATGACCCACGTGCCCATAAACGCGTTCGCTTCCACGGAATCCAACATCGCCGCTTGACCGGCCGCGGCTGGTCCAGCCAGCAGGAGCACACCCAACACCGTCGCCACAGTGAGTCGCCGTCTCGTCATCGTCACGCTCCTTCTTGATGCTCCGAATGCATGCATGCTAACGCAGGATACCGAGCGGCAGCCGCGGTGATCTGTGCGCGCCATCACGCGCCGGGGTTCGCGACGCATCGGCCACCAGACCTCGGGGCCACAGGCCGTGAGACCCGATGCCTCGAACTCGGCGCGGAGCGTCGTCAGCGCCCGCGCAAGCAGTGTCAGCGCCCACTGTCGCTCGAAGAGCTTCTCGGGTGTGACATCGTGCGATGGCTCGAGTCGGTAACGGGTCTCGCCGTCATCGAAGTCCAGCGAGACCGGGGGGCAGCCGCCACCGCGCTTCTGCGCGTCGCCGTCTGGAGTCACCCTTGACCGCAGCCCGCCGTGCAGGCATCCTCGGCACAATGACCTTCGGGGAGTCGAGGGTCCCGGTAGAGCGGCCAATCCGTCCGTCGGCTCTCGTCGGGGACGGTCCAGGGGCCGGACGGCAGTGTTGAGGGGGCTGTAATATGTGCTACCGTCACGCGGCTTGGACATTACCGAGCACGTGGTCAACGAGATCGTCATCCCGCTGTGCGTCCGGAACTTTCGGTGGGGATCGATCGCGTCGGCGAGACGTTGGAGACGACGCCCATGCGCAGCCCCCGTACCGACGCGGATACTCGTCGGTTTTTGAGGCGTAGTTTCGCTAGAAACGAAGGAGCTGCCATGGTCACCGAAGGGCGCCACGCACTGGCAGGGAAGCTACGCCTCAAACCGACAGGAAAAGCAGAGCGCACCTTCCCTGCCAGAAGCTTTTCTCAGAGCCCCGCTACGCGGGGCCTAGACATCTCCGGTGGCCAACGAGAAACTTGCTTCAAGCGTGACGATCTCGCCCTTAGGAGGTGTCTAGGGGCGGCGGTATTGTTCGTGCTGGTGGGAACGGGCGCCTGGGCCCAGGACATCAACCTGAGTCGGGTGACCGACGCGATGCTGCAGGACCCCGCCCCCGACGACTGGCTCAACTGGCGCCGGACGTTGGACGGGTGGGGGTATAGCCCGCTCGACCAGATCACCACCGACAACGTGCACCGCCTGCAGCTCGTCTGGGCCTCCTCGCTGGGTCCCGGTGTCAGCCAGACGACCCCGCTCGTGCATGACGGCGTCATGTTCATCGCCAACCCAGGCAACGTCGTGCAGGCGCTCGACGCGGTTTCCGGTGAACGCCTCTGGCAGTACGACCGGAGGTTGGTCGAGGACGAAGACGAGGTACTCAGCAGCCGGAGCCGGTCCATCGCGATCTACGGGAACAAGATCTATCTGAACGCCTCGGATGCCCACATCGTCGCGCTCGATGCCGCGACTGGCGACGTGGCGTGGGACCACCGTGTGGCGGACAAGGCTCTCGGCTACCGCTACACGAGCGGCCCGATCGTCGTGAACGGCAACATCGTGGCTGGGATGAGTGGGTGCGAGCGGTTCAAGGAAGATGTCTGCTTCATCTCCGCGCACGACGCCGAGACCGGTGACGAGGTCTGGCGGACCTCGACGATCGCGCGTCCCGGTGATCCGGGCGGGGACACCTGGGGGGACTTGCCCTTGAGGTTCCGCGCCGGCGCCGACTCTTGGATCCCCGGCAGCTACGACCCGTCCACCGGGCTGACGTATTGGTCGACGTCACAAGCCAAGCCCTGGGCCAGGCTGACGCGCGGGACCGACGGCGACGCCCTCTACTCCAACAGCGTCCTGGCCCTCGACCCGGCCACCGGCGAGCTCGAGTGGTATTACCAGTTCGTGCCCGGCGAGACACACGACCTTGACGATGTGTTCGAGAGCGTGCTCATCGACCACCACGGACGTCAGTCGCTGTTCAAGATGGGCAAAATGGGGATTCTCTGGGAGATCGACCGCGTGACGGGCGCGTTCGTCGCGGCGCACGATCTCGGCTATCAAACGCTGATCGACGTCGACCCGAACACCGGGCAGGTGACCTACCGACCGGGGACGATTCCGCAGCCGGGCGTCGAGCTCGAGTTCTGTCCCGACTTCTACGGTGTCCGAAACTGGACCGCGTCGGCGTATCACCCGGACACGCAAGCCCTCTACATCCCGATTCATCCGACCTGCGTGCGGGGGCGTTTCACAGAAATCGACAAAGAGCTGCACGCCCCCTACTACCGCGACAGTGGGTGGGAGTCGCGAGGCAGCACCCCGCATCCCGATACACCGGACCACCGCGGTCAGCTGATCGCCATGGACATCGACACCGGAGAGATCCTGTGGCGGCACATGATGACAACGCGGCCGCGGAGCGCCGCGATGACAACCGGCGGAGGCCTCGTTATCAGTGCCGACACCGACCGCCGTCTCTTCTTCTTCGATGTGGCGACGGGCGAGATCAAGTATCAGACGCGTCTGCCGGGCTCGGTCCAGGGTTTTCCCATCACCTACGCGGTCGATGGGCGCCAGTATGTCGCGGTCCCTGTGGGTGGGAATCGGACCAACGCGCTCTATGTCTTCGCCTTGCCGGAGGAGGAATAGGCCTGTGGTGCACCTGCCGGCCCGCATCGTCTCGATGACGTTGCTCTTCGCCGTGTCCGCCCTGGCAGCCCGCGGTGGAGGTCCCGCTGCATTCGAGCGGCGCTGCATCCCGGGGCTGACTGCGTTGGACCATTCCTTCCAGGGGTCGAATACAGCCGGTATTCTTCCTCGTCGCGCCTGCGCGGTCTCCCGCCGGGGGCGTCCCGTGTTCATCGAGGACGCGGAGCGCACGCGTGCGGTTCGGGGCGCAGCGCCGGCGAGGTAGGGGGCGTCATGCACAAGCGATTCAGGTTCGGATCTCGGATGGCGGCGCTGGCGACCGCGACGGCCGCCCTGGTGATGGGGCTCTGGCTGTCAGCGGGGACGACCGTCGTCGGTCAGGCCCCGTCGTATGTGGCGCCACGTCTGCCGGGAACGTCACACCCCGATCTGAGCGGAATCTGGCAGGCCTTCACGACGGCGAACTGGGACATTCAGGACCACGGCGCAGACCCGGGGCCATTCCCCAGACTGCTCGGGGTGTGGGGCGCGCAGCCCCCAGGTCGGGGTGTGGTCGAGGGCAACGAGATCCCGTATCTGCCGGAGGCCGTGGCCAAGAAACAGCTGAACCTCGAGCATCGGCTGACGGTTGACCCGGACAACGTGAATACGGTCGGCGACCCGGAAGCCAAGTGCTATCTGCCGGGGGTGCCACGCGCCACCTACATGCCGTTTCCGTTTCAGATCATTCAGAGCACCGACAAGGTCGTCATCGCCTATCAGTTCGCGAGTGCCAGTCGGACCATTCCGTTGAGTCGGTCCACCGAGGCGCCCGTCGACAGCTGGATGGGGTGGTCGAACGGCCACTGGGACGGAGACACGCTGGTGGTCGACGTCACGGGATTCCACGACCTGTCGTGGTTCGACCGGGCTGGGAACTACCATAGCGACGCGCTGCATGTCGTCGAGCGCTATACGCCCATGAGCCCCTATCACCTCAGGTATGAAGCCACGATCGAGGACCCGAAGGTCTTTACGCGGCCGTGGACGATCAGTCTGCCGCTCTATCGTCGGATCGAACAGGATGTGCGCTTGCTGGAGTTCAAGTGCGTGGACCTTGCCGAGGCATACGTGTATGGAAGCCTCGTTGACACTGAGGGAGGTGCACGGTGAGACATCGATTGCTCGGGGCAGGCCTGCCGACAGTCGTGATCGCGATGATGGGGATGGCGTCGGTGTCGGTGGCAGGTCAGGCACCCGGCTCGGGTCAGGCAGACTACACGGCGCCGCGTACCCCATGGGGCGACCCGGATCTGCAGGGTATGTGGGACACGCGGACCTACACGCCGTTCGAACGCCCCGCCGAGTTCGGTACCCGGGAGTTCATGACTGAGGAAGAAGCCGCCGAACGGGAACGGCTGGGACTACGACGTATCGTGAGTGACGACGACGACGATGCCATCGCCGAAGATCTCATTCAACAGGACGTGAGGCGATACGCCCGTTCCGACGCGCCAGACGATGGTCGCCCCGGGTTTCGGATCGCGGGCGCCGAATACAACGCATTCTGGAGCGCGGACCCCACCTCGCCCAAGCTGTCTCTGCGCACGTCGCAAATCATCGATCCAGCAGACGGGCAAATGCCGTCCCTGACGCGCGACGCCTTGATGACGTGGGAAGCGAGGGAGCAGGCGCGAAGCACGCGTAGTCAAGCCGACGACTGGGAGGACCGTGGCCTGTCGGAGCGGTGTATCACGCGCAATGGTCTGCCGGGCGAAATGCTCGGGAGTGGTCAACAGCCGCTCAAGGAGATCGTGCAGACGCCCGGGTATGTCAGCATCGTGATGCCATACGGGTATGTGCGAATCATCCCGGTGCACCAGGACGACCAGGCTCCTCTCGGCGCAGCCATTCGCCAGTGGAACGGGGATTCGCGTGGGCGGTGGGAAGACGACACCCTGGTTGTCGAGACCGCCAACTTCAAGAACACCGTGAAGAACGTCGTGCCGGCGCACGGAGGGCCGTTCGGCGGGTCTGCGCACGTCCACTACTACCCGGGAACCGGGGACACCTTCCGTCTCACGGAGCGCTTCCGGCGGATCGACGCGGAGACGCTCGAGTACCGGTACACGGTCGACGATCCCAACGTGTTCGTCAGCCCGTGGAGTACCGTCAACTATTTCACGCTCGATCAGTGGGCCGTCGAAGGCAACCAGGATCGTCTCTTCGAGTATGCGTGTCACGAACACAACTACGGCATGGTGAATGCCATCCGAGCGGCGCGTGCGGATCGACAATGGGCGCTGGACGAGGCGGCACGGGAGGCGGCGATACGCGAGCGGGAACTGCAAGAGAAGTGGGAACAGTTGCGGGCGTGGGAGAGGTCGAATCAGAGCGGCCGCTAAGTTCGGCGGTGTGGAGCGCCCGACGAGCGGGTCGCAAGGACCTTCCCGGCCGGGCCGGCAGCGATGAGACAGAGCCGCGGGATCGAGTAGGAGGTCATGGCAATGCGCGCACAGGTCACCGTCGTGGTCGTCGGCGTACTCTCGCTCGTCGCTGCGGCGCCGGCGTGGGCGCACCACGCTTTCGCCGCGGAATTCGACGCGAACAGCCCGATCGAGTTGAACGGTACCGTCGTCAGGATGGAGTGGGTGAACCCGCACACGTGGATACACATCGACGTGGCGCGGCCCGACGGTTCCCAGGAACGGTGGATGATCGAAGGCGGCCCACCGACCTCGCTGCTGCGGCGGGGGTTCACGAAGGCATCATTACTGGCGGGGACCGAGGTGTTTGTCGAGGGGTTTCGGGCGAAGGACGGATCGCAGAAGGCGAACGGCCGCGACGTGACGTTCGCCGACGGAAGCAAGCTGTTCCTCGGTTCGTCGGGCACGGGCGCGCCGAGAGACGGGAGAGACGCGACGGAACCGCAGCCACCCGGTCCGTAGACCTCGCCTCGTCACTCGAAACGCTCTATGATTGCGGGCCGTGAAGTCGTCGCACACCCGCCTTCGGCGAACGGCCGGGCTTATCTGCCTGCTTGCGCTCACACCGGTCGGAGCCGCCGCGCAGCAGAGTCGCTTGGCGTCAGGCAACTGGACTCGTGGACTGGCTGGCGGCTGGGGGCACTCGTGGACGCCCGTCTATGGCAAGACCGAAAGCGATGTGCAATTCGTCGCCTTTCATCCCCAGCTCGGGCGGTTTGTCACTGACCATCTGGAACTCTATGGCGAGGGCACGCTGCTCGTGTATTACCAACCGAGTGTGGCGGTCGGCGCTGGAGTGGCCGGTATCGGCGGACGTTACCACTTTTGGAACGACCGTGGATGGACTCCGTATGTCGTCGGGATTGCCGGACTGATCTGGACAACTCTCGACATCCCTGAGCTGGACCGAACGTTCAATTTTCAGTTGATCTATGGCGTGGGTGTCCGGGTCGTGCCACCACGTGGGCCAGGTTGGCTCGTCGAATTTCGCAGTCACCACATCTCGAATGCGGGTACCGCGGGCCAGAATCTCGGCGTGAACGCCGCAACCGTTATCGCCGGGGTGCAGTGGGTGCTGCGGTGATACCGCCGGTCGAATGCAGGTGGACTTTCGCCACGGGCTGCTAGGGCTCCGGTGGCACTCGCACTGCGCGTCCACCATCGGCGTTCGCACTCTCGCAGAGCGTGTCTCCCGGCACCACATCCTCCGTGCACCGGTAGAGCGGCTGTCCTTCGTGCGCCCACTGCGTCGCGCCTCCGGGCCGGCGAACAAGCGTCCAGTCGCCGCTCGCAACCGCGGCCATCGGCGCGGTGAGTGGCGTCCAAGTCTCGAGGCACCGATCGACGCAGCTGCCTGTCGAGGGTAGCGTGTAGAGCGTCGTCCCGTTCCAGTCGGCGAGCACCGTTCCCGACGGGGTGACCTGGCCGACGATGCCTCCCGGCACCCCAGACACAGCGACACGAGTCTTGGGGACCGCACGGGATCGTCTCCGCGCTCCGCTGACGGGAAACGGTGAGGTCGTGGCGATGCGCCACACACCACTCTGCGCCTCGGCCCAGCCGGTCCGAGCTTCCCAGCGATACCGGTACAGCGGCCGTCCCTTGTAGGCCCACTGCGGTGAGCCGTCGTCTCTCGGGACGAGGGCCCAGTCCCCGAAGGGTGTGGGGTCGGCTGTGGCTCTGAGCGGGGGCCACTCGGCCGCGCATGGGCCGCTGCAGGCCGATGTTCCAGGCTCGCGGTCCCGCTCGGTGACATACAACGTGTAGCCGTCCGGGTCCGCAAACACGGGCCCTGCTGGTGTCGACGTGATGATGATGTCGGGGGGTGTCACGATCTCGGCGGCACCCTGCGTCGCGGTTTGCGCGCGCACCGAAACACCCAACAGCAGCATGGCAGCGAGTGAGAGCACCAGCCCCGCCAGCTCTGCTCGTGTGGTGGTCACTGTTCAGCCTCAGCCGTCAGACCACGATCTCGCCGATCGTCTTCCTCGTCTGCATCGCCCCGGCGCCGAAACTGTCTTGGGCGACACCCATCACCTGCATGGCCGTGAGGGCCACGCTCGACACCGGATCGCTGTTGCCCACCACGTGCAGTCCGGAGTGGATACGGCCGCCCGCTCGCCCGGCGAACATGATAGGGAGGTTGTTGATGTTGTGTCGCCTCGCAAACTCCGTTTCGGAGTGGGCCACGATCAGCATGTGATCGAGCAGCGTCCCATCGCCTTCCGGCATACCGTCGAGCACACTGACGAAGGTCCCCCACGCCTTCATGATGTCATCGATGAACTTCGTCGACTCCGGCTGATAGCCCAGCTCCGGGTCGATCGGCTCGTCGTGGGTGAGCTGATGATGCGACGTCGCGCTCCCGCGCCGTGTCAACGACGAGGCGCCGTTGTTGAAGCTCATGTTGAAGACCTTCGTCTGGTTGCACGCGAGCGCCATGGCCAGCAGACGGGTCATGACCTCGTGGTTCTGGGTCACGTCCTCCAGATCGTTTGCGACTTCCTTGTCTTCGGGGCCGGCCGGCACCTGGCACGCCACGAGCGGTTCGGGCTTCTGGAGCTGCAGCGCGAGCTGGCTCTCAACCTGCCGAAGGGACGTAAAGTACTGATCGATTCGCGCGCGGTCGGCCGTGCCGAGCTGCTGCTCCAGCGCACGGCGTTGATCCTTGACGATCGACAGCGCGCTCTTGCGCGCCATTTTGATCGGATCCGGCGTAAAGGTTGCCGCATTCGGATCCGTGAACCCCTCACCGAAGATGCGCTGATAGAACGCGAGCGCCGAACTCTCCGTGGGATTCATCTGCCCGACGCCCTGTCCGCTCAACGTGTTCGTCCGGTCACCGATTGCGGAGACATCGAGCGAACGGAATCGAGTGTCGTTGCCGATCTCGTTCGCCACGATGGTGTCGAAGGATGGCCCGTGTAGGACGCCGCTCGAGGAGGGCGCGATGCCCGTCCGGAACGCGGGCCCGGCGGTGGCATGCGGGAAATTCGGCTTGCCGTCCGTCAGGCAGTCGAACCCGCTGAAGATCGTGATCTTGTCCTTCTGCGCCGCGATGGGCGTGAGCTCTGGCGGCAGGTCGTAGTCACGGCCGATCGTGGTGGGATGCCACCGGCCGGGTGTGACGCCAAGCCCCCAGAACCAGGTGCCAAACCGCACCGGCAGAGGAGCACCCGCGGCAAGCGCCGTCCCGTTGCTGTTGAGGAAACAGTCGAGATAGGGGAGGGCCACGGCGACCGTCGCGCCCTGAAACAGCCCACGCAGCACCACCCGACGACTGAGCCCTGTCCTCATCGCTGAACCTCCCCGACAGCGTCGTGCTCGTTGAGTATAGGTCTATAGAAGGCGTCGCTGGTCGCGATCGCGCGCAGCAGATCGCGCAACCGGTACTCGCTGCCGGCAAACCCCGTGGTGAGATCTGTGACCCACGCGGTATCTGCGGCGGTCAACGAGCGTCGCACGGCGTACTCGGAGAGCCGGTTGACGAAGCACGCCGGCAGGGCCGGATGCGTCCTGACCGCGTGCCCCAGCGCCACGGGGCCGTCGAACAGCACGCCGTCGAGCTCGCCACTCACGTCGATCGGCGCGCCGTTTTCCTCGGTTCGGTACGTCCCGACGCCGTCAAAATTTTCCAGGCTCAGACCGATGGGGTCCATGACCCGATGGCAGGAGGCGCAGGCCCGACTGTTCCGATGCGGGGTCAGCCGGTCCCGCGCCGTCGGACGTTCCGCATTCGACGTGTCCTCCACCAAGCTGAAATTCACATTGGCCGGGGGATCGGGCACGGGTTGGCACAAGAGCAGTTCTCGGATGGCCTTTCCACGCAAGGTGGCGGAACTGCGACCGTCATGGGAGAACGCCGCCAGAAAGCTCATCTGCGTGAGAATGCCCACGCGCTGGCTCTCTGCCGGGAATTCATAGGGGACCCACGCGTCTCCCTCCGGGACGGGAAGGCGATAGACCACACCGAGCGCCCGTGTCATGAAGGTCCGGCGCGTCGTCAGCAGATCCCGGTAATCCCCGTTGTCCCGCAGCAACAGGTCGACGATGGTCCGCAGCGTCTGCTCCGGCATGTCGGCCTTCACGTCTCGGGTGAACTGCGGATAGATCACCGCGTCCTTCGCCAGATCCCCGATGCGTTCGAACCCGAGCATGTCCGCAAAGAACGTCCGCACGGTGTCTTCGACGCGCGGCGCCGCCAGGAGACGATCGACCTGCGTGGCGAGACCCCGCGGGGTGTGCAGATCTCCGCGCGCCGCCGCGGCCAGGAGCTCCTGGTCGGGCGTCGTGTTCCACAAGAAGAAACTCAGCCGCGACGCCTTCGAGTAGGCATCGAGCTGCCTCGTGCCAGGCTGGGTGGGGTCAGGCTCCGTGACATCGATGTCGAACAGGAAATGCGGAGAGACCAGCATCGTCTCGAGCCCGAGCGCCAGCCCGGTGTGGAAACTTCCGCTCAAACGAGCGCCCTCGCGGGACGCCGCCACCAGCGCCCGAACGTTTCCGGCCGAGACCGGCCGCCGAAAGAGCAGGTGTCCGATCCGCCGAAAGAACGCCGTGGCGCACACATCGTCCGCACGGTCGACGACGCGCGACGGACAGGCGACAAAGGTCCCGCGATGTTGCTCGTCGACCACTTGCGAGGCAATCGCCCGCGCCATGCGAACGTATTGCTCCAACCCCGCCGCGGACACCGAGATCCGGCTCACGCTGGCGGCCTGCAGCCCATGCGGCGGCCGAACGAGCGGGTCCATCCGGCCGACGACCTGAATCTCCGGTCCGAAGATATCGGCGATCGCGTTGCGATACTGCGCTTCGGTGAGCCGCCGCATCGCGCCCGACGTCTCGTCCTCCGTCGACTGGGCGGTCGCGGCCGTGAGACACGTCGTGAGTAACGCCACGACGAGTGACGACCGTGCCACACACCGAGCGGCCGGCGACGCCGCGAGTCGAGCGGTCAGCATGATCTCCTGCATGTACTCTGTCCGCTGGACCTTGTCAAGTTGCGGCTGACCCCGACGATGGACGACACAGGAATCTGACCGTCTCGAGGCGGTGTCGGGTGTATAAAGGTCCTGATCCGGCAGGCACCATGGCCAGCGAGAGCCTCGCCTGGCGCATTGGAGGGTATCGGCATGAATCGCTTCTTTCAACGCGTCCTCGACTCCTCCCATCTGATCGGGCTGTTGCTGGCGGTGGCGCTCGGTGTGGCAGCGGACGGCCCGCTAGGGGCCGCCGGTGAGGGGGAGACGCGGGGCTTCCTGATCACGGGATCCGCCAACGCGTTCCACTATGGCGCGATGGAGGTGGACTGTCCCATGGGGTTCGAGCCATCGGTCGAAGAGCTCTGGCTGGCCACCCTGCTCCCGGCCGAGCGCGAGCGGCTTCAGCGTCCGGAGAACGCCACGGAGTACGCGCAGGGCTGGAAGGACGACTTTATTACCGGCCCTGGTGGTGAGAACGTCTGCAACAACCCGAAATCGTTTCTGACGGACCCGCGCCACCCGGTGTATCGGGGCGTGCAGAGTACGGTGGCGTTCGGGCTGAATCTCGACGGGACGACGGACGGACGTGCGACGCCGAACTCGTGCGCGCATCCGAAGTTCGAAGGTCTCAACGGCGAGCCGGCTGTCGACAACCAGTTGTACCGCGCGCTCGGATGCGTCAAGGTGTACGACGGCGACATCAGACTGCGGGGAGGCGACACCCCCGCGGAGCAACGCACCAGACGCGGGCTCGATCTCTACCTGATTGAGCTGCGCGGGCTGGACGACCTGCGGAACGACGACGATGTCGAGGTGGGTATCTACTCGACCGAAGACCTGTCACAGCGTTCATCGGCTGGCACGGAGCTGCCACACCAGAGCTTCCGGGTGACCCCGAATCCCCGGTGGCGAACACACACGAAGGGGCGGATCGTCGATGGCGTGCTCACGACCGACGTCGTCGAGGTCATGTATCTGAGCTGGCAAATTCCGACCACCGACGCCTTTGGGCAGGCCTCCGAGCATGAGTTCCACGACGTCCGATTCCGAGTGTCGCTGCAGCCGGACGGGACCATGTCCGGAATCATGGGGGCGTATCGGCCGATCGAGAACATCACGACCGAGGGGCGTTGCTGCAAGTCCATGGCCTCGGTCGCGAACCACGATTGCGCCTCGGAGCACAAGACGTTTGTGGCGATGGCCGACGGCTATCCAGATCCGCAAAACGGGGGGATGTGCACGATGCTGTCTGCGGCCCAGCGTGTGGAGGGGATCCCGGCCTTCGTCATCCCGTAGGTGATCCCTCGTCCGGGATGGCGTTGCGTTCGGCGGCGAAGCGGACCGCCGATGGTGAATCGCGATTGACTTGCCTCTCCGCTGAGACATAATCGAGTCGACTTGGAGGGCTCACCATGACTACACGATTCTGGCTCGCACTGAGCCTGTCGGTGCTGATGACAGCGCCGGCTGCCGCGCAGAGCGTACAAAGTGTTTTACAGTCCGCCGCGACCGCGATGGGCATGGAGAACTTGACGTCGATTCAGTATTCCGGCACGGGCTGGCAAGGCCGCGTCGGACAAAACGTGGCCCCCGATCGGGATTGGCCGCGGATCGAACTGACGAGCTACACGAGGACGATCGATTTCGACACGATGTCCTCGAAGGAGGAGTACGTCCGCGAGGGAGGCACACGCCAGTTCACCAATCTCGTCAGCGGCGAGTACGCGTGGACCCTGGACGCGCAGGGACAACCGGTGCCGCAGCCGGCCGCCGCCGAAGTGCGGCGGCTCGAGATCCTCCTGACCCCCTGGGGGTTCATCAAGGGTGCGATGGCGCCGGGGGCCAACCCGACCATGGTCACGCGCAACGAGTACGGCGGTCGGTCGACGGTGATCTCGTTCGTCGCGTTCGGGAAGTATCGGATTAACGGCACGATCAACCCTGAGGGCATGCTCGAGCGCGTGCAAACCTGGGTGCCCAATCCGGTCGTCGGCGACATGTACTACGAGAACGTCTACACCAATTACCGGGAGGTCGGCACGGTGCTGATTCCTCGGTTTCATCAGCATCAGGACTATGACGATGGCGCGCACCTGCCGAACGTCAGCGGGGGCGACCATGCGTTTGGTCTCGAAACGGTGTCCGATCTGCAAACGAACGTGCCCGCGACGCTGACGGTGCCGAACGATGTGATGAGCGCGCGCGTTCCGCCGGTCCGCGTGGAGTCGCAACGGGTGGGCGACGGCGTGTGGTTGATCGCAGGAGGATCCCATCACAGCGTGGCCGTCGAGTTCGGTGACCATGTGGTGGTCATCGAGGCGCCGCTGAATGAAGAACGGTCACTGGCGGTGATCGGCGAAGTGAACCGACTCGTCCCGAGCAAGCCAATCCGGTTCATTGTGACGACCCATCATCACTGGGATCACCTCGGTGGACTCCGCGCGTATGTCCACGAGGGCGCGACCGTGATCACGCATGAAAGCAACAAACCGTATTACCAGGAGGTCCTCCGGGCGGGAATCTGGACCCTGGAACCGGACCGGTTTTCACTCTACCCGCCGGAGGAGTGGTCGGAAGGCTACATCTTCGAGACCCTGAACCAACGATACGTCCTCGCCGATGACACGCAGCGGGTGGAGATCTACACGGTCCAGGGTCTCGCGCATGCCGCCGGCATGCTGATCGCGTATATCCCCAGTGAGAAGATCGTCGTGCAGGCCGATCTCTACACCTCGGGGGCCATGACCCCCAACGCCAGCGCCCGCTCGTTTTATCGCAACTTGCAGCGGCTGGATCTCGATGTGGAGACCATCGTGGGGATACACGGGAGTC
>Ga0310122_10001211_pt1 | contig 16566 bp, 11 predicted proteins | sample CB6_Bottom_1051__FD_203503 | JGI IMG/M metagenome (GOLD analysis project Ga0310122, IMG submission 203503) | Marine microbial communities from Western Arctic Ocean, Canada - CB6_Bottom_1051 | ecosystem: Environmental > Aquatic > Marine > Oceanic | place: Canada: Western Arctic Ocean | collected...
AGTCTTTGTTGCTATTTATTTAATGCTTAAAAAAGATCGTAAAACTAGTATTCCACTAATGCATTTAGGTGCAGCTTTTGTCTTCTTTTTAGGGCTAATATGGGTGTTTATAACAAACCTAAGTGTTGAACTTAGTTTAGCTACAAACATGACTATTAGCGACTACACATTGGCAAGAATAATTGCATTAATTATCTACACTGTAATGGGAGTATCGATGTTTTATTATGGAGATAAAAATAGCAAAAAATCAATTGAACTCGTAGGGAAGATTCTACTAGCTTGTGTAATTGTTAGACTTCTATTTGTAGAAGTTTGGGAGATGCCTAGAATAGCACGTATTGTCACTTTTGTGTCTGTTGGTGTTTTATTAGTAGCGACTGCTTTTTTCCAAAAACGTTTAAAAAAATAATATGAAAAAAATAATTACTTTGCTTACAGGATTCGCATTTTTACTTCCCTTTGCAGCCTCTGCTGCAACAGACGATGTTGATCTAACTGTATTTGAAACAATCTATACGGTTGATGTAGGAGAACTGATCAAACCAACAGTTGTAAGCATAGACTTAGCAGATGAGCAGTATTATGGAGTGGCAATCATAGAAGATGAAGATACTTATACTTCACAGCCATATATAATCATAAAAAATAAAAAGGAAAAGAGTTTTAATGTGACCAATGTATCAGCCTTAAATGGTTCGAGCAGAAATTTGTTTGATGATGATTTCACTACAACTACAGAATTTAATTTAGATAAAGATAAAGGCTCCGCTTTCATTGAGTTTGAAGCAAACCAAGAAATTACTAGTGACTACTTAAGCCTATATTTAGATAATAATGTAGCTTTACCTTATAAAATTGCTATTTATGCAGAAATTAATGGTGAATGGAAAACAGTTGTAGCTAATACTAAATTATATTCAAGTTCAATAAGTTTTCCTGAAACAAAATCTAAAAAATGGAAGGTAGAACTAAAACATAGCCAGCCATTAGTTATAAGAGAACTTATCTTAAATGACACAGAAATTAAGAAAAATGAATATCAAATTGAGGTTAGATGGTTAGCAAGATCAGGTAAAAAATATACTATATACACTGATGCAGCGACCTATGTTTATGTTCCCACTTCCGAAAGAGGTGAATTAGAAGGTGAAGAGCTTGAAGTTTTAAGTTTAGATGTTGGAGATTCTAGCTCAAACCCTTTATTCAAAGAACCAGACTATGATGATGACGGGGTTCCTGATATTAAAGACAATTGTGTAAAATTAGCCAATAGTCAACAAACAGACAAAGATGAAAACAATAAAGGTGATGATTGTGAAGATGATGATGGAGATAATGTGATGAATTCTAAAGATAATTGTCCAGAGCATCCAAATTCTAAGCAAAGAGATGAAGATGATGATGGTATTGGTGATGAATGTGATGATGAAGAAAGCAGGATAACAGAGAAAAATACCTGGCTTCCATGGGGAGTTATGGGACTTTCCGCTTTAGTAGTTGTACTTTTAATACTTCATACAGTTAAAAGAGAGAAAAAGTCTTAATAATAAAACACTACACAGCTATTGACACGTAGCGGCAGCAATGGTTTAATAATGGCTTCTTGTCTATATATTAATAGGAGAATCAGGCGATATTTTAATCGTAAAAACAGTTTAATCAAGACATCAAGACCGAACAAAAAAATTATACACACCTAAAGAAAATGCATAAAAACGATTGTATCTATAAAAAAAATCTAGTAATATCCCAGGCACATGGCTAAATCAAAAATAGTTGCCAGTTTAGACATAGGCAGCTCAAAAATAAGAACAGTAGTAGGAATTATTCAAGAAGATGGAACACTTGTACCTAATATAATAGGTGTGGGTATAGCACCTTCTACAGGGCTTCGAAAAGGTTCTGTAATAGATGTTGAAGAAACTATTAATAGTATTTCAGCATCGTTAGAAGATGCCGAAAGAATGGCAGGAGAGCCTGTTAATCATGTTTTTCTAGGAATTGGGGGTAATCACATTGCTTCAATCAATTCTAGGGGTGTTATTGCTGTTTCTCAGGCTCAAAACGAAATATCTGAGGATGATGTAGATCGTGTTCTTGAAGCTGCGCAAGCAGTTACAATTCCAAGCAATAGAAGAATGCTAAGAATTGTCCCAAAAACTTTCACTGTTGATGAACAAAAAGGCATCAAATATCCAGTAGGAATGACTGGTATTAGACTAGAAGTCGAAACGCATATAGTAACTGGATTTGAGCCAGTAATTAAGAACATTGAAAAATGTGTACTTCAATCTGGAGTAGACATTGATGATATTATTCCAACTTGTCTTGCTGCAGCTGAAGCAGTGCTTTCTAAGAGACAAAAAGAACTAGGAGTTGTTGTTGTAGATATTGGTTGTGGAACTACGTCAGTAAGTGTTTTTGAAGATGGAGCAACTCTTCATACTTCAGTGATTCCAATTGGTGGTGAAAACGTAACTAACGACATTGCAATTGGTCTAAAAACATCAATAGACACAGCAGAAAAAGTAAAAATTGAATATGGAACTATAGTTCCAGAAGATGTTAATGATAGAGAAACGATAGATTTATCACTAATAAGCAAAATTGATAATCAGTTAGTGTCTAAAAAACAAATTGCTGAAATAATACAGGCTAGATATCACGAAATTTTTGTTCTTGTTAAGGACGAATTATCAAAAATACACAGAGATGGCATGTTGCCGGCAGGAGTAATCCTTACAGGTGCAGCAGCTAAAATGTCTGGAGTTATCGATTTAGCACGTGAAACATTAAATTTACCTGCACAAATCGGATTTCCACAAAATTATGATGGAGTAGTCGACAAAATAGACGACCCATCTTATGCTACAGCAATAGGGCTGCTGTTATGGGGATCAAGATTTGAAGGGCGTTATCATGCAGGTCTTAGATCTGTTAATTTAAAGAAAGGGCTTAGTAATTTAAAAAATTGGTTTAAGAACTTAGTTCCTTAAGCTATCTTTTATCTTGACATTATGTCAAGCCAGGAGTAATAATTTTACTCCATCAAAACACTCATTTAACCATACAACTATGAGTACACCAGAAGATAATCAGGATCTTAAAAATCTCTTTTCTTCACAAAGAGATTCTACAGATAAACTAAAAACAAGACCAAAAACAATGGAAATTACTCCAGAAATAACCCCAGTAGCTAACATAAAAGTAGTTGGTATTGGTGGTGGAGGAGGAAATGCCGTAAATAGAATGATAAAATCTGGCCTTAAAGGTATTGAATTTATTACAATTAATACAGATGCCCAAGCTCTTTATCATTCAGAAGCAGCTGTTAAAATTAACATAGGAAAAGAAACAACCCGTGGACTTGGAGCTGGTAGTAATCCAGATCTTGGAAGACAAGCTGCAGAAGAAAGTATCGATTCAATCAAAGATTCAATTGAAGGTGCAGACATGATATTCATTACTTGTGGTTTAGGTGGTGGAACAGGAACTGGAGGAGCTCCAGTAATTGCTAATTTAGCCAAAGAAATGGGTATTTTAACTGTAGCAGTTGTAACCAAACCATTTGCTTTTGAAGGGCAAAGAAGAAAAACTCAATGTGATGAAGGGTTTGAAAACTTAAAAAATAAAGTAGACACATTAATAACAATTCCAAACGACAAAATTCTTTCAATTATAGACAAAAAGACACCTTTAAATGAAGCATTTGCAGTAGTAGATGACGTTTTAAGACAAGGTGTACAAGGTATAGCAGATTTAATTACAGTACATGGAATGATAAATGTGGATTTCGCTGACATTAAAGCAGTAATGGAAAATGCTGGTTCAGCATTAATGGGGATTGGTTATGGAACAGGAGAAAATAGAGCATCAGAAGCTGCAAAAGCAGCAATTGAAAGTCCACTTTTAGAGCTATCTATCGATGGTGCAAAGGGTGTTCTATTCAACATCACTGGTGGAAACGACTTAAGTATGTTCGAGGTTGATGAAGCTGCAAGAGTTATAACAGAAGCTGCAGATCCTGAAGCAAATATTATCTTTGGTGCAGTAATAAACGACTCATATACTGGAGAGATAAAGATTACAGTTGTGGCTACAGGCTTTGATTACAAACAAAACGAAGGTTCCATAGTTAGACCAACTTCAGCCTTCAGTTCATCAAGCATAGACAGCAGCTCAATGCCAATTAAACAAACCGATAACGAATTAGACATTCCAGCTTTTATTAGACAGAAGATGTCTTAAAGAAATGAAACTAAACTAAATAAAAACCACAGCATCAAAGTTTGTGGTTTTTTTATTAAATTTCTTTATAATCTCCCTGCATGAAAGCAAAAATATTAGAAAAATCAGAAGAAGCAAAATGGGAAGATTTTATCAAAAATCAACCACTTGCAACAATCCATCAGTCAGCTGCCTGGGGACATTTTCAAGCAAAAATCCCCTATCGAGGAAAATATTGGATAGTTGTTTTAGAAGAAAATGACAAAATTGTAGGAGGCACCATGCTTATTAAACAGAAAATTCGTAAAAAATATTGCTGGCTCTATGCAGCCAGAGGACCTTTATTGCAGGATCTCAATCAAATAGAAAACTTATTAGAACCAATCAAGGAAATTGCTAAAGAAGAAAAAGCCATTTTTTTAAGAATAGATCCTCCATTAACAGAAGAAATACCTACTCTAAAAGGATTTAAAAAAATAAAAGAAGGTTTTCAGCCACAGCACACATTGATGATAGACCTTAGCAAATCAGAAGATCAAATTCTCAAAGAAATGAAACCAAAAGGTAGATACAACATTAAATTAGCAGCAAAAAAAGGAGTGAAAGTGGAGCTAACAAAGCCTCAAAATCTATCCAAAGACATCAATGATTTTTACAAAATTCTCGAAGAAACAACAAAAAGAGACAAATTTAGGGGCCATAACAAAGATTATTATCAAAGCATGCTCGAAAGCCTAAAAAATAATGCCAAATTATATTTAGCAAAATTCAAAAATGAAACAATAGCTGCAATTATCGTAACTTTCTTTAAAGATAGAGCTACTTATTACTATGGTGCCTCCAGTAATCAACACCGAAATTTAATGGCCCCTTATCTTCTGCAATGGCAAGCTATCCAAGATGCCAAGCAAATGGGCATAAAACACTATGATTTCTTAGGAATTTCACCCACTAACAACAAAAATCATCCTTGGCATGGAGTTACAGAATTTAAGTTAAAATTTGGTGGAGAAAAAATAGACTATGCATCTCCACAAGAATTTTCTTTCAAAAAAGCAACGCATTTACTTTACAAAACATTGAAAAAGTGATACAATAAACCTAGTTAAATAAAAATAAAAATGAAAGAAAATAAATTAACAGAAAAAGATTTAAAGGAAATTCATTTAAGGCTAAAAGAAATCCAAAAAGACTTAAAGGCTCTTAAGAGTATTTCTGAAGCAGATAAAAAGAAAAAAATAGAACAAGATAAAAAAAAGGGTAAATAACCCTTATTAAAATATTTAAAAAATAAAAATTAAAATAAAAATATCATGAAAGAAAACAATTTATTAATATTAAATAAAATAAAATTATCTTATTTTCATGAAGGTATTTTTATCAAAAAAAAGAAAATAGATAAAATCGGAGCAGAAGTTGAACTTACTAAAGAAAACGTAAAAACTACAGTAAATGCAGTAGATAATGAATTAAAATTTTATGAAGCCCCAAAAGAAGCAGCAACACATACAAGTGACTTTAATCTGACAGTGAAGGGTATAAGGGGTAAATTTAATCTAATTCCAAAAATTGCAAAATTACAAGCAGGGACGATAGATATAAAAGGATTACAAAAAGATAAACGTGATGATTTAAAAAAAGATATAAACGACTTATTAATAGCCCCATTACAAGAGATAGAAAAAGCTTCAGAACTAGATAAAGCTAAGAAAAAATTCAATAACGAGAAAGAGGCATATGATAAACAACTTAAAGCTTATGAAATAGATACTCAAAACACAAAAAAATCATATGAAGAGATTAAGATAAAAGCAATAAATGAAAAATATTTAGAAATGAAGCTTCCTGATAGTTTACCAGCATCATTAAAAGAAGCTATTATTCAAAACTTCCAACCCATTGTTGATAGATTAAAACCAGGAGTTATAAAGGTTCCAGATGTAGCAAATTTCACTAAAGCAGAACAATACGAAAAAGAAGCTAAAAAAATAACAAAAGCATTAACAAAATTTAAAGAACCAGACTTAGCGACTTATTTAAAATCAACGCAGCTTAAAGGTATTTTTGATCAACAAAGAGATATTATAAATACATACAATGCAATTGATGAGATGCATAAAACATTTACTCCTGACAAACTTAAAGCATTAGGAATCTCAGTTAAGTTTCAAAAAGAAATAGAGGCTTTAAAAACATCATTAAAAAAACCTCAAAATTTAGATAACATACTTGCAAAATCAAAAGTTTTACAAACTAAAATATCAGTTGCAATCCTAAAAAAACAGATAGAAAAAGGTTCAAAAAATAAAAAAGAACAAGCAATTTTTGATAAACTAAAGAAGAACCCTGCATTAGACAATTTATTAACAAGATATGCTAGGGGTAATATGGATAAAATTACAAATGACCAAAGGGACCAGCTAAAATCTTTACTAACAACAATAAAAGATAATCCGGATTTATTTGGATATATTAATCTTCAATTAGATTCAGCAGCTGATGGATATAAACCAAGTGCATCAATTCAAGCTGCTAAGAAGAAAAAAATGGACAAAAAAATAGGATCATTAATAGGGCCCGGTCCTGATTATAAAATTAATCCAAAATATGCAACTGATGCAAATGTTCTTGCTAATTACGAAGACTTAAAGAAAATAAGGGAAGCTTTAGTAGGTCCTCCTCCAAATTCAAGTGCATGGAGTGGAATAGATTCAGACAGATTAAAAGATCCTAAAGGGCCAATGAATTTACTTTATGCTTATGGTAGAGCAATGGATACTGGATTACATGAAACTGATTTAGGGACTAAAGGATTGACACACAAACTGAGTCTTTATAATACGAAAAGTAAGAAAGGAAAAGATGAATACAGATATGCATTTATTATGAATATAAATGTAGATGATCTGCCAGGAAAAACAGAGACACCTTTAGTAACATTAAAACGAGAAAAAGATCCAGAGAATCCAGAAAACAAAGGATTAATAGGAAAAGGAGTAGCTATTATTACTGAATTCAAAGCAGAAACATGGTACATAAAAAACCCAAAAAATAAGGAGTACACAGGAAAATTAACAGCAGTACAAGTTCCACTAGATAAACTTAAGAAACTTGTAAATCATACAGAGACACCTTTTCCAGACCCAAAAGACAAAAAAGCACAAAAAAAATTAATTGCCCAAATTCGAACTACACGAGCAACTTTAACAAAAGGAATAAAAGAAATGAGAAGCTTCATAGGCACAAAGAATAAGGTAGATCCAAATGAAAAACCAGCAAAGACAAAGCTGAGATTAGAAGCAATGAAAAAAGCAGCAAACACAACAAAAACAAATACTAACACTGTTTTAGATAGAGTTACGAACGGAGCAGTTAAAAACGACCCAGAGATATTAACAAAAGTAACAGCAGTTGGAAAAGCACAAGAAGCTCTTGATAAGCTTTTAAAACAGAATCCAGGAGATCAAGCTCCACAAAAAAAATTAATTAAAGACATTGAAAAGGCAAAAGGTCATTTACAAGCAGTCACGGAGGAATTAGACGACCTTGAAAAGGCTAAATTAAAAGCAGCTAAAGAAAAAGAAGATCAAGTAAAAGATGAAATGGGAGAACATACTCATGAAAAAGTAAAACCAAATGGTATTATTACGCCAATCAAATACAAAAAAACCAAAGAAGGATACATTGTAGCTGGGATAAAAAGACCTATAACAAAACTTGAGCTCGAAATCTTTTTAGGCCTTTCAACTTCAGAAAGTGCTATGGAAGCACTGGTTAAGAAAAAAGGATTAATACCAAGTTGTTTTAAAAATATTGGATCTAAAACCTATTCATATAATTCAGCAAAAGGTGAAGTTACACTAACGCTTACATCTACATTTGGATCGGGTAGTCAAAATATAAGTTATAACATTAAAACTGGTGTTAAAACTTATACTAATAGCAAAGATATCAAAGAATTCTTAGCTACTGGAGATGAAGGAAAAACATTAGCAATTGTAGAAGAGTTAAAAGCAAAAGGTATAGATGTATCATCATTAAATATAGATGTTGTCAACGAGGGTGAAAATCTTAAAAACTTGAAAAATCACCTTAAAAATAAAGAATGGGACAAAGCTCTACAATTAATATTAATAGATTCAAAGAAGCCTGATGCTCAGGGTACAGTAAATGATGTTGGAACTAAAGAAACAATTTTCCTTTGTGTTAAAAATTTAAAAGCAAAAATAAAAGGAAAAACATATATTAATGAATTAAAAAGCGCATTACCTGCAGCAGAATTTTTAAAATTATATAAAGATAAAATTACAAATGCTTTTGTAAATACATTAAAAGATGGATATGGAGAAAAACTTACAGGAACAATGGCTTTAGCAATAATTGCTAAAGGAAAGAAAAGTGAAATAGATAAAGCTGCCTTAAAAACATTAATTGAAATAGAAGGAAATAGCAAAGTAGCAGAAATTGCTAATGTTTATGTAGAAAAAGGATGGGATGCTGGCGTTAATACAGATAAAAACCTTGAGGCAATAAAACTTTATACAGGTGAATATAAACATTTACCTCATACATTTATTAAAGCGAACCTTACAGAATTAGAAAAAGATGAAGCATGGAAAGGAAGAATCAAAACAACACTTGCAACAGCATCAAAGCCTGCTAGTCCAGCTGGTTTCTACAAAGAAATATATGAAAAATTATATAATGATACAGGCAAACAGAAGGGTGCAGGAAAAGAATTATGGGCAAAATATCATAAGGCGATAGGAACAAAAGAATTAATAAAAACTGGTATTGAAGACTTCGATCCTTCAGTCACATCAGCCTTTATTGATCAATTGTTAGTTGAGGTAGGTACAGTGAATTTAGGAACTGTTGACGCTAGTAATGCAGATAAAGGTCACCAAGTTTATAAAAGATTAAAAAACTGTAGTCATCCACAAGCAATAATTTTAGCTGAGCAACTCAAAACAGCATTAATTCAATCAAAACATTTTAGTGGCAATGACAAGGAAAAAGCAATCAATTCAACAGATGATCAAATAGCAAGAGTTGACAAGCTTGTATCAATAGCCAAAAAAGAAGCAAAAACAGACGAAGAGAAAAAACAAAAGGAAGCCGCAATCAAAGCTTTGTCAAAAGGTGGTTCTTTTGAAAATATTGATGGAACAGTTATTGCAAGCAAAACAAGAAAAGATCTTAAAAAAATAGAAGCTCAATATAATTTTAAAGAAGGAAATATAGATAAAATAACAGATACAAAAGATTTAGCCCCTAATCAAAAAGAGTTTGTAGAATTATATAAAAAACCAGATGATATAGATGAAGGTAAAATGAAGATGATTTTTGATTCAGTTAGGAAGGGCAATACAATTCCAAAAGAAGCTATAAAATCGCTTGCAGCAAAATTATTAAAAGGTGGAAAATCAAAATTCCATGCTGCAAGATTATTAAAGCTAATAGGAAGAAAAGGAGACGCAATGGATGTTGTAAAAGCAATACCTAGTACAGTTGAAAACACGGCAGAAAGAATATTAATATTAACACAATTACAATATATAGATAAAAGATATAAGGACATAGCAAAGCTAGACCCAGATACTTTGGAAAAATACAAACAAGGTTTGCTATTGGCAGGAGCATCAGCAGACTTAGCACTTACAGCAAGTATTACAACTCATAAAAAAACACCAGCGCATGTTGTTTTACAAATTGTAGAGCAAGGAAGAGAATTAATTCCAAACTTAACAAAAAAAGCAGATAAAGCAGCAGTAATAGTAGCAATGCATAATTTCGAATCATTAAAAGACGTTGCATCAGAACCAATTAAACAGGAGATTTTAGATGATCCAAGGAAAATGAAAGCAGAACATCTAACTATTATAAAAGCAAAAATCGCAAGAGCAGATATAGCAATAGAAGCTTATCAAATTAAGAAGAAATTACCAACACAAGGAGCAACGATAGTAATTGATACTGAAATATTAGCTTCAGATATAGCGACTCATAGTAAGTTAATAATGAGTCAAAAAGGAAAGAAATTAGATGAAAAATATACTGGAACATTAATTGAAATGCAACAAGCAGGAGATATAAGAAATGATAATGCAGATTATCTAACAGTCATGTTAGTCGCAGCATATAAAGAAGACGACACACAAAAAAGAAGTTATTACTTAAGCCAAATACCTACAGGCGTTGGAAAACAATTCCAAGCTAATTCAAGAGAGCAGGTTCTTTACCATGAACTTAAGAATAATAACTTAGATGCAGCAAAAAATATTGATCTTAACAAAGACCCTTGGAAGAGCGACAAAAAGGCTAGTATAGATAAAAAACGAGAATTGCTGAAAAAAGCAGAAGGAAAACTAACAAAAGCAGTGGATAAAGTGAAAATAGGTAAAGAATACGAAACCCTAAAGGGAGATGAAGACTATAAAGAAGCTGCTAAATTATATAAAGCTGCTGACACACAAGATGCTGATAAAGAATTATTAAGACTTATAACAGATATTAAAAAAATTAAACCAATTGATGTAAAAGAAATTGTTAAAGATATGAAAGTAACAAAAAAGATATATGTGGATATTGTTAAAAAGAGAGGTGGAGATGTTAACGGCTTAAAATCAGAATATTTGAAAAAAGTTGAAGCCCAAACAACAAAAGTAATAATTGATCTAGGAATATTAAGTGATCCAAAAGCACCTAGTAAAGATGGATTACTATCTGTATTAAAACAAAAAGATAGGCCAGTGAAAAATGGACCTAATGTTCTTACTGTATTAGAAGCTCAAACAATCTACGATAAAGTTAAAGCTGAGAGTAAAAGAAATACAGCTATAGACGATCAAGTTAAGAAAAACCTTGGTCACCCTACCCTAACTTAGTATTAAAACATAAATAAAAAGACAGCTATATAAATAAATTATAGCTGTTTTTTAAAGCACCTTATCCACAAACAACACTCCATCAATATGATCATTTTCATGTTGAACCACACGAGCGTTCATGCCTTGAAGTTCTAAAATATGTTTTGATCCTTCAATATCCAAAAACTCAACAGTTATAGCACTTGGCCTTTCAACATTACCAAAAACTCCAGGTAAACTTAAACAACCCTCCTCCGACACATCAGTTTCTTTACTAAATTTTAATATCTTAGGATTAACCATAGCAAAGCAAACGTCATGTTCTTTATCAAGATCCAAAGTTACTATAAAAATACGCAAATTTATGCCCACCTGAGGTGCTGCAATACCAATCCCCTTAGCTTCAATCATCGCTTCTCTCATCTGTTTAGCAAGTTTTTTAAGCTTATTATCAAAGCTCTTAACTTCTGTAGATACAGTTCGTAAGATTTCATTATCTTTACCTTTTATAATTTCTAATGTTTTCATACAATTAAGCATTATACCACTTGACAGAATAGCTAAATTTAGTTAAAATGCAAGACTAAGTTTGTTCTTTAAAAATTTGTAATAAACAGCTAAAGATAGAAATTTGTGCTTAAAATGATTACAGAGTCTTTAAACAGATCTCGGTTTTCTTGAGCATAAATTCCCTGTCTTTAGTTGAAGAACTAAGACAAAACGTAAACAATAACATTAACAGCCTTGGAGGCAATCGTGAAAGAGTTTTTTACAACCAAGAACCAAGAGGACAGCTGGTCCTCGTCCATCTCAACCTTCATCAACTTGTTCATGGTGATCTCCATCATGATCAATTTGCTCATCGATCACAAGGTGGGCATCAACACGAGGTCTCTGATTGTCATTCTTGGCCTTCAGGTCAGTCTCATGACAGATATCGTGAGGGAGGTTCATTCAACATTCATACTGTCCCTTGTCGCCATCAAGGGGCTGGTCGTTCTGGCCACCGCTATCATCGCCAGTATTGTCCTCCCCGAAGCACTCGCGGGTGGAGAAGAGATCGGGGCCTTTGCCCTTTTCCTCTTCTATGTGGCGATCATGCTCACTACCGACCTTGCTGGAATCATCAAGATGATCATGCAGAGAAGAGCTGAGCCCAGTATCATTTAGCCGCTAGGCTATAGACGTTTTGTTGCCAGGGGTGCTTGTGTCCAGAAATTTACAAGTTACCCCTTGGTACAAACTTTTTAGTTCTTCAACTATTTTTTCAATTCCGCTTCAATAAAACCATCCAGTTCGCCATCCAAAACAGCATCTGGATTCTTTTCTTCATAGTTAGTTCTATGATCCTTCACCATTTTATATGGATGAAGAACATAAGAGCGTATTTGGCTTCCCCAAGCAATATCTTGGGCAGCACCACGAAGATCAGATAGTTCTTTGGCTTCTTGTTTTTCCATTAAATCCGCAAGTCTAGATTGTAAAACCTTCATCGCTTTTTCTTTATTTCTTAACTGACTTCTTTCATCTTGGCACTGTACTACAATTCCAGTTGGGGTATGGGTAATTCTAACTGCAGAATCGGTAGTATTTACACTTTGTCCACCATGTCCACCAGCCCTAAATACATCAACTTTTAAATCATCTTTATTAATTTCATATTCTTGAGATTGCTCAATTTCTGGCAATACTTCAAGAAGTACAAAAGAAGTTTCACGGGTGTTTTTGGAATTAAAAGGAGAAAGCCTAACCAATCTATGCACACCAGCTTCACCTTTTAAATAACCATAAGCAAATTGACCCTTAATAGAAAAGGTACAGCTTTTAATGCCAGCATCATCCCCTACTGATTTTTCTAATACCTCAGTCTTAAAATCCATTCTTTCAGCGTATCTAAAATACATTCGCAGTAGCATTTCCGCAAAATCTTGAGCATCTGTTCCTCCAGTTCCAGCATGAATAGTTAAGATTGAATTATTCTCATCATACTTACCACTTAAAAATGTAGATATTTCAAGTTTTCGCCAATTTTTTTCCAAATTTGCTACCATTTCACGAAATTCCTCAGCACTTTTAGGATCTTTTTCAGGATGAATTTCTGGTAAAAGCCCTAAAAGTTCTTCACATTCCCCAGCAATACCCTCCCAAGTTTCAATCAACTTCCCTAAGTTACTTGCTTTCTGACTAATCTCCTGAGCCTTCCCAGTATCATCCCAAAAATTAGGTTTTTGAATTTCCTTATTAAGTTCATCTAAAGCAGTTTTTTTAGAAGACAAATCAACATTTTTAAGTCCTTGCTGTATCAAGCTATCTAGTTCTTTAAGCTTTGCTTTCAGTTCGTGCATAAATAATTGTGGTTTAAGTAGAACAATTGTAAACTGATGCCATGTCAACGGCAAGAAAAATACTTTCAAACACTATAGCACAAGTTTTAGGAAAAATTTCCGTAGCATTACTTGGGCTTGCTGTAGTGAAAATATCTACAAGTTACCTTTCTGTAGAAGGTTATGGTGAATACATTTTAGTTTATGAGCTTTTAGCATTCTTTGGGATCGCTGCAGATTTAGGGCTTTTCACAATTGCCGTAAAAGAGATGTCTGAAGATGAAAAAAATATTCCCAAAATCATCGGAAATATCTTATCCCTTAGAACTATATTAGTTGTTTTAACAATGATTCTTGCAGTATCAGCAGTTTTTCTAATGCCAAACTATGCAGGCACAAGAATTCCTTTAGGTGTAGCAATTGCTTCAATAACAGTAATTCTAACAATATTAAACGGAACAATTTCTAGTGTGCTACAGGTAAAGTTTAAAATGCAAATAGCTTCTATCGCTACAGTTTTAGGGAAGTTCATTTCTGTTGGAGCAATGGTCTACGTAGTTTTTTATGGATTCCCAAATGACACAACGACAGGTTTCTACATGCTTCTTGCTGCAGGAATACTTGGAAACTTCATAATGCTACTTACGACTAATTATCACGTTAGAAAAATCACAACACTTAAATATCAATTTGACATACAATTTTGGAAATCAGTTTTAAAGAAATCTCTGCCTTATGGAATTGCTCTAATTTTAAATACAATTTATTTCCGAATAGATGCCATTTTGATTTCTGTAATGCGTGGCTCAGAAGAGGTTGGTGTTTATGGAGTTGCCATGAAAATGCTAGAGCATTTTGCCATCCTTCCACTTTATTTCATGAACTCTGTTCTACCAGTTTTAACTAAAGCTATTAAAGAAAAATCTGAAAAATACAAAGAAATTATCAGATACTCTTTTGATTTTCTTGCTGCACTTGCCATACCAATGGTTGTTGGTGGAGTAATTTTGGCTTACCCAATTATCTTTATAGTTAGTACACCAGAATTTTTAAGCCGACTTAGTGAAGGTTTTTTTGGTTCAGATATCGCTTTCCAAATCCTCATTTTCGCCCTTTTATTCCAATTCTTAAATGTACTTTTTGCCTTCATTTTAATTTCAATAGATAAGCAAACAAAACTTCTTTATATCAATGGAGCTTGTGTAATTTTCAACTTAATAACAAATATAATTTTCATCCCAAAATACGGTTTTGCAGCTGCCGCAGTAACCAGCGTTTTAAGTGAACTTTTCATCTTAATTCTTACCTACTTCACTGCCAAAAAATATCTTAAATTCTCAATTAATTGGCTTAGCTTATTAAAAATAACAGTATCAGCATTTGTAATGGGAGCTATTGTGAAAATTCTACAGCCAATAACTTATGAATATATTGAAAACTGGAATGTTCTTCTACTAGTTCCTTTGGGTATGGCCATCTATACAGCAATGTTGTTCATAACAAAAACAGTAGACAAAAAGATGCTTCGATTACTAAAAAAAGGTGAAAGTGTAGTGCACGATTAAAATTTGACCAAACCTACAAGCACAAGTAAACTCCAAACCATAAATTAACCTCAAAATATGAAAAAGTTTCTAATTCTCATGAGCATTTTAACGCTCAGTCTCACTGCTTATGCAGCAACTGGCAGTTTTCCTGATGTGGAAACAACAGACACTTATTATAATGGAATCGAATTCCTTTTTGAAGAAGGCATAGTGAATGGAAATGCTGATGGTACGTATACCCCAGATCGTATTTTAAATCGTGCAGAAGAGATGAAATTTGTTGCAGCAGGAGCCGCAAAATATTTTGGATGGCCAGAAGGCATTTTTGATCCATATCACAATAGCATTTGTTTCGACGATGTTCCTCCTGGTGAATGGTTTACAAAATATATTTGCTATGGAAAAGCAGAGGGATGGGTTATTGGATTTGAAAATGGAAAGAAATTCAAGCCATCGCAAAATGTAATTTTTGTTGAAGGATTAAAAATTACCTACAAGGGATTTGGATTAGAATATATTGAAGGTGAAATATGGTATAAAAATGCTGTAGAACATGCTGCAATGCATAATTATATTCCATTTACTATTTCTGCTTTTAATGCTGCTCTTAAAAGAGACGAAATGGCCGATTTAGTAACTAGAATTATCAAAGATAATGCAGGAGTACTAGATACATATTTGGGAGATAGGGCAGATATAGTAGTAACTTATGCCACTATTGAAGCTGGAGAAGATTTATCAAAGTTAGAAATTGAAGAAATCAGCGCAGATGGAGGCTTGATTGTTGGAGACAGTTGTAAAACAGACGATGATAGTGATGGCTATGTCTTTTATGTAGGTTATTCAGGAACAAATGAATGTATCGCTATTGGAGATGGTTTACCAGAGACAGAATGTATTGTAGCTGCAGATGGTAGTTGTGTTGCCTTAGAATATGAAGAACCACAACCAACAACTCACGAAATATCAATAGACAATTTTGCATTTGTAGATGGCTCTATAACCATAGCAGCAGGTGATACAATTATTTGGACTAATAATGATTCTGCACCGCACACTGTTGACATCAGTGGCTCTGATAGTAGTGGAACTTTAAACACAGGTGATACTTTCCAGTTCACATTTGATAAAGCAGTAAACTACGATTATGTTTGTGCTTTCCACCCATCAATGACAGGAAGCATCACTGTAGAATAAACGCTCTAGAAAACCTTTATATATAAAAAAGTCGCCCCCCCAGGGCGACTTTTTAGTTTTGGAAGACAAGATCTAATTTTAGTTTTTATATTTTTAAATAGTCTTCGTATAGGAAAACAAGATGCAATTATGTTTGTGTTGTGGAGAGAGATCTAATTTTAGTTTTTATATTTTTAAATAGTCTTCGTATAGGAAAACAAGATGCAATTATGTTTGTGTTGTGGAGAGAGATTTAATTTTAGTTTTTATATTTTTAAATAGTCTTCGTATAGGAAAACAAGATGCAATTTATTGCTCTTGTTTGACGTAGAAGTTATTTAAAAATATAAAAACCTTTACTTCAGTTTTCTAACCTGAGCAGTAAAGTCATTCCCTCTAGCCTTATAATTTTCGTACATA
>Ga0310122_10001213_pt1 | contig 16546 bp, 15 predicted proteins | sample CB6_Bottom_1051__FD_203503 | JGI IMG/M metagenome (GOLD analysis project Ga0310122, IMG submission 203503) | Marine microbial communities from Western Arctic Ocean, Canada - CB6_Bottom_1051 | ecosystem: Environmental > Aquatic > Marine > Oceanic | place: Canada: Western Arctic Ocean | collected...
TCGAACCCATCGCCTTGCGATCGGGAGAACATTCACGATACGCGCCTCGGTCCTCTTGCTAAGCTCCTCTGAAATGTCACACGACTTCAGTACGTCTTCCTCTTTCTTGCTCCAAACGATAATCGGTATCCCGAGGTCTTCTGACAACTCGATCACCCGTACGAATGCTTCTTCTATGGAGCTCACTTGAACGCTCGGGTACCTCGTTGCCTCAAGCACGTGGTCAGGTGGTTGTGGCCTTAGACCGGGATCGAATACCACCTGCTCGAAGTGCTCCCGACCGTCCGGCGTCACCCAGAAGATCCCGAGCGTTACCGAGGGATCGTTTTTGGGCTCAAAGTCGATGTAAATGCCTTGATCGACTTCTACTCTAGTAAGTGTCGATTTCATACGGCCCTCCTGTTAGGTAATTGGGTGCAACTTGCTTGTGGTAATTGCGGCGAATTGCAGAACCCCCTTAATTAATTATTTAGGCGTGCCTGCGCGGATACATGCGCTGCGCGTGTCCGGTGTGCCCACCCACACGCGAAGTAATACGAGAGGAAACACACGATGAAGTGGCAAGATCACTCGAAGGACTCTCTGAAACTGTTTTTACTGACCTGTATCCTCGGACTGATTGCGGTGGCTGGTTCATGCTCGTCTGAGCGGTTTTCGGGTGAAGGATCATCTGAGGATCGCAGTGCGATGTAATTTGCGGGCAAGGGGGCACGGCCTGGTAACTGGATTCAATCACACGGGAATCGTGGTGGACGACCTCGATCTGACGGTCAATTTTTACTGCGGCGATCTCAACCTTGTCGAACTGAACAGGGTCGAATCTAACGCGCCGCCAGAGGGCAATCACACAGGTATTGCCGGCTCCCGGCGCACGCTTGTGTTCGTGGGATTCGAGGATGGCCACAGGATCGAGTTGGTGAAATACCACGAACCGGCGTCGGCAGATCGCGATCATCAAATGACGCGTATCGGAACGAATCACATCTGCTTCAACGTCGAGGACATCGAGAAGGTCCACGCCGATTTATCCGCTCGCGGAATCGAATTTGTTACCGAGCCAATCATTCGTGAGACCGACAACGGCCGGCACGGCATCGTCTACGCCCGCGATCCCGAGGGCAACTGGCTGGAATTCATCGAGTGACCACTCTTTGGCAATAACCAGGTACGTCTTCGGTGGGACACCAGACCGCCGCCGAACCGATAACCGCGGTTCCTAGATATTCGCGGTGCCGTATGTCCAGGCCCTTATCAGATGGTGGGCGATGGCGATCGGGCCGGGGATGTTGACGCCTTCAAGTTTGTCTTCGAGGGCGAGCTTTACTTCGTCCTTCGTGAACCACCGGACATCTGACATCTCACCGGGGTCGGCAACGATTTCGTCGCTTATGGCCTCGGCATGGCAGCCGATCATTAGCGAAGCCGGAAACGGCCACGGCTGTGACGAATGGTAGGTGACTCTGTCGACCTCGAGTCCGGCCTCTTCTTTTACCTCGCGCCGCACCCCCTCTTCTATCGATTCACCCTGGTCCATGAATCCTGCAAGGCACGAATAGAAAGTGGTGTTCGAGCGGGCCTGCGTTTGCCCCATCACGCACTTCTCGCCCCTGTAAACAAGCATGATCGCGACCGGGTCGGTGCGCGGAAAGTGCTGGGAATTGCAGTTTGGGCACTGGCGCATCAGGCCACCGCGCCGACTCTGCGATTCGGTGCCGCACACCGAGCAGAACCGGTGCTGGGCGTGCCAGTTCAGGTTCGACCTTGCCTGTGCAAGAATCCCCGCCTGCTCACCCGGAATCTCGGTTGCCGCGGCGCGGCCGTCCTCGAACGTGGCGCCGGGGGCGAGCGCGGCGATGTGCGATGGGTCTTCGACTTTCGAGATATCGACTGCGAAGTGCGGGTTCCGATCGGTATCAAACCCTAAAAATTTGGGACCTCCAGCCTCGGGCGGCAGGCCGTCGAGAAAGCCGCTCCCGATCCATGCAAGCTCGGCCTGTGATTCTCGTTTCACCAGCGGCTTCAGGTTGTGGAACGGGATTATCCGTACGTTTTCCTGCCGGATCATTCGTGCGATCAGGTCTTCGTCGCGGCGTTCTTTATCGCCACGGTCGAACGGGTTTCCGGCAAAGGTGTGGGTGTACGACAAATTCAGAGGTCTCCGGGAGATTGGTTGGTGCGCCGGCAACGCACTCTATCGAATCGCCGAAGCGGAGGGTGGCTATTTTGGCTTCCAGATCCCCGATTCCAGGAATCTGCCAAACTACCGGGATTCGTCAATTTCGTCGAAAACTTACAGCGAAACCAATGCAATGTTTTAGCGAAGATCGAAAAGCACGACGTTACGCGCAGAAAGATGCGCCCTACTACGGAGGAACGCTACGGGTTTCAAATGGGCTTGGGACGACATCGATTGGATTGCTGTCGTGGTCTCAGTTATCGCCAGCATGGCACTGGGTTTCATCTGGTACAGCAAGTTCGCTTTCCTGAAGGTGTGGCAGGAAGACACCGGAATGACTGACGAGAAGATGCGATCAGGCAACATGACGATGATGTTCGGCGGCATGATCGTTATGGTGGTGGTTTCCACGATAGGTATGGCACTGCTAATTCGAACCGGAAACCTCGAGGCAAGCCTGGCGGTCGGAGCCATTGTCGGTTTTGGCGTCACCGCGGCACGCGTACTTCCGCAGTACATGTTCGCTCAACAGCCGAACCGGCTCGCGATGATGCAGGCAATTAACCTGGGGGTCGGCATCACCTTGACCGGCGCGATCATCGGCGCTTTTAACCCGTAGTTGTCCGCGGGGTGAAACGGAATCTAGTGAGGTGAACCTGGTTCTCATCTTTGTATTGCCTGAGAATAACAAATGATTTCAGGGAGGAATCACATGGGATTCGAATGGGGCTGGGCCGACATCAACTGGTTAGCGGTTGTCGTTGCAATCGCAGCCAAGATGATCGTGGGAGTGATCTGGTACAACAAACGCGTACTGGGCACGATCTGGATGGAAGGCACCGGGATGACCGACGAGAAGATTCGCTCCGGAAACATACCCCTGGTCTATGGTTCGATGATCGTACTGCTCGTCACTACCACGATCGCGATGGCGCTGGTGATCCGCAATATCGGTGGCGGGCTCTAGGAAGGCCTAGAGGTTGGCGCGGTTATCGGGTTTGAAATTTCGGCGGCGAACCTTATCCCTCACCATTCATTCGCACAGCTACCCTGGCGACTTGCGATTCTGAATGCGATGAACACGGGCATTAGCCTTACGTTGAGCGGTGCGATTATCGGCGCGTTTAACGAGTAGTTGACCGCGGGCCAACGCATCTGCGGTGTCGCTCGGTGTTGGTTGTTGTCAACCTCAACAGAATGGACCCGTCGTCAGGTCAACCGGTCGCGTCGAGGCCACTACCCTCTCGCCCCCAGGTAGTGGGATCAGTGTCTTACCTCCTATTCCTCGTCCGGTGTAGCCCAGGCACCAGTCGCTTTGTTCGCCTTGTTCCACCAGCCGGGCTGTGCTTCGGGCGAATCGACATCGACCCGGAACTCCTCGATTGCGTCCGGGATTAATTCGATCCCCAGGCCCGGCAGGCCGTTCGGGTAGATCGAACCGTCACGGACGTCGAACATTGGCGTGACGATCTTCCCAAACGCCTCGAACCATGTGTGCAGACATTCCTCGCGGTACAGGTTCGGAATAACCATCGATGAGTGGAACGACGCCGCGATCGCCACCGGTCCCAGCGCATCGTGCGGGCTTACCCTGATGTACTGGATCTCGGCCATCGCGGCGATGCGACGTATCTCGCTGATACCACCACACCACGCGACGTCGGGCATGATGTAGTCGACCAGCCGGTCGCGCAAAATCTCGTCGTAATCCCAGCGGGTGAAGTGGCGTTCGCCGACGCACAGCGGGACGTTTGTGTTCTCGCGGATCTGGCGGAGCGAGTTGTGGTTTTCGACGTGGGTAGGCTCTTCAAACCAGACGAGATCGACGTGTTCGATCGCGTTGGCGGCCTTGATCGCCGAGGCAACGTCCATGCGGGCATGCGCATCGACCAGGATTTCGTAGTCGGGGCCGACGGTCTCCCGCAACGCCTCCATCCATTCAACCGATTCCGCGATCGCTTTCGGCTCCATGCGCTCGACCATGTTCGCACCGTAGTAGGTTTCGCCCATCGTTCGCCGATTCGGAAACGGATCGGTCTTAATCGCACTGTAACCGGCCGCGACCGTCAGCTTCGCCTCTTCGATAAGTGTGTCGATTCCGGCACCCGCACTGATGTCGCGTACATGGGTATAGAGCGGGACGCTCTTTCGCACCGGCCCGCCCAGCAGGTCGTAGATCGGTGCACCGAGGACCTTGCCCTTGATGTCCCAGAGCGCGATGTCGATAGAGCTGATCAGGTGTGACACGTAACCGCGCCCGTTGAGGTCGGAATAAACGTGGAAGATGCGCTGCCAGATTTCCTCGATGTTATTGGGGTCGGAACCGATAACCAGAGGCTTTACAGCCTCGAGTCCGCGCACAAGGTGGTTGTTTACGGCATAGTCAGTGCACTCGCCGAGTCCTGAAATTCCCTCGTCGGTCTCTACTTCAACGAATAGCCATGCGAGCCCGGGAATTGGCATTAGGACGTGGGTCTTGATGTCGGTTATCTTCAATTTCGTGACTCCGTTGCTGCGTATGCAAATTGGTTCGTCGGCGGATTGTAGACCCGGCGGTGATAAATTCAAGTAATGCGGCTGTATGGTGCGTTGCACTAAAATCCGGTTGCCGGAAGCGACGGCGGCCAACTATCGATCGCGACTGACGGGATCTGAATTGCCACCGAACCAGGTCGATCTAGATCATCCACTGCCCCGAAAAGTGGCAGTTTTCGGCGCGGGTGGAAAATCGAGCCTGGCACGCGCGATCTCCCAGAAGATGAACCTGAAGTTCATCGAGCTCGACTGGATCAACCACATGCCCGGTTGGCAGATTCGGCCACCGGACGATGCCAATCGGATTGTCAGAGAGCGTATCGAATCGAGTCCTGATGGCTGGATCGTCGATCACCACACGCCGTATCTTTGCCAGTTGATCTACCAAAAGTCGAATCGGTGATAGTGCTAGAGCTGCCGTTCCGAACGATATTCTGGCGGCGGCTAACGCGTTCGCTAAAACGCGCATGGACACACGAGATTGTCTGTGGCGGAAACACCGAGACGTTCTGGTAGCACTTTTTTACGAGGGAATCAGCAATTCTCTAGGTCATTCAGAAGCGATGGCGGTACGCGACCGTATTCGATCGAACAATCGGCGAGGCCCCGGCAGGAATTAATTTCTACCGCATCCGATCGGCAAATGAACTCGATGAGTTCTACCGGTTGCACGTACTGGTACGTGATACCTGACCGACCGCTCTACACCAGCTCGGCGACTATCTTGCCGCGAACGTGGCGCGTCTCAAGCTGCGCAAGCCCTTCCGGAATGTCGTCCAGTCCGATCACCTGCTCGATCATCGGATCAATCTTCTTTTCTGCCACCAGACCGATCATCTCTTCAGCCATAAGTGCCAGGTCGACCTGCGCCTCTCGATTAGTTGAAGTGTGGGCACCGCCGTAAGCGACCCGGTGTATCGACCTCGCATTGTCAAAGGTCGATTCGGCGAGCTGCGGCAGACCGGCAACGGTCGCAAGTCCGCCCCTGAAGGCCAGGACTTCAATCCCCTGGTCGGCCGTAGTTTCGTCAACCGCTGCCAGCACGCGGTCCACGCCCCGCCCGTTGGTGATTTCCATGATCCGGGCAACCACGTCTTCGCTTCCATAATCTATGGCGTACGCAGCGCCCAGCGACTTCACGAATTCGTGGTTTCGCTCTGACGCCGTGGTGATCACCATTGCACCGAAATTGGCGCAAATCTGCACCCCGAAACCGCCAACTCCGCCAGCGCCACCCTGCATCCACACGATGTGATCGGACTGGACGTTGAGTCGGCGGACCACTGCCTCATACGCGGTGAGACCCGCACATGGAATAGCTGCGGCCTCGGCAAAACTGACGCTATCGGGGATTCGAGCTGTCGTGTGCGCCGTGGTGATGGCGTATTCGGCAAATCCACCGGCTTTGCTCAGGTCGCCGTGGTAAAAGACCCGGTCGCCAACGTTCCACTGGTCGGCACCCGCGCCAACCGAGTCGACAACGCCTGCGACATCGAGCCCGAGCACGTGCGGCCACTTCCAGTTTTCGTTGCCGCGACCGGCAAGCTTGTAGTCGACCGGGTTCAGGCTCACCGCATGAACTTTTACCTGTATTTCGCCAGCACCCGGCTCCGGAACGGGCAATTCACCAACATACAGGCTGCTGACCGGTCCGACTGCGTCGAGTAACAGGGCTTTCATATTTGTGACCTCACGTTGCTGTTTTCTGGAATTCGGCTACCGACAATATCAGTGTGAAAAGTGAACATTGTCATTCTGAACTTGATTCAGAATCGCTGTCGATACGCGACAACTCACTCATCACAGCCTCTGCGGTGGTAACGCTATCTCGCCCGAGCTTCCACCAGCAGCGCCAGCATCCGGCGCATCGACGCGGGCGAATTCAGCGACGATGAGGCAAACGACCCGCCCTGGCAGGCTCGAATCAGCCCGGTTCCTGTTCGAGAGGATGCTGGGTTACGCCAGCCCGCTTGGATTGTTCGCCGAAGAAACGGGGCCCACGGGCGATATGCTCGGAAACTTCCCGCAGGCTTTCACCCACCTTGCGCTTATCAACTCTGCGTTCATACTTGATCGCGCTCTCGATCACGGCAACGCCGGCAATGGGAACGCGTAGAAAAAAATTCATTTTCAGACATTTTCGAACCGGCCCGACAACAACCAACTGGAGCTGCTAGCAATGACCACCCGTGTCTATCCCAATCACGACACCACAGACGTTTCAATTGACGATGTGCTGGGCACGGGTGCTGACCCGGCTACCCGAGAAATCCAGACCCACGCCGACGGTCCGAAGGGTTTCGTGCCATTTACTGCCGAGTTCTTGATCGAGGAACCGAGTGGCAACCACTTCGGAATGACACAGAACGCCGGTATGGGCTGGAATCCCGCCGAACTGCTGCGCAAGCAGTTCATCATCCTTTCCACTGTAGGCGGTGTGAAAAACGAAGACGGATCACCGGTTGCCCTCGGGTTGCACACGGGCCATTTCGAACTCATCGACATGGTTTCGGCCGCTGCTGCAGAGTTGAAGGAACTGAAATCGGTACCGTTCGCCGCTTTCTGCTCCGATCCTTGTGATGGCCGCACCCAGGGAACGATCGGCATGCTCGATTCGCTCCCCTATAGAAACGACGCAGCGCAGGTTTTCAGGCGTATAGCGCGCTCGTTGCCGACTGTGCGTGGCGTACTCGGCGTCGCCTCCTGCGACAAGGGGCTGCCCGCGATGATGATGGCCCTCGCCGGTCTCCACAATCAGCCCGGAGTGATCGTTCCGGGCGGGACTACCCTCAAACCACGTATTGGCGAAGACACGGGGCAGATTCAGTCGATCGGCGCAAGGTTTGCACAGGGCGAAGTGACCCTCGAGTACGCCCAGGACGTCGGCTGCCGGTCATGTGCCTCACCCGGCGGCGGTTGCCAGTTCCTCGGAACGGCCGGGACATCACAGGTCGTGGCTGAAGCACTCGGAATGGCGATCACTCACTCGGCCCTTTCGCCAAGCGGTACACCTGCGTGGCTCGATATTTCTCGTCGCTCAGCCCGCGCGCTGGTAATGATGGAACGCCGCGGGGTTACCGCCAGAGACGTTCTTACGGACGCCGCTTTTGAGAACGCCATGGCGGTTCACGCTGCGTGCGGCGGATCGACGAACCTGCTGCTGCACATGCCGGGAATCGCCCATGCCGCCGGTCGAAGGCGAATGACCGTTGAGGACTGGACCCGGATCAACCTCGCAGTGCCAAGACTCGTCGACGTGCTGCCGAACGGCCCGGTCGGTCACCCGACCACTCAGCTTTATGCCGCCGGCGGCGTTCCCGAAGTAATGCTGCACCTGCGCAAGATGGGGCTCATCGACACCAGTGTAATGACTGCCACCGGGCAAACCCTCGACGAAAATCTCAACTGGTGGGAGGACTCCGAACGACGGCACGACGTTCGCAAATACCTCAAGGACGTCGATGGCGTTGACCCGGACGACGTCATCATGTCGCCCGATCGCGCGAGCGAGAAAAACCTCACCAGCACAGTCACGTTCCCCATGGGCAACATCACGCCTGAAGGTTCGGTGATCAAGAGCACAGCTATCGACCCATCGGTCGTAGATGACGATGGTGTATATCGCAAGACGGGGCCGGCGCGCGTGTTCCGCTCGGAGCGAGCCGCGATGGGTGCCATCAAATCACGGGACGAGGACCACAAGATCAAGCCCGGCGACATCATGGTCGTCACGTGCGGGGGGCCGCTGGGCACTGGCATGGAAGAGGTCTACCAGCTCACCGCGGCTTTGAAGCACCTTTCATACGGGAAGCAGGTGGCACTGGTTACCGATGCAAGGTTCTCTGGCGTTTCGACTGGTGCCTGCATCGGTCATATCGGGCCCGAAGCGCTCGCAGGCGGCCCCATAGGGCGGGTGCGAGACGGTGACGTTATCGAAATTATTGTCGACCGCATAAACCTTTCGGGATCGCTGAACCTTGTCGGTATCGACGGCGAGGTAAAAGGTGTTGACTGGGGCACTGCCGAACTTGAAAACCGACCCGCGCCCGACGACCTTACCCCGCACCCTCAGCTACCCGACGACACCCGTCTTTGGGCGGCGCTCCAGGCGGTCAGCGGTGGTACGTGGGGCGGCTGCGTCTTCGATGTCGACATGATCGTGGAGACGATCGAAGCCGGCAGGAAGGCGCTCGGCAGGTAGGCGTAGTACACGCTGGTTCTTCGTCCTTGAAGCTGCACGATGCGCGCAGGGCGGTTAGCGTGAGTTATTGATGAGGATTTGGAGTTTGGCCCTACGCAACCGCGTCGGCCGACTCGGGTTCGACTGCCGCGAAATCGTTCCGCCAGCCAGCCAGAAGATGGGTCAATTCAGGCCCGGAAATTCCATCGGTAAGGTCACGCATGAATCCACAGTTCAGGCACTGAACATAGGTGCCGTGAGAATCGCGTTTGTGCTCAACTGTGCCCGTAACGCACTTCGGGCACGCTTTGAAGTGCAACATTGTGAATCCGTTTCCATTTCTCCAGGCCACGTGCAGATTCCGTCTGCCCGCGGTGCCCGCCTCTGTCTAGGTCTACTCGATATGCTGGATGCGATCAGTGCCATTACGGTGCCGTTGGCACCACCAGCGACTGATAACTCCCTGAGTTGGTAACACTAGGCGACAACTGTGTAGACACTGTGGGAATAAGCGATTTTTGATCGTTCGAAGAAGTGCGGCAGAAACACCGTCGCCGCCTGATGGCCGCGGCCTGGTTTTGAACTTGGCGGACACTTTTATGACCTGGGGCATTCGCATGTTGGTCAATGCAAGAAGTTGCGGATTTCCGCAATAGCAATAGGTGAACCAACCTACTGATTACCCTGTGGTTCCTGCCATCGAGAAGTAGTGGCGCACACGGCAGTGACTGCGCACAGGTACCCACCAACCTATTCGGCCCCCGCACCCATCAACTCGAATCCAGACAACCGCACGGGCCAGCCACAACTGGTCACCAGATATCAGAACGGTAAGCAAATGCCAGTACCAACATCACAAAACGAAATTACAAGTAGTTCGACTCACTCGGTTCGCAAGCACGGGGTGTCTGCGGTAACCGTCGCGCTAATGCTTGCGGCAATGGCCGTAGTCACTCTGACCATCTTGCAGGCGGTGTCATCTGCCTAAGCGGCCACCACCCAGGTTGGCATCCCGGGACTTATCGGCTAGCGTATGTGAATGGGTCTGGATCCGGGCGCACATAAACCGCCCCTGCGATTGACTACGCCCTAGACCAGCACCGTCCCGCCAAGTTTCAGAACACGGCCAGACTGAACAACCGTTTCGGCCCGGTCCATGTCGCGAATGCTCGTGGCGGGATCTCCAACGAACGCCGCCAGGTCGGCCACGAACCCGGCACGCAAACTGCCAACTTTTTCAGCCAGCCCCAGTGCCTCGGCTGTCCCAGCGGTAGCAGCATGTACCGCCCTCCAGTTCGACCAACCCAAAGTCTCGACAAACGCCCAGGCGCTTGCAGCCGACCGGTCGTGGGTGCCGTACGCCATACCCATATCCAATCCGGTCGTGAACCTGATGCCCGCATCGTGCATATTCATGAGCGTTTCGACATGTTCGGCCTCGGGCACGACTTTGAATGAGACGGCCCAGTGCGGCGACATCGGGCCTACTTCACCCTTTGCCTTAGCTTCTTGGCCGAGCAGGTGGTGCCCGAGCGTTGGATCCACCCACTGACCCTGGTCAACCATTTTCTTCACGGTGTCAGGGTCGTAGTCCAGGCCCTTGTTGGGGTCGGCATGGTACCAGCGGGAGTGAATCAGCTGGTCCACCCCCGCATCGACTACGTTTCGAACGCCCTGCGCCGATAGCGTGTGGGTGACGATTGGCACATTCATGCGGTTCGCTTCTTCGACCGCCGCTTTCAACTGTTCGACCGAGTACTGTGGCTTTCGCGGGTTGGCGGTTGGGGTGAACATCCCACCGGTCGCCATCATCTTGATTACGTTCGCCCCCAGCTTCACCTGCGTTCTGATAGCAGTGCGGACCTGATCGGCAGTATCGGCCTCCGTTCCAAAGAACCAGCAGTGCCCTGCCGTGATCGTTATCGGTGTTCCGGCCAGGAGCAGGCGCGGCCCCGGCACATGGCCGTCCTCGATCATCTGCCTCACGGCGAACGCCACTTCGTTTCGTGATCCGAGGTCTCGGATAGTGGTGGTTCCGGCGAGCACCGCCTTGCGCATGTTGTTGGTGGCACGGATCGTCAGCTGCTGGACGTTTTCCGTAAAGGCAAGCGCCTGCGCGTCGTGCGTCGCGCTGCAGTGCATGTGGCAGTGGGCGTCGACCAGCCCGGGCAGCAGCGAGACGTCGCCAAGATCGAACACTTCATAGGAGTCGCCAGCCGAAGATAGTTTCGCGGCGGGCTCAATCGCGGTGATCAGCCCGTCCTCGACCACAACCGCATGATCGTCGAGCCAGCCCGAAACGCTCTTGTTGGCCACACGGTTCGCTCGGAATATGCTCTTGTTTGCCATGAACCCTCTGCCCTGAAGTGTGGAAGTGAAACGGTCGAAATATGTGACCGCCTACTCGTCGTCTTTGTAAAAGATCGCGAAGGCGTTATCGATAATGAGGATTCCGATCATGTCGGCTTCATCCGTCGCCCCGTGCTCCATTGTTTCGCCCTCGGGGAACCATACCCATGCCCCCGGACCATATGTGCCCTTGTGGGTCCGAAAATTTCCTTCGAGGACGAATATCCTGTGGCCACAGGGATGCGTATGCTCGGGATTCACGATGACTTTTGGATAGCGGATCATCCTGATCTCGGCTCCGTTATTTGGATCTTTCCGGAGTATCAGCCGCCCGAGGTCAACGCCAAGTTTCGGGTTGAAACTCTTGTCCCATTCGACGGCTTTCGTGTCGATCACCGTGTACTGCTCTACGTCTGAATTCATGTTGCTCACCGGTGTGATTACCTCTGGCTGTGGCCGTTGTTGTGGTTCATGAAATTATTCCTTCTCCCCGGGAGGAAGATTAGGTTGAGGGGGAATGCTTTTGACGATCAGGGCTCAGAGTGCCTTCCAGCAGCGCCGACCTTCCCAGCGGATAATCGCGCCCCATCCCGGATAGCTGAAGTGGCTGCCAATTACCAGTGCCCCCTCCCGCTCGGCCCTATCGAGTATGTCGCGTCGGGCTGTAATGCCCATCGGGCCGTCCAAGTCCGGGGAGTAGTGAAAATCAGTTTCCGTTGCCTGCATGGGCGAGCCGAGTATGTCACCCACCAGTAGTGCGCGTTCGTTCCTTGAGGCAATGAGCAGGCTCATGTGGCCGGGGGTCGGGAACGCCGTAACGCCGGGCGCTAGCTCTGTTTCACCGTCCATGAGGTCGAGCGCATCCGTAGTGAAGTGTTTCCAGTCGGCCTCGTGAACACGGTATCGAGCTTTCGGAAAACTGAGCGGGCGGTCCGGAAGATCCTCTCGAAGGTTCGAGCCGACGTGGTCGCCGTGCAGGTGGGTGAGAAATACATCGGTGATCGAATCGATGCCTATTCCGTTCATCTTAAAGTCGGCTATCAATTCGCCGGGCGCGGGATATCCGAGCATCTCGCCGTGTGGGCCGTACCCGGTATCGGCGAGGATGCGCTTGTGGCCGGACGTAAAGACGAACGAGCCCAGGTTGTTGCGAAAAAACTGGCCTTCGAAATACTCGGGGGAACTGTCGTAAAACGGTTCCCAGGCTTCGATTGGCGTATCGGAGCACTTGTCGAGCGCTCTACCAGGAGATGTTGAAGTAAACAAAAAATCCCCCGGCCTGCGCCGAGGGATTTCATAATGTCTTTTATTGGCGATCCCGATCAGATTTGAACTGACGATCTCCTCCTTGACAGGGAGGCGTGTTAAACCACTACACCACGGGACCGCACGGCGAAACTAATCGCCTCTATTGAGAGTACGGCGGGTAAGTATTGCCAGTCAACAGTGCAAAAACGGTCGCCCTCCAATTCGTTCGCACCTAGTTGTAGTTGCAGCCGATGCCCTTGTAACCGATTTCGACCTCGCCCAGAGCCGTCACCATGACCGGAGTAATCTTGTCGCCGCCTGACAGCCTTTCGACCTCAACCCACTTGCCGGGCTCTTTTGACACGTCGACCTCGCGAAACCGAACACCGTCTTTTATCAGGTCTTCCTTCAACAGGTCGCAATAACCGCAGGTCGGGTGGGTGTAGACAATTGCGACGCCGTCGGCAGCTGGTGGTTCGGTAATGGGCATTCGTGTTCCTGTGCTAAAAAGAGCTTTTCGTGATCGACGCCAGGCTGGCGAGCGATCGGTGATTTGTTTCGTATTCGTTGATAAGACGCGATTGGCACACCCGGAGATACAAAAGGCGCGCTCAGGCAATCTACATCTCGACGGATTTCTCGCCTGAAAGGTATCCCTCCGGGTCCTTTTCAAACGCAACCCTGCAGCCCGGGCCGCAGAAATAGTAAACCTCTCCGTTGTGCGTCGATACGCCGCCGCCTGGATTCGAGGTATCGACGCTCATGACGCAGACCGGGTCGGTTGCGGTTTCGGCCTTGCTGCTGAGAAATGGAATCTTCATCGTTCTTGTCCTTTGCTGGCTGGTTATCTCGTTGGGTTGTCGAACACTTCGAATGTCCGTAGGCACGTGTGCGCACGGGTACGCCCGACATTTCAAGTCATCTGATCTGCCGTTTGCTGCCGGATACCAATTTCCGGGGTGGTCGGCGGTCGAGTTGCCCTGCGCCTCCGAACACCCCGGCCGAGCCTTAGCGAGTTGGTAACGACCGTTACCGAGCTCACTGCCATGGCGGCCGCAGCGACGATCGGGTTCAGGAATCCGAATTGACCGATTATCGGCTGCAGGAAACCGGGCACCATGCCATCGCTGAATATCGGATACAGGACCCCGGCGGCGATGGGTATCAGTAGAACGTTGTAGAAGAAGGCCCAGAACAGGTTTTGCTTAATCGTGCGCATCGTGCTGCGACTGAGGTCGATCAGCTCGGCAACCATGGCCGGATCCCCCGAAGTTATCGTCACATCTGCGGCTTCGATGGCTATATCGGTGCCACTGCCAATGGCTATCCCAACATCGGCCGTTGCGAGCGCCGGGGCGTCGTTAATCCCGTCCCCCACCATTGCTACGGTTCCACCTGCGTTTCGAAGCCGGGAGATCTCGGTCGATTTGCCATCGGGCAGCACTTCGGCAATGACCTCGGTGATACCAATTTCAGCAGCGACCTTGTCGGCCGTCCGGCGGTTGTCACCCGTAAGCATTACGGTATGGACTCCCCGGGCCTTCAGAGTCGTGATCGCACCGCGGGCTTCAGGTCGGATTCTGTCGGACACGCCTATCAGGCCGATAGCTGCACCGTCCTTTGCAACCGCCAACACCGTCTCGCCTTTTTCAGCGAGCCTCAATCCCGCTTCGGTGAACTCATAGGAGGCGTCGGTGTTTTCGCTGATGAATGACGGGCTGCCCACAAGAATGGTCGAACCACCAACAACCGCCGAGATACCACGTCCCGGAGTCGCCGCGATATCGGAAGCTTCTGATATTTCAACTCCACGCGCCTTCGCTTCAGCAAGCACGGCTGTTGCAAGCGGGTGCTCGGACGCCGATTCGGCTGCGGCTGCGAATCGGATCAACTCGGCTTCGGTCACCCCGAACGCCCGCACCCCGGTTATCGCCGGCTTCCCTTCGGTGAGGGTGCTGGTCTTGTCGAACACAACGGTATCCACCCTGTGAGCACGTTCAAGTGCATCCGCATTTCTGATGAGCACGCCGTTCGACGCCCCGCGGCCCATTCCAACCATGATCGCGGTCGGCGTGGCAAGGCCAAGCGCGCACGGGCACGCGATCACGAGCACCGCAACCGTCATGAGCAGTGCGTTAATCATCGCCGGTTCGGGTGCCAGGAACGACCAGACGGCGAAGACCAATACCGCAATGACCAGCACGGCCGGCACGAACCGCGCCGTCACCCTGTCGACCAGGTGCTCAATCGGGGCACGTGACGACTGCGCCTGCTGGACCATCCTCACGATTCCCGCAAGGATCGTCTCACGTCCGACAGCCGATGCGATAAACCGGACCGCGCCGGTGCCATTTACGGTCCCGGTAAACAGCCCATCGCCCGGTTGTTTTTCGATCGGGACCGGCTCACCCGTAAGCATCGATTCGTCGACCGTGGTCGTGCCTTCCGATATTTCACCATCCACCGGCACACGCTCGCCGGGGCGGAGGACGATTACGTCGCCCGATTCAACATCGGCTAGATCGACTTCAACTGGCGAACCGCCCTTGATCACCATCGCGCTCGTCGGCTGTAGGCCGATCAACTTCTTGATGGCGTCCGATGTCCTGCCCCGCGCCCTGCCCTCGAGCCACCGACCCAGCAGGATCAGTCCGACGATCGCGGTAGAAACGTCGAAGTAAGTGCCCGTCGCGTGGCTTCCGCCAACATCGCCCCCTGAAAAAGCCAGGGAATCTTCGAACACTGGGCGAAGGACCGTCACTGCCAGGCTGTAGAAGTAGGCAGTCGACGTGCCGATCGCCACAAGCGTGTTCATGTTGGAAGCACGGAGTCGGGCGGCACTCCAGGCCGAACGGTAGAAACGCGAACCTGCCCAGAACTGCACCGGGGTTGCAAGGACTAGGAAAAACACGTTGGCAGCAGTAGGAGAAATTCCTGAAAACACCTCGACCGACGCGTAGTTCATAGCGATCATCACCACCGCGGCGACCATCAGGCTGATCACCATCATGTCGCGCGTGGTCTTCAGCTCGGCATCGCGGATGGCTTTATCGCCATCGGCAAAGATCGAGGTGTCTTCGTCAGCAAATCCGCGGATCGAGTAACCGGCCCCCGAGACTGCGGCCCTGAGCGCGGGCTTGGTTACAGCGTCAGTCCCGGTCGCAGATTCGGGTGCGAACTCGACGGTCGCGGTCTCGGTGCCAATGCTCACCTGCGCATCGATTACACCCGGCATATCGCGCAGTGCGCTGCCAACATGATGGACACAGGCGGCACACGTCATTCCGCCGACACTGAACGTCAGTGTCAACAGCTCCTGCTTCGCCGATTCTTCTGTCGCGGTCGTTTCGGGGAAGTTAGCGGTCTGCAATTTCGTAAAGCTCCACCAGTTCACTTAATATCTGTTCTTCGCGGCCGTCTTTCACCCCCTCGACAACGCAGGCACGCAGGTGGCCGTCGATCAGGTGCGATTCAAGTTTCTGAATAGCACGCCGCACCGCGAATGTCTGGCGGAGGATGTCGACGCAGTAGCGGTCTTCATCGACCATCTTCTTGACGCCATCCAGATGCCCCCCAATGTAGTTGAGGCGTTTTATCGCATCGGCCCTGGTTTCGGCTTTGTCGGTTTCGTGATCGTGATGTTCGTGTGCCCTGTTCATATCGTCAGCCATTCCATCAAGAGTAATTGGAAATATCCGTCGCGAATAATGCGGCTCTAATCCATTGTATACCCCCACCGGGGGGGTTAGGGTACAAGCATTAGATATATGGCGGGCTGATTAAGATTCAGGAGGCTCGATGGGATCGAAATATGTCAGGGTCAGGCTACTGGCTGCATCGGCGCTAGTAATCGCAGTTCTGCTGGGCGCGTGCAGCGGCGGCGATAGCGACTCCAGTAAGTTTCCAATTGATCTGACCGGTAGCCGCGTCTCCGCGGGCGAAGAAATCTACGCACAGAACTGTGCATCGTGCCACGGCCCGGTGCAAGGTCCTGTTGTGCTGGCGGCGGCGCCGGTACATGGTGATGCGGGCCACACCTGGCACCACCCGGACCGTCT